>Ga0325405_1004596_pt1 | contig 14052 bp, 5 predicted proteins | sample PopdelMetagenome_21_FD_205663 | JGI IMG/M metagenome (GOLD analysis project Ga0325405, IMG submission 205663) | Populus deltoides microbial communities from Bellville, Georgia, United States - Xylem-Control-R2 | ecosystem: Host-associated > Plants > Phyllosphere > Stem > Wood/Secondary xylem... | reverse complement strand
AAAAAAAAAAGTTAAAAAAATTTCAGGTTAACCCATCAAACTCGAGATATACGTCATGAAAATCTGATAAACTAAATAAAAAATAATATTAACAAACTAAATTTTAAAAAATTATTAAAAGAAAAAAACACGAAGAAAAAAACAAAAAAAATTAAATAAAAACAGCAAAAAACAAAATAAAAAGATAATTCAAAGTGTTTTAGTATATGTTATTATTATTATATTATTATAATTATAAAGTTAAAGTGTTTTTCCCCGCCTATTACTTAATAATAAATATAATATAATAATTATAATTATAATAATATAATATATTAATAATAGGGAAAGTAAAATGCGTGGGGAAAGTTACAGTACTTTTCCCATGTTTTTTAGAGTATTATATATATATATATATAAATATGTTAAATAAAATTGAAAACAAATTAAAATATTTATAAGTTATTTTCCAGTTTATTTTTTATGTTATAATTAAATACTGACTTGTTTTTTATGATGCTGTCAAATATAAAAAATAATATTTTTTTTCAAGAATTTATTTTCTATGCAAAACTACTTTCTTAAAAAAAACTACTTTTCAATAAATAAATAATGATTGAATTTTCAACTTTTTTTTTTGTATAATAGGATAATTAAACCGGACCAAATTTACTTTAATTTATTGATTTTTAAGGAGCGGATGAAGATTTACTAAACACAGCTCTCACTTGTCTCTGTAATTTATTTTTTGTCAATATATATAATTTTTTATGAGTAGATTTAATTGTAAACTTTATTTTATTTTCTATCACTTGTTGATTTTATAAGTAGCAGATAAGGGTTACCCACCTCATCACTAATTCTAATGGAATATTTTGACTGTAATTGTTTTTTTTCTCAATATAGGTAGTTTTTTATGCACAGATTTCAATTGTAAATTCTATTTTAATGGTTTTATGTGGGGATTTTATGTTATAAGATTATAATTCAAATACGGAGATTCATTAATTTTTAGGCTTTAATTATTTAAGAAGTGATTTTAAGTGTTTTTTCAATTCGTGGGAAGCGAGCAATGGGTTTAAGTAATACTAAAAGCTTGTTTATTTTATAATTTTAAAAATATTTTTTTAAAAATTTTATTTTTCTTTACTTCAAATTAAATTTTTTTAGTGTTTTGAAATTATTTTAAATGGTTGATGTTAAAAATAATTTTTAAAAATTAAAAAATATTATTTTAATATATTTTCAAATAAAAAAACACTTTAAAAAACAACCGTACTTTTAAATACAATACCCAGAATACCAAAACCCTGGTCTGAATATCAATAGCCCGTGTTGTACCGTGACTTTCTGGAATTAGGCACAACTCGCACAATCCCTTCCTGGAAAACTTTAAATTGGAAGCTCCATTTTTTTCTTTCTTTTACTTCATTAAGAGCTCGAGAATATCTATCATAGCCGTTCTCTCTTACACCCTCGTGGAAATTTATGTATGCACTAGTGAATTAACCCTCGTTTCATGAAAATATTTTTTCACTTAAAAAAGAAGAATGTGCAGTTCTTACTAGTATAATTTTAATAGCAATAATTTTTTTTATTATAAATTCAAAATTTGATAAGCTAGTTTAATAGAGTAGATTGAGGATTAAAAATGTCAATGAAATTGAAAAGGATTTATTAATGTTAATTAAAAACAAAGTCGAAAAATTAAAAGGTAGATTTATATTGATACATCTGATCTAGCGACATGGACAGCCCTTTAGAGATTTTAATTTGATTATATTGCATTTAATTTATTTTTCGTGAGGAGAGTTATAACTTAAATCCCAATAAAATAAAATGATTTGCTAGTATAATTCTTTATTTTTTATTTTTTTGTTACAAAAAATATCTCCTTTTCTCTATGTTTTTTATTTAATAAAAACAAAAAAATAATAAAAACAAATGCTATATATATATGGACGATTTGATTTGAAATAAGGACAAGAATATATTTTACTCACACGCTGCATTTTTCACTTGCCCTTTTTTAGCTAGAATATATTTTTTTTAGATAAATTTTAATTATTTTAACATGAATGCATTAAAAAATATAAGAACATTATCGCCATTAAATTCTCCTTCATTTGTAATCTTTACATTTACGGTCGCATTTATTCTTCCTTCATTATTCTCAAAAAATTCCAATCTTGAAATTTACTATTTCATGCTGAAAGAAAATCAATTCTTGGAACACACTATCCCGCCCGCCCTGAAGAAAAATAAATTCTTGGAACACGTTCTTTTGTCCTAAAGACAAATCAATTCTTTAAATATTTATTTTCATTATTTAAAAACTAACTATTATAATAGCCTTTCATAAACTTGGAAATAACAAAATTTCAAGAGATAGGGCTCTTATCTTGAGTTTCTGGGATGTATGCTCTTATGCTTCGAACAAACCTCGTAACAACAACAACATTTTAACTAGTTAAATTTTGATTTTACTCACTAGAACTTTCCATGTATTAAGAATTTATTTCAACAAATATAGATATGTATGTATATATATATATGTATGTATGTATGTATGTATGTACTTGTCATGTCTATTTTTCACACTATTCTCTTTTACGTTACAACCAAAACATTAATACCAAATTAACTCAATGTGGTAAGTTCTTATTAATAATTTTCTTAAATTTTTTTAAGACACCGCAACCCAAACCAATCTTTCTTACTTATATAATTTAAAACAATAGTATTAACATTATTTGGCTAAATTCTTCACCCTATCATTTCTTTACCCATTTTCAGCCTCTAGAATGAAAGAAAAACAACATTCTATTTGAAATTTTCTTTTGTTTACATTATTAGCGGTATAATTTAAACCAAAATAATTTTATCAATTCACAAATCTTTTCTTCCAATACTATTTTAACATAAACCCTAACTTGCATAGAATTTGGGGATTTTCAATCCTTATAAAAAAGCTACAACATAAATGAAAATAAAGCAATGAAAAAACTTTGCCACCACCAATTAACCAAGTTTACCTTGTGCCTTGCTCCATTTCTTTCAAATATTGCTCCTTTCACTTTCCAAATCACTTTTTCTCTCTCTAACTATATGTCGCACATGTACGCGCGGCGTGAGCGGTGCCGTAGGGGTCAAGGAGTCGCTAATTTTATCAATCTTATACATTTTAGTCCTTCAACTTTTCACTTGTCATCTTGGTCCTTTACCATCAACGGGCAATCTTGTGGGCTTTATTCATGTATATCCTTTTGTATTTTGGATTTTTTTTATACTTTTTCTTTGTTTCTTATTTTTTTATAGGGTCAAAAATAGGTAACAACAAGTGCCATCTCTTTACAATGTTTACGAAGCAAAATGTCATCAAAGGTTTTGCATGTTAAGCTTGTAAAGTGTCTGTCCAACTTGTTGGGTGATCCACCCATCCAAAAACTTTGCTTTTAAAATTCAAAAACTAATCTATTTTCATAGACGACCTATCTTTTCTAAATTTCAAAAAAAAAATTCAACAAGCGTCCATGCTTCCTTGAAATTGGACTATTTTCATGGGCGACTTGCCCATTTTAAAATTCAAAAGTTGGCTTATTTTCACGGGCAACTTGCCTTTTTCAATTTTCAAAAAGAACTTTAGCAAGTGTCTGTACTTCTCTGAAATTGATTTACTTTCACAGGCAACCTACCATTTTCAAACTTTAGCAAGCGTCCATGCTTCCCTGAAATTGATCTATTTTCTCGGGTGACCAACACTTTTCAAATTTCAAAAAGAATTTCAGCAAACGTTCATACTTCCTTGAAATTGGTCTATTTTCACGGGCAACCTGCCTATTTTGAAATTCAAGAACTACTTTATTTTCACAGGCGACCTGGCCATTTTGAAATTCAAAAATAATTTCAACAAGCGTCCATGATTCCCTGAAGTTAGTCTATTTTCACGGGCGACCTGTCTGTTTTGAAATTCAAACTAAGATTTTCATCAAAATCCTTCAAAACTTTCCTAAAACAAAATTCAAAACAAAAAAAACCCTTCAATGGTAAAATTTTAAAACAAGTGCTTTGTCCTATGGCCTTAGTTGTTCATACTATATGGATGGGATTTCTTTGTCATTTCTCGACTTTCATTCACTCATGCAAATTTCTCCTCATTTATTCTTGATTGACGAATCCCACACCAACACTATTTCAAAGTTGAGGTTAGAATATATGCAATGCATACTTTTTGAAATATAACCCCCCTATTTATTCATAATTTTTTTTTATTGTTGAGGGTTGTAATTTTCGAGGTGATCATTTTTTTCGGATCATCTTCCAGTTTGCCCAAGCAAATCTGTGTAAGTTACTTTCAAATCTTGAGTGTCGAGTTGCCTTTGTAGCCACCTCCTTATTATGAGTATTTAGGCCATGACAAATACTATCTAAATTGGGAATGCATTTATAATTCTTTGTCTTATGACAATGTTATTTTTCATATGCTTCTATCAAATGCACGTGACACATATTTAGGTTTTATTTTGGGGTGTTTTCCTTAACAAGGATTTCACAAGATTTACTTTGTCTTTTTGAAAGCTTGAGATTTTTCAAAGTCATGTCAAATAGCAATGTTCATGCAACTCTCATAATTTGTATTAGTCTTTTAAAAAAGATATTTAATCATGGTGATTGGCTTAGGAGGTGACCCATTTTGCTGGGTTTAAAAAAGATAATATACTTGTTTGAAGTCTTGTGTTTGAATTTTCTCAAAAAAGATAAATAGTTATTCATTTTATCATGACTCTTGTGAATGGTTCTTTATGTTTTAGGAGAGTATTTATCAGTCTTTCTAGCTTACTTGATTAGAATAGACTTTTCGAGGTACGTTATGAAGGTTCAGTTTCATGGCTACTAAAGAAAAGGAATTCATAGGCTTAAATGATATTTGAGGTTTTTCATGAGTCTAGGATCACTTTCATTTCTTTACACCCTTTTCATCCTTTTTTTGCATATGATATGCTATCAAAGTCCTTTACTTTTAGGAATCAAGATAAAGGGATCTTTCTAAGTTTCTTGTTCACTTTATACCTTTAATCAAACACCTAATTAACTTTTCTTTCCTGAAATCTCTTTACTCAATGCCCTTCTCTTTTTCAAACCCTTAATAGAAAACTTAAAGATGTTTTTTTTTCATTTGCAAATTCCCCAATGACTTTCCTTTTCTTTGTTGGTTGTAGTTGTAGGAAAAGCCTTTGCTTGTTTTTTAGATATTCGTGTGTTTTTTCAAGATTTTTTTATTTTAGCAAAGCTCCTCTTTTTTTTGGGCTTGTTGGGCTTGCAACATCAATCGCGGATTCTATTCATAGGTATTCTACCTTTTTTGGGTTTTCCAACCACATCCTCATTATTTTCTAATACTTGCTCCCAATATGGGGTATGATCCTAGCAGGGTTATCGTATGAAAAAACTTCATTTTGGCTCGAATTGGGACTACAATGGATATATTTATTTATAGGGGGTATCAAATAATGACCTTTACTAATTTTCAGCAGGATTGATTAGGATTGATAAATCTTGACCTCATCATCGTAGCGATTTGCATGGAATTTTTTTGCGAGTTCACGATTCATGAAAACTTTATCGTCTTTGTTTCATTCAACTTTTATAAGACAAACTTTGATGGTTAGGTCATCTATTTGGGTTTTCAGGTACTTAGCCATCTGCTAGGGATTTGCTTGGTGAATCATTACTCTTGACATATCATTGATTTTTTCTTGAAATCGTTAGCCAAAGTTAAATCTTGAAAACCTTTGTTTAAGAGAAAATGATTTTTTTTTAGAAAAACATTTTTGTTGAGTCATTTGAGATCATTTGCAAAATACATAAGATGTAACGAGAATGAATAATCAAACTTTATTGATTTAAAGAAGATGAGTACACCATGTATAGTACTTCTTTACATAATTAGAGTTTACAAGCCTAGGCAATTATCTCCATCCATTATTGTCAATAACATAGACCCCTAGAAAATGCTCTCTTTACTAAATATAGGCCTTTATAGTTTGATGCCCACTTACTTTGATCTTCACCAGGTAGAGGTAAGATCTTTTTCAGTACTAAATCTCCTTCCCGAAAACCCTGGGTCTGACCTTCTTATCATATGCTTTAGCCATTCTTTATTGATACAACTAGTGATGATAAATTACAGATAATCTCTTTTCACCGATCATATTTAACTGCTCGTATCTCATCTTAACCCAATTAGCTTCCTCAAGTTTTGATTCCATCAGTACCCTTAGAGATGAGTTTTCACTTCTAGTGGCATTACTGCTTTCATCCTGTAAACTAAGGAATAAGATGTATCTCTTGTAGAGGTCCTTATTGCGGTGCGATATGTATGCAGAGCAAAAGAGAGCATTTTATATTAGTCCTTGTACATGACTATCATCTTCTGCATAATCTTTTTGATATTCTTGTTGGTAGCTTCTACAATGTTGTTCATTTTTTGCTTGTATGAAGATGAATTTAAGTGTTTAATTTTTCATTTTGTGCAAAGCTCTATTATTATTCTTCCATTGAAGTCTTGAGCATTATCAGTCATTATCTTTTCTGGTGCTCCATATCGACAAATTAAATCTCATTCAATGAATCTCTTCACTACCTTATGCGTTACATGAGCATATGAACTAGCTTCTACCCATTTTATGAAGTAGTTAATGGCTACTAGGATAAACTAATGTCTGTTGCTAGCATTTAGATTGACAAGCCCAATTACATTGATTCCCCACATTGCAAATAGTCATTGAGATGTTAAATTTAATAGAAGAGCTGGAGGCATATTTATCTTATCACTATACACCTGACATTTATGGTATTTTCTGACATATTCTATGCAATCTCTTTCCATGGTCATCCAAAAATATCCTGACATCTGTACTTGTTTAGACATTATATGTCCACTAACATGAGTTACACAAATCACTTCATGAGCTTCTTGGAGCGTCTTTTTTGCTTATGTCCCATCTAAACATCTCAATAATTTTCCGTCGGACAACCTCTTGTATAACACTTCAATAGCGAGGTAATTGTCCATATCTAACCTTCACAGGGTTTTTATATCTGTATTGGATGCCCCTGGGGGACACTTTTAGTGTTGGATAAACTATTTGATATCATATACCATGGATTCTTATCCATTTCTCCTTTAATTGAGCAATAGTGGGCCAAATAATTCCTGACTTCAATACTTATGGGTTGTACTTTGTTCCCATAATCGATTTTGGCCATGAAAGTTAAAGTGGCCAAAGCATCAGCAAATTGGTTTTTGTCTCTTTCTATATGGGTGAATTTTATCTCGTCAAATTCTTTTTCTAGTTTGGACATATATTATTGATATGGCCTCAACTTCTCAATTTTTGTTTGGCATTCTCCTTTCACTTGACAGATTATCAGCATCGAGTCTCCATAGATATCAAGTTTTTTTTTTTATCTTAAACTCTGATGCACCTTCTAATCTAAGGATGCAAACTTTATACTCAGTTATATTATTGATGCATTCAAATTGCAGCTTGATCAAAACAATGTATTACTTTATGTTAGGGGAAATTATCATTACTCCTATTTTATTACCATGTATATTTGCTGCTTCATCAAAATATAATGTCCACTAATCTAGCTCTTCTTCTTTTTCTACTACCAGCACATCTTTATTTGGAAAATCAAAATTCAAAAGCTCATAATCTTCAATTTCATTGTCTGCCAAATGATCAGCAATAACACTTTATTTCACAACTTTTCTTGTCATGTACACGATGTCATACTCATACAACAACACCCACCATCTTACTATCCTACTTGATAAATAAGGTTTTTCAAATATATATCTAAGAAGATCCAATTTTGAAATCAGTCATGTAGTGTAATATAACATGTACTGTTGAAGTGGTTTTGTAGCCCATATCTAAGAAGATCCAATTTTGAAATCAGTCATGTAGTATAATATAACATGTACTGTTGAAGTCATTTTATAGCCCATACAAGAGCACAACAAAGCTTATCTACCATTGTGTATCTGGACTTGCAATTTATGAACTTCTTACTCAAATAATAGATCACTCTCTTCTTTTTTCTAGACCCATCATCTTGCTTGAGCACACATCTCATTGCTTTTTTAGTTGTTGTCAAATATAGAATCAATAGTCTGCCAAAAATGGGAGGCATCAAGAAACAGTGGCGGAGCCACGTAGGGAAGGGGGCAATTGCCCCCTTAAATTTTTTTTTTTAAAAAATATTAATATATTAGCTTAGGAAATTGTTACTGCAGGGAAGGAAAAAGGAAAGCTATCATTGTTTATAATTGTTGACATATATATATACAGCTCATTCCACAATTTTTTTTCTTTTTCCCTTTTATTTCTATATCAAATTGATGGTGTCGGCTTTAAAATATAGAATCCCCTAACTAACAAACAAAGAGTATTTTTTGTTCCCTGTTTTTGCTGCATTGTTCTTTTCATGAGTTGCTGTGCCGCTTTATTCTTTTCATGAGCTGTTGTTCTCTACCTCTCTCGTATGCAAATTTCTTATCAAGTATAGGTAAGTAATTAATCTTTTTTTCCTTTTGCTTTATATTTTAGGTAAATTTTCTTTATTTTTTCTATTTATTTTATTGTTTAATTTTAATTTTATTCTTTTATAATTAGTTATTAAAAATATTAGAGAACAATTATAATGTAAGTTTTTTCATTTTAAAAGTATTTTTAAATTAATTTTACTTGATATGAATTAGTATATATACTTTGAATTAATTTCTAACGTATATCTATATAATATAGTATTTGTTAATAATTTGCCCCCTCATTGAAAATTTTTTGGCTCCGCCACTGTCAAGAAAGGCGGATTTTGCCAATATTGTTTGATTTGATCAAAAGTTCTTGGCATTCCTAATTTCATACCCTAGGATTTTTCTTTCAAAAGAGTCGGAAGATTGGCTCACAAGTTGTTGTCATTTAAGATATAAATCGAGCAATGTAATTCAAACGACTTAAAAATCATCTTACTTCTTTTTCTATTTTAGGTGCTGGCATGGCCTGAAGTGCTTTTACTTTATAAATGTCGACTTCAATACCTTGGCTACTCACTATAAATCCTAGTAGTTTTCTATGTTTGACCCTAAATGAGCATTTTATGGGGTTTAGCTGCAACTGATACTTTCTCAACCTTTCAAATAACTTTCTCAGATTCTAACAATGGTTTTCTCCCTCCTTTAATTTAGCAATCATGTTGTCAGCATACACTTCAATTTCTTTATGCATCATGTAATGGAACAGAGTTATCATTGCCTTTTTTATTAGTGGCCCCAACATTTTTCAGTCTGAATGACATCACTTTATAGCAAAAAGTTCTCAATGGAGTAACAAAGGTTGTCTTCTCTTTATATTCATTGGTCATTTGATCTGATTGTACCCATAGAAACCATCCATGAAGGAGTAAATTGAGCTTTGCATCGTATAATCAACCAAAACATCAATGTATGGAAAAATAGAAGTCATCTTTCGAACTTACTTTATTTAAATCCATGAAGTTTCACATACCCTTATTTTGCCATATTTCTTGGGAACTATCACTATATTAGATACCTATTGGGAATACCTAACCACCTTAAAAAAACCAACATCATATTGTCTTTCTATCTCAGCTTTTACCTTGAGCACCATATCTGAATGAGTTCTTCGTAGTTTGTGCTTTATATGTATATTTCTTTAATTTAATGGCACCTTATGTACTACAATGTTAGTATCTAAACTAGGCATATTTGCGTAAGACCAAGCAAATCAACATATTCGCATAGCAGCGAGATCAAGTTTCCCTTTTTTCTAACAATAATTAAAGTCCCTATTTTCAATTCTCTTTCATCCTACCATGTACCGACATTAATTGTCTCTAACTCTTCTTTTGTTGGTTTCCAAGTTCGCTCTGATTGTTCTAGTAACTTAGCGAATTATTTTACATCATCATTTTCCCATTCATTTTCCACCATTGCAATTGTGTATTTATCAAAATTTTGTCATTAATTCTCATTGTAATGTGCTCATGATTTTATGGATTATCTGCTTTCAGATTTCCTGAAAACAAAAGGTGTTTTAGTGTAAGTGTGTATTTTGCAAAGATGAAGAGATAAAACAATTTATGAAAATGCATAATCTTATTGATAAAAAAAAAAAAAGCTCAACTACAATGAAAACTATATGCTAACATCTTGAGCCAAGATTGCAAACTTAGTATGAAAGCAAAGACAAACACATAAAAAAATGAATATTGACCATTAATTCTCATGAATTAAAATTTTTAGAGGTTATTGAGATATTGACCAAATTCTCATGGATTCAGTAAAGTAATTATTGAATCCAAAATGCATGCAAATATATATTTTTTGAATTTTGCATAAAAATGATAAAACACCTCATATGTGTGTGTGTGTGTGTGTATTTGTAAGGCCATGTTTGGCAACTTTTTTTTCTTTAGAGAAACTGCCAAAACAGGCTTAAGTGTGTGGTTATCAAACACCTCCTTAGGCCAAAAACTAATTTATCAAGATGTCAAACCAAACATGGCCTTAAATGTCTGACCCGGTTTTGACTCGACTGAGTTGAGTGACCAGGTTGACCTGAAAAACATAAAAAAAACAAATTAAACATAAAAAAAAATTCTTGGATAAAACGGATCAAACACATAACAAATGAACACGGTGAACATTCAAGCATAAACCTAGCAACGTGCAACCCAAACCAAACCAAACCAAATTTCAAGCAAACAAAGGCATGGTTTTATTCGCAAACATGCATGGATCAAGAATCAAGCGTAAAAAACATCGATTATCACTCAAAAGCCACGATTTGATCAAAATGTATTTCGGACAATCAAAAGAAATCTAGAATCTAAATGTATAAATTCGTGTTATTGGTGTATTTTAAACTTAGATTATTTGTTAATCAAGTTGTTTGAAGGGTTATATGCAAATAAATGGACCAAAAAAGATCCAAATCATAAAGCTAAGGCAATGTTCTTTCCAAGAACATGAAGAACACTACCTTGGAAACCTAGAAAAAGCTAGCCACTATCCAACCTATAATGGTCATTTTAGGCCTCTAAAATATTTTTTTTCTTCATTCTAAAAAACCATATTATCAATGTCAACCATAGTTGAAAAAAAAAACTATCAAAAACAATAAATCATCAAAAAACATGCAAAAGATTCAAAACTGCCAACTTAAAAAAGCCTATATATTTATGCAATTTGGATTCAAAATATTCTTCTAAACCTTTAATAAGAGCCAAACAAAACCTAGAAACCTAGAAACATGTACCACCCAACACAAAAAAAAACATCATAACCTTGTTGTTATATTTGGCAAATTTCAAATCAAAATAAAGTTTAAACGTAATATATTAAGGCAATAATCATCATGTCAACACATTAAAAAAAATTGCATTTAAACAATAAAAAATATCCAACAAGTCTCATGAACTCCACTTTCAAAGCTTGAAGAATATACCTTTCAAGCTTGAAATCTTCAAAAGGAATGGATTTCTGCTACTACCTTCCTTTCTTCTTATCTCTAAACCTATAAAGAACAAATGGGTCCTTTTGTGCTCGTGAGCTTGATTTTGGATTCTTTTAACCTTAACCAAATTTCTTCCACATTTCTTTCTCATTTTTATCCTTTTTGCTCTTATGATTATCTCTCCTTTTATAGGTTGATTCTAAGCTTCTAAATGAGTTTGTTGGGGTTTTAACAAACAAAAACTAGGTTGGTTTTATCAAAAGGTAAATGGTTTTGGATTTAGATGGCTTTGTAACAAACTTAGAGGCTAAGGTGAAGTATTTCACCTTTTTTTTTTATCTTGAGAAAAGTGTTCTCAACCTTTGATTGGAACCTTTCTGGGATTTTTTAAGTGTGAACACATGAAAAAGTTGGGTGGTTTTGTGCGAATGAGTATCTTGATTAAGGCTGACTAGGTTGGCCACTTTCATGGCTTCGCTGGAAAAGCTCTGACGTCAACGTTGCCTGAGACTACCTAAACTTGGTAGAGGGGTGCATACCTTTCAATTTGATCCATTCTTGCTCAATTCTGAGGTATGTAGCTCCACATACATTCATTTAAAAGTGTCAACCCAATTAGCGTAGAACCTGAAAATGCAATGATAGCTGATCGGAGACATGTTGTTAAGACCATTGAAAAAAATGGGATGTAATAATTTGATTTCATGGAAATAAGGTTATGAGGGTTGTTTCTTAGTTAAATAATGGTGGTTACAGCCTTAGAAGTGGTCGGAAATGCCACATTCATTCGCCTAAGTTAAACTCTCTTAATTAGCAAAAAATATCGAAGAAAAAGATGTATAATGGTTGAACGATGCATCGTCTAGGCTAAACTCTATAAATTAGGGTTTTTAATTTTGGATTTAAAAAACTTCAATTTAATCCCTAATCTTCTAATTTCTTTGGATTTCATCCATAATTGCCTCCTGAACTCTTAATTTCATACAATTTCACCCCCTGTCAAACTCAATTGCCAACCCCAAAATTGAGCGCTTTTTACAATGTAATCTTTGGTTTTTAATTTGTTTAATTGGACCCCCAATTAACCATCAAACTTTAAATTTTCTTCAATTTAGCCCCTGATTTCACCAATTTCATACTTTAAAGTCTTGTGCGTCCTACAAGTTGGTCCTCGCTTTTTGATTTGTTCAATTAGGTCTTTAATTGCCCATCAAACTTCAAAAGTTATGCAAATAAACCCTTGATTTGATCAAATTAACTTTTAAAAATTGCAATTCGACCCCCAAAATTTATTTTCTTCTAATTAAAACCTAAATTGACTTCAAAACGTCAATTTTCTTACAATTAAACCCTTTATAAATTTGATTAAGCCTTGAAAAAAATTTCAATTGAGTCTCTAAACATCCAAATATATATATATATTTGATTTTCTTCCAACATTTCTTTCAATTTTTTTGCATTATTTTTTTATGAGGGGCCCTAAAATGGATAACAACAAATGTCCCTTCTTTACAATAACTTGTTTAGTGCTTTGCATAGTAAGTTTGTAAAGACAAACTAATTGTTCTTCCAAAACTTATCTTCTTGAAGCTTCTAATTCGGTTGACTTGAAACTCTGTCTTCGCAACAATCCTTTCAACCAGAACTATGATCAAATTGTTTACAACTTGGGTAACCTCAAATCTTAATATGGTAATTCCCTTTAACCAGAATCAAAAGCTCTTTCAACCTGAGATCCCAATCTGGAGATCCCCTTTAACTAGAATCAAAATTTAAAAACCAGCTCAGCTAACCTGAAATCTCAATCTAGCGATTCCTTTTAACTAGAAACAAAGCCTATGTCAACCTAAGATCTCTATCTGACAATCCCCTTTAACGAGAACCAAAATATGAAAAATATCTTGGCTAATATGAAATCCCAATAACGATGATTTTCTTTAACTAGAACCAAAAGCTCGATCAACTTGAGATCCCAATCTAGCAATCTCCTTTACCTAGAACCAAAAAATCTTTAAAACAGCTCAGCTAACCTGAAATCTCAATCTGATGATTCCTTTTAACCAAAACAAAAAATGTTGCCTTTAGCTTAATTAAACTGAAATCTCAATTTAGAGACCCCTTTTAACTAGAACATTGCTCTTTGTCTTTAACTCGATCAACTTAAAATCCCAATTCAGTGATTCCCTTTAACCAGAACCAAAATGTTTCCTTCAGCTTAATTAACCTAAAATCTCAATCTAGAGACCCCCTTTAACCAAAACCTTGGTCTTTGTTTTTAGCTTGGTCAACTTGAAATCCCAATCTTGCAATCTCGTTTAACCAAAATTAAAATGTTTTGTCTCCTTTTTCAACTCAGCTGACCTGAAACCTTGAATCTTAGTGATCCCCTTCAACTAGAGTTTTCCAAAGACCCTTTTTTTATTGGTTTTTGACTTGTCTAAGTCCGATTTCAAGAATTATTTGTAAAATAAAAAAACCTATGCAATGTTTTAGGGTTAAATGCATGCATTTTAAGGGCTTTTTTTTT
>Ga0325405_1004585_pt1 | contig 14072 bp, 6 predicted proteins | sample PopdelMetagenome_21_FD_205663 | JGI IMG/M metagenome (GOLD analysis project Ga0325405, IMG submission 205663) | Populus deltoides microbial communities from Bellville, Georgia, United States - Xylem-Control-R2 | ecosystem: Host-associated > Plants > Phyllosphere > Stem > Wood/Secondary xylem... | reverse complement strand
GTATTTTTCTCCATGTTGTATATAGTTATTCTGAGATTTTTTAGAAAAATAACATAGAGAATTTTATGAGATCTTGTATGTTAATATTTAGATTAATTAGATTTAGATGTAAGATTGCATGAAGATAAAGATTAAAGTTCCTTAATTCTATTAGTTATGTATTTTTAGCATACAAACTAGAGAGAAATACTAAAGGTTGGTTTAACCAATTTGCCTAAAACTGCTTTAGCACAAACATGAACATAAAAATTGCACAACAACTTTATAAGTCTAAGGATTAAATTAGTCTTTTAGACAAAGCATGCATAAAAAAAACATATAGAGAATATCTTAAATAGAATATTGAATATACTTACATGTTAAAACACTTAGAAAAAAAAAGGCAAATTACAATATTGTTGTCAATGATTTCATTATTTATATAAAGATTTTATTAATCGCACTTGATACAAATAATTTATTTCAATTAGCCTCTTAGGATTCCAACACCACCATTTTTATTAGTTGCACTCCTAAACAAGCTTCACAAACTAGAAAAACTAACTAAAAAATATCTATATGAAATACTTGAATTTAAACTCTAGAATGATTGAAGAAAAAAATGAGAAGAAAAGTTGGAGAAAGTAAAGGAAAGAAGGTTGAATAAATATTGCCTAGTGCGCAAAACATTTCCCCTTCAACCATTTTTTATACCAAGTTCTGAAACTAAAACTAATATTTAATTAATTATATTGATTACCAGAATTAATTTTGATATTTTTTCTTAACTACCCATCATAAAAAATAAATAAAGAACCTGATAATTTTTTGCCTTAAAAACTTTACTCAAAATTTATTTGACGATAAACATAAGCCTAGGGGCCATGCTTGTTTGAGTACATGTTGGTTAAGACCTAATGATACATGAAAAAACTACATGGTAATATTAATTATTGGGCCGAGTCTAATTGGGTTTACATGGTATTTTATATAATGTACATATCTCTATAAATGTCCTAGATATTTATTTTAATAAAGTCTATATAAACAGATCTCTTTAGAAGCATAAAAAAAGAGGTCAAAAGGCCAAAGCTCATCTTTGTAGACTTAAAGTCTAACACAACACATGTCTAATACAAGACTTTAACAAAGCCTAAAAACATTTAAGCCAAGTGAATACTCATTCTCCTCGTCACATGTACAAACACTATACTGACTTAAGCATCATAATGTTTTTCTTATAGATGTTGTCGAGCTCGCCAAGTATTTTGGATCCAATTTTATCATCCTATAGAAAGCGCCCCTAATTTTTCTCTTGAGGATTTTTGCCAGCCTCATCATTGGTGTTGTATGTGGAAATGAACAAAAAGTCAGTTCATTCTTATTTCTCAAAAGCTCTTTTCATAGATGATGAAACCCCAACGCAGTTGTGGATATGCCACCAACTATGTCTATGAATATGCCAGTGAAATGTTAGAGTTTAAGCCAACGATTATGCCTAGGTTACGCTAGTGGCTATACATAACAACACCCACGGATATGCCTACGACTACACCAACAGTGACACCCACAATTATGTCTACAACTATGCCTACAACTATGCATACCACTATGCTCAATGGCTATGCCACAAGGCCACGCCATCAAATAACTTTTATGGCATTTTGTACACACAAAAGATGTCATTGGGACTTAAGGGGGCTTTGATGATACATAAAAGATAACAATACATAAAAGATGTCCACTTTTGCTAGATCAAGTATTCCAAACACATTTGTTTGCAAGATTTCAAAGGCTTTGATGATACATGAAAAACTATACAATAGTATTAATCATTGGTTTGAGTCTAATTAGGCCTACACAATGTTTTTTACAATAAATATATCTCTATAAATTATAACTTAGGGGGCTTGTAACACTTTTAATTTTTGATTTGATTCTTGTCAAAAATAATTTGTAAAAATTACCTCTAATAATACTTCTTGGATTTGATTTGATGGGACAAATTAAAATTTTAATAATTTATGACTTAGATCAAAGCAAATTTCTAGTTGAAATATTCAAAACCCTGATGAAAATTTGGTGATGAACTCTTTTAGGTTTTAAAAAATGACATGCATGTTAATTGTAACCTTATAAATTACTTTAAATTGAATTTCATTCTAAAAAATAATTTAAATGGATGATTCTTTATTGTTTTGAATATCTCAAAAACTTTATTTGAATCATGAGTTTAACGTTTTTTTTAGAAAATTTGAAATTTCTCATTGTTTTGCTCAAACCTATAAAATTAGTTCATAGACTCTATTATTTACTGACGTAGATTCAAAATGAAATTTATTAAATATTGTTATGCTATTTTGCACTTTATTCTTTGCCTATTTTAATTCACAATAACCTCTAAAAATATAAATATCATATTTTCACTTTAAATAAACCTATTTGAAATCAAAATTTTCCTTATTTCTTCTCAATAGGTCGAATTCATGATTCACATTTCTTTAAAATGCTTTACAACCTATTTGGAACCAAATCACATGTGAAATTGAATTCAATTCCACATGTGATTTAAATACAATTGATAACTTATTACAATTCTTATATTTAGAATAAAATACTAGATCATATAATTGAATTCAATTATACTGATTGGAATACCTATGAAAATAAATCAAATTAGCAATTGTGACTATTTTGCCTTTAATTCAGAATTGCATGGTACATCTTCTTAATGAATAATTTGTTTATAGATTAAACATTACGTCGAGCTCCCTTAAACTAGCCTTGAACATGGAGCTTTTCCAAGCCATGCCTTTAGCTTATATTCAACAAGACTCGAAGGTTATTTGTGTATATTTTGTATTGTAAATGATATGTTTAATTGTCTCAATGAAATTTTCTTCATTTAACGAAGAAAAAGAGACAATACAGAATAAACATATAAAATATAGAAAAATACTCAACTTGCAATTATCCATATTAATGATCAAATTATGGCATAAATGATGGGTAATTTGCTGAGTGATTTAGGATAACATATCAATCTAGTTGCCATAACATGATCAAAGTACTTTGAAACCCATCGAACCATGATCATGCCAACTGCTATGCTCCGAGTAGCAAAAGGCATCCACCATTCTCCATTTCTCCACATAGAAAAATTGCTTTCACAAAATACAAGAATAGTTACCTATTAAATACAATATAAATAGATGTCTGGAAAATCATATTATCAAGTAGAAGAAGGTATTATAGATGCAAAATTTAAAGTAAAGAGAAGTTTTTGTTGAAGCAAAGAAAGAGAGTATTTTTGGAATAGTATTTTCAATGTTAATTTTAAGATGAATTGATTTGCAAATAAAAGAATATCCCTTTTGATTTACTTTTGTTTATTTTTTATGATTTGAATTCCATTTGGAATTGAAATCAATATCTTCAAAAGAATTTCAAACACAAGAATTGATTTAACCTTTGGAAACAACCTGTTAAAAATATATATTGAAATTCTAGTCCAGTACTTATTTTGATCAATTTAGAATAAATTGCTAAAAATCTATCATTTACCTACTAAGCTTTATAATTGTATTTGAAAAATATCAAAATCCAATGTTTTTAAAATTAGACTTAAACACACAATTATCTATCTTTATAAAAGCATTGAAAAACTCTTATCTTTGTTTTAGAAGTTTCCTTTTAAAAATTTATTATCAAACCTATAATATACCTACTTAATAAATTTATAATTATATTTGAAAAATATCAAAATTATATATTTTGAATACTAATGTGTTAAATTAATAATATCTCTTACATGCATATTTTCTTAAATGTTATAGCACTTATATTTTTCTTCTCATTGAGAATTTTAAAAAAATTAAATAATTATTTTTTCATCTTTTAATGTAATACATATATATATGAGAGACTATAATGACCTTCTTTTGTAGTTAAAATTGACTAGTACTACAAAGATGAAAGGCTACTCTAACCTTTTTATACTTTTTTTGGACTCAAATATTTTAGAGAAAGAATTTTAACTCGTGACCTCTTCCAAATGCAAATGTAAGGAGCTCATTGTCATTATACTATATAGGTTGTTCCCCATTGTGCCACTGGCTTATCCAAATTATTTTTTTAATGTAAAAAAAAGTTGTTCAGATGATGGAAGCATTTTGAAAGAAGCAAGAAAAATCTAAGATACGAGTCATTGATTTGATTGGAATTAATATACTCGGTTTAATTTAATAATATAATTAAAAAAAAGATATCAATAGTAAATAGAGCGAACAAAAAAAATAACAATAATTAAATAAAAAAATTAAGTTGCCAATATTATATCGAGAGGAGAAGAAAGAAAAGCCCATTGGAGACTTTTCATCATTTTACTGTGAACACTGCCCCACCACCAGAAAGTGTTTACCAAGACGGTTCTCACACCACTTTAAAACAGTGCACAATGGCGTTGAAAGAAGCCGCACATGGTGTTAGAGCAACGACCTAAAAAGTAAACCAAACAAAATATCATGAAGTGAACATCTCATACTTACATTTAATCAATTAATTTAATTTTATTTAATTCAAAAATAAAATTTATTTTAAAAAGATAAATATAACAATGAACGACAAATAAAAAGAACTGAGATAACTTGGTTCATTTTTAAAAATAGTGAAAAATCCTATAGAAAGTAAAAAAAAAAAATAACGGAGTTAATCTCTAATTAAATAATAGCTGAAGGATGAAACTTAAAAAATATGAGTTAAAAAAAGCCAAAAAAAAAATCAAACCTGGGCAAATCTCTCAAACCTGAGTTAATTTCCTGAATGAAGTCCTAGACTCAGACTTAATTAAGAAGCGAATTTCACAACCAATTTAATATTGAAAGATGAAATTGAAAAAAAAAATTAATTTTAAAAATTTTGCTTTGCAAACCCAAACAAATCTCCTAAATCCGGATTAATCTTTCAAATTCACAACCCGTGAAATCATAAACTCGGACTCAATCAAGAAACTCAATTTCTAGTCAATTTAATATTGAAGGATGAAATAAAAAAAATATCAATTTAAAAAAAATTGTCAAAGTTAAAACAATAACAATCAAAAGAATAATGATCAAATTTAATAAAAAAAAACTAAAGGAGGATGAAATCATTAGAAGAATTTAATTTTAAGAATTATCTCAAATAAAAACAAATAGTAATCAATAAAATGAAGACCAAATCTAACAGATAAAAAACTAAAGGAGGATGAAATTAAAAAAAAATCTAAATTTATAAATTATTTCAAATAAAAAATAGTAGTGAAAAGAAAATGGACCAAATTTGAAGGAAAAACAAATTGATAGGCTTCGTTGAAAATTCAGAGAGTAAAATGCAAAAATTGTGGTGGAGAGAGAAAGTAAAAAGAAAATATCACCGACGTAAAATCAGAGATCCATTAGCCAGACGTGCTGCCTAGGTATGGAGGGGCAGCCGAAACGATTTGAACGCTGCCCCAAAAGCTAGCTTTTGGATGTTGCATGACCCCTCACATGCAGCCCAAAGGGCATAGAGGTAAGACACATGCTGGTGGGTGTATTGTACGTGCCAACCATTTTTTTTTTTCAAATAATATTTTATATTTATTTAAATACCAAATTTTTTCTTATTCAAACTAATTATAACTAAAAATCTAGGATGAAAATACAAAAAAACCATTGGAAACCATTATTTTTATATAATTTTTTATGGGTAATTGAGTTATTTTACTATGCTTAAAAAGTGAAAATATAAAAAAACTCCTTAGATACCAATTCAAATATTTTTGCTTTCAAGGGTGTTTAAGTCATCGTACCGTGCTGAAAATATGTAATGGCTTTCTTATCCTTATTCAAATTGAAAATCACTAGTGGGCTATGAGAAAAAGATTATATTACCTTTAAGAACAAGTTGAATGATTTTTCTTGGATAACTAAAATTATCATTTTATTGTTTCAATCCACGGTAACTTGTGTCCTGAAATAGAATGAAAAACCAAGTATTTCTTTTTATATATAAATGTGTGTGTATTATAAGCTTATTTATAGCATAGTTATCGTATTCAATCCCAAGATCTAACCTGATTTAGGATTGAGATTATTAGATTAATAACTCAACTTAAATTTATTATTTTTATTTAAAACAATATAATTTATATTTTTTTAATATTTTTCTGGTTTTAACCTGCTAAGTTTGGCCGAATTGACCTACAAAATTACCTAAATTTAACTAGGTTGATATATAAAAATTTCAAAATAAAACCTAACATAGATTTCGATTTACCTAGCCGGCCAGTAGTGATCAATTCAAATATTTTATTGGTAGACTTTATTGATTTGTGTTTTCGAGACTCAATTGTATTTAAAAACTCCTTTTAAATAAATTTATACCTTAATTTCTCTATATTTGTATCGTGCTGCCGTGTTATTTATCCTACCTTTTATATCTATAGTATACTTTCCTGACAGGCTCTTACTCATACAGTAAATTCTCATTGTTTGTTTTTTTGGACGGTCAAGATATCCTCGTATCGTAATTGAGACAGTGACATCAAGATTTATATTCCTAAAATTAATGAAGAGAACATACCTCATTATTACCTACCCTACCAAACTCTACAAACTGTGTTTACAAAATAAAAGAGTATTTGAAAATACGGTAAACTCGTGTTTTTAAATTATTTTTATTAAAATTTAATTTTTTATATATTTTAAATTATTTTAATATACTGATTTTAAAAAATAAAAAAATTATCATTTTAATATAAAAATATTTTAAAAAACAATCTAAAGCACACTTTCAATCACGTCACAAATCAATTTCTCTTTATAACTTTGAATCCATTTTTTTCTACAGATGTATTGTTCGATCTGCTAAACCAATTTCCTGCCGAATCCAATTCTTTTCTGCCCTCTAAGCTTTCTACCTTTTTCTCTTGTAATTTTTCCTAAGATCAGGATAAAAAGATTTAAACTGATATTTTTATTTTTTTAGTTTTAAATTAATATTTTTTTAGTTTTATATTGATTTAACATTGGTTGATATTAAAAATAAATTTAAGTTTTTTTTAAATAATTTCTGCCGGACTTTAAAATCGAATTTTAATTATAGAGAAAAGAAAAGCAAGCTCCAAAAATGACACAAGGTTACACCTAAAAAGAAAAAAACCACCACATCAAATCACAACCGTCCATACAAATCTAAACAAATCCGGACCCTCCAAATTGCATAATCTCCACATTAGTATCCCAGGATTCCCTCCCCGCTCTCTCTCTCTAACGATAAAAATTCTCCCTCAAAGGCTCGCCTCAAAACGAAACCCTCATTTTTTTTTTCTTCCCTGAAAATCCCCAAACCCCTCAAAACCCCTCCAAAATTAAAAATCCCCAAATTTCAAAATCCAGAATCCCTAACTCAGAGAGAGAGAGAGAGAGATTTATAGCTCAAATCTAGACAATATTATTATAAGCAATGGATTCAGATCAGGGAAAGCTATTTATTGGAGGGATTTCATGGGAGACATCAGAGGAGAAGCTCAGAGACTACTTTGGGCAATACGGAGACGTTTTGCAGGCTGTCGTTATGAAAGATAAGACTACTGGTAGACCTAGAGGCTTTGGCTTTGTCGTCTTTGCAGATCCTGCCGTGCTTGATATGGTTCTTCAAGATAAGCACACCATTGATGGTAGAATGGTGAGTTAAAAACCTTTTTCATGGTTTTTGTGTGGTTTTCGTTAATGTTTTTTTTTTGGGTTTACTTTTGTTTGCATCCTCATTATATTCGGAATTGGTAGTTATTGCTATTGTTGAATGATTTTAGGGCTCTTGAGCTCTTGTTTTATGATAACAATATTATTGAGTGTTGGTGATGGTGTTGCTGGCCGTTGGTTTCGGGTATTCTTTTATTTTTGTGAATGATTGGTTTGTATTAATTTAGTTCATTTAGGTGATGGTGCTGCTATTGAGTTGCTTAACTGGGATAATTAAAGGTAATAGAAAAAAAAAACTGTGGAGAGCATCTTATAATTGTTCTTCCTCTAAGGTTGTAATCTATGTGGCATGAAACAGAGAAATTGATTTTTGTGAGTTGTTGGATTGGAATGCTCTTTTTGATTTTCAAAATAAGTGAGGGTTTTCCTTTTTCATTTGTGATTCGGGCAAACTACAAATGTGTGAGATATAATGGCCTGTTTGGTTTTTGAACAGTTTGTGACCTCTTTGAATGAGTTTCACTTATCGAAATTGCACTTCTCTTATGGATTTTGCAATGCAGCACAGCTTGAAATGTCTTCAAATATTAGTCAACCATAATAAACATATCCCAAATATGAGCCTGGCTTTGGATCTGTATTTGTAATAATTTTTTTATTTATTTAAGCGAGGTAAACCTCCAGTCTTGTCTGCAGCTCAGGCACTGGTAGTGAGTCCATATGATATATTTGATTATTTTTCAAAGGGGTGGGTTTGTGCCTTTTAATTCTGTTGAAAAGGACCTACAAATCAAAATCCACTTATTTAGTTAATTAACTGAATAAATCAATAAATTACTTAGACAGTTTCTTGTTGTTAGGTAGCTTTTCAGTGAGTACAAATTGTTTGCAGGGTGTTACATGTGCTTTTAGTTACATGTTTCTAGTTGATCAACTATAGAGGTTTATCATTGAAGCTATTCATCTGTATTTGGTGTGGTTCAAATTTTATTGTTGCGTTACTCATCCCATGTTTTGATAAGCTAGTGTGCCAGGTATACCAACTTCTGCAAACAATTTTAGGCTGAGTTGTGATCTTTTGTTGATTTTATGTGCCAGCTTAAGCTGACACCAACTCAAGTATATCCTTATAGATTGACTCCTTGACAACTTAACACGTATAATTATATGAGTTTATGCATAAACACGCCACTTTGTGAGAGTTGTTTATTTCTTTTAGCGGTTACTATGCTTGTCATACATGAAGAATCTACTTATACAACTTCTAGAATATTGTAATCAGATAAGATATCTGGGTAATTCTGCATGATGAAACAAGTTTCCTGCTTTCAATTTGTGCCCCTGCCTTCCAACCAGTTGTTTTGGTTTCTCAGGTTGAGGCGAAGAGGGCCTTATCAAGAGAGGAGCAGCAAACCAATGCCAGGGCCGGAAACTTGAATCCTGCTAGAAACACCAGCGGTGGTGGAAATATTCGGACCAAGAAGATATTTGTTGGAGGATTGCCTCCCACTCTAACTGAAGATGGATTTCGTCAGTATTTTGAAGCCTTTGGCTTTGTTGCTGATGTAGTAATAATGTATGACCAGAGCACCCAGCGACCTCGTGGATTTGGCTTTATTTCTTTTGACACTGAAGATGCAGTTGACCGGGTGTTACAGAGAACGTTCCATGATTTGAACGGTAAGCAAGTTGAAGTGAAACGGGCTCTTCCTAAAGAGGCCAATCCTGGTGGGGGTGGCCGCTCCATGGGTGGCAGTTACCAGAACTATGGTGCATCTGGTGGCAACACAAGCTCATATGATGGTCGAATGGAGAGGTATATGCAGCCTCAAGGTACTGGAGGTGGTTTTCCTCCTTATGGCTCATCTGGCTATAGCACAGCTGGATATGGATATGGTCCTGCCACTAATGGTGTTGGTTATGGTGGTTATAGCGGCTATACTGGAGCTGGAGGTGGTTATGGGGGACCTGCAGGTGCAGCTTATGGGAATCCTAATGTTCCAAATGCTGGCTACGTGAGTGGTGCACCCGGTGCACCCAGAAGTTCATGGAACAGTCAAGGTTCATCTGGCTATGGTGCTATGGGTTATGGGAATGCTGCTTCTTGGGGTGCTCAAAATGCTGGGGCTGGCAGTGGTGGCCCTGGTTCAGTACCTGCTGGTCAATCTCCTGGTGGAGCCGCTGGGTATGGGAATCAAGGTTATGGGTACAGTAGTTACGGTGGAAATGATGGATCATATGGGAATCCAGCTGGGTATGGTGCTGTTGGAGGACGTTCCGGGGGCACTCCAAACAGTAATGTTGGTGGTCCTGGTGGAGCAGAACTACAGGGGAGTGGCGGTGGCTACATGGGGAGTGGATATGGTGATGCAAATGGAAATTCTGGGTATGGAAATGCAGCGTGGAGATCTGAGCAATCACAAGCTTCTGGAAATTATGGGGCTCCTCAAGCAAATGGTCCTCATGGTGGACAGGTTGGATATGGTGGTGGTTATGGTAGTTCTCAGGCTCGAAAAGCCCAACAACAGTGATTTGTGAACACCTTGGCTGCCTGCTAGGTCTACATCTTTGTTTGTGGGCGTGTCCAGCTGTTCTCATGAGGTTCTCCTAAGATTTCTTGCTCCCAGCACCAGGGGGGAGGCTCAAATTGGATGATGCACTTTGGGAATGGTTGGATTGCTTAAATCCCAGTAGTTTGCACTATCTATTTTGCTAGTCTATAATAAGTAGCTCAAGGCATACTAGATGCCCTTCTTATTTAATGTTTGCTTATTGAGTGTAGTTCTTAATTCGGCGTGCTTACAATTATCTGCTAGCTGTTCTGGAACTTTTCAGCTCTCTATCATAGTGTTTAATCTACTGCGCATATAATATCTGTGTTGGTTTGATCTCAGATATGTATTTGTTTATGTTATCTTCACTAGTGCGCACCTTTTGGTCTGTTTTTGACTGGGAATAAGATGCTAGAGGCGAATTCTAGAACTTGATTTGCTTGATTTGATATGACAAGTAGGCGTACTGAGATTGAATTGAGAGTTATTAACTGATAGCAGTGGAGCTATAAGCACTTGGGTTGATCAATTCGTAAATGGGTAGCCTTAATCGTAGTGGTAGTTGACACTTTGAAGATGCATAATCATTTTCCCCCTGTATTTGCCCTTGTGTTGTACAGGAGGAGATGCCCAAGTTCTAAGGTGGAGTCAAAGTGTCCACTCATGGCTGAACCCGAGCTTCCTAGTGGGGGTTGGTCAGCGTGGAAGTGAATTTGAAGAGGACTTGTCAGTTGGATTTGTGATTAACCCAAGAAAGGCTTTTTCCAGCTAGGTGATGCCACTGTCACCCTTTCTTGCAGATTCTTGGCATTGGAAGTCATAAATTTCTCGATCATTCTGATTTCTTTTGGACTGATGGATATGTAAGACAAAACAGCTTGCGGTATGTTGGCTTAATCAATTAGCTGTGTTATATGTCAAAGATCTTACTACCTAATTGCGTAGGCTAGATAGTTATGCGCTGGACTAGATTGTGTTCCAATTGTTCAGAGCACCAGAAACATTATCAATAGAAAATGCTCGTAGATCTTGGAATGCCATTGATGGCTTTAATTACATTTTATGGCAACTTATCTTTATTAGGAAACAAGATAAATGTGCAAATGGTGTTTTGCTCGTCTAATTTGATGCATTTTCCTACTACTGATAAAGAGTCTTGTGATGTTTTAATCTTATTGAAGAGTTGCCACCACCCATGATTTTCTTCTCCGATGGGTGGATTGTTTGTTTTTTATAACTCGGTGGAAATTCTCTGTTTGATTCCAAAATTTGTATTCTGTGGTTGGACATTCCCTTTTGATTCTCCCATTTTCTGGAGACTTTTTCTGGGCTTTATTGCATCCATTTATTGGTTTGAGTGAAAAATGTTGGTCAGGCGTTTCAAATTGCATGATTATTTTTAAGAAACATCCTTCACGCTTTGCATGATTAGTGTGTAGGATGATCTGTCCCTTCAGTTTTACAGTTCAACTATTAGCAACATGTCATTTGGAGTTGAATATGCTGAAGTGATTGCAAAGCGGTGGCTTGGGCGTTCTGTAAATTGCCAAGACATTTGAACAATCATTGTCCTACTGTTTTTGTTTGGTCCATCCCCTGTGCTTGTGCTTTATGCTTTGATATCAAATACTTGATTGTGGACAGAATAAAATTTGTGTGGATGCCATGTGATTCTTCGTTTCTTCTAGTAACCACCATGTTTTTCTGTCTTATATTTCGAAAGAAAGCAGTTCACTTTTCATCAATCGTCACCTATTCAATTTAGAATCCGAATTGTCAGGGCCTTAAATTTGGAACTAAGCTGCTTACATCTCTTGATTGTCTTCAAGTCCCCTATTGATATTAATAATGAAGAACCAGTGCTCTAATTTTTTAGTTTTATATTTTTTTGATGCTAGTGACGATTACAGATCAAACATTGTAGTTTAATTCATCTCCTCATCCTAAAAAAACTAAAAAAAAACAACTGTTTCGAGCAGTTCATATAGTCTACAAGATACATTGCAAGCAACTGTCCTAGCATCTCTTCCACCAAATTAGGCATGCACCAAGTGAATCCAAGCCAAGCCATGAAATGATTCCAAGACTTTCATGAAACATGACAATGTAGAAATAAATGATGCCCTTGCTCTATTTCAATATGATATAGAGGGCACAAAGCTTGATTCGGTTGGATTAGATTCCTACATAGCAATAGACTTCTTGTGCAACTTTTATCTTGTAGAACCAGCCATAGGAACATCTCAATCTTAGGAGGAGGGAGGCTTTTTCATAGCGAGTTTGCAAAAGAAAATGAACCTGGGAATTCCAGCTGGTCAATTAGATTATTGGCAAACCGAACAAAATAGATTTCATCACTAGAATGTTCCCATCTTTTTTAATCTTCCTTACTTGTGTTCATGTTTACTAATGACAACAAAGCACATAGCTGTATCAGTTGTATCTCCTCAAAAGGCACAAGTGGCCTTGTCCATTCAAAATTCCACACCATGGTCCCTAACGTGTTCTCCCTCATTGCAGCTAAACAAATGGAAGGTTGTGCTGAAATTGCATATAGTGATGGGAAACAAATGTTAAGAGGGCCAGCTGCCATCCACTTGTCTTTCCAGAATTGGATTGTCTCCCCATTACCAATTTGTGTAACTGCAGCTATTCTTCAAGGACGATGAAATTGTTGTGTCTGAATTAATGATTGAGTAGATTCCCCTCCACGTAGCTGACAATGGTCTGTTGAACAGAGGAAGTCCATTTTCAAAAGCAGGGCAGTATGTTGTGCTGATGAAATCCTGCCACCCACCTGGATGATTATCCCCTAAACACCAAAGCCACTTGAACAACAATGCTTTATTCTTCCCTTGTAATGACCCCAATCCTAAACCTCCTCTGTTTTTGGACCAAATTACAACACTCCAAGCCATTTTGCACATTTTCGCTCCATGTGAAACACCACCCCACAGAAACTTTTTTTGGATTGATGTAAGCACCTTGGCAACCCCCTGCGGCATCAGAAATATTGACATGTAATATAGTGGCAGGGAGGAGAGAACAATCTTGATAAGGCAGACACGTCCTGCTAAACTTAGAAATCTTCCCTTCCATCTTCCTAGTCTAGCGAGGGGAATTTATTAAGAACCGCTTCCAAGTTGAAATTCTCTTCGGATTTGCACCCAAAGGTAGTCCCAAGTATCTGATGGGAATGTGTCCCATTTACAGTAGTTTACATTGGTTATACCAGCCGTATAATCTTCATCAAGATTAATACCAACAAGAGAGCTCTTATGAAAGTTAATTTTCAGTCCTGACATCAACTCGAACCACCGTAGTATCCTTTTAATATTAACTAAAGGGCTATAACCAAAGTGTGGTATGTATATTGGAGGTGACTGATTGACTGATCATTTCCAAACTTAATACCCTGAAAGTATTGTGCTGCCGAAGCCCTTTGAAAAAGAACTTACAGTCCTTCAACTGCAATGTCAAACAACAATGGTGATAGGTGTAAACCACGCTTCCTGACCACATTTTTTTTGATACGATGCATAACCTCATTAGCTATTATAAACCCATCCAAAATTTGCCTTCCTGAAATGAAAGCTGTTTGATGAGGACTGATAATAGCAGTCATGATAGGTCGTATCTGTGACAAGAGCAGCTTCCCAACAATTTTGTACACACCATGAATCAAACTGATTGGTCTAAACTCCATGAATTTTGTTGGGTGTGCATTCTTGGGCACCAGTTTAACATAAGAAGTGTTAACACCCTTTGGCATTTTTCCTATTCTGACAAATTCAGACACCACATGAAATGACTCATC
>Ga0325405_1004583_pt1 | contig 14073 bp, 6 predicted proteins | sample PopdelMetagenome_21_FD_205663 | JGI IMG/M metagenome (GOLD analysis project Ga0325405, IMG submission 205663) | Populus deltoides microbial communities from Bellville, Georgia, United States - Xylem-Control-R2 | ecosystem: Host-associated > Plants > Phyllosphere > Stem > Wood/Secondary xylem... | reverse complement strand
TGCTGCAGCAGCTGCATTAGTTGCCTTGAAAGATCAAGCAAATCTGCCAGTGAAGTTAGATGAATTTGGCAGAGATATCAACTTACAGAAACGGATGGATATGGAGAAAAGGGCTAAGGCTCGTCAACGCAGGAAAACTCGTTTTGATTCGAAGAGATTGTCATACATGGAGATGGATAGTTCTGACCAGAAAATTGAGGGAGAATTGAGCACGGATGAGAGTGAGAGTGACAGTGAAAAAAATTGCTGCTTACCAGTCAACCCGTGATTTGTTGCTCCGGACTGCTGAGGAGATTCAGTGATGCTTCTGAAGCATATTCCCAACTTTCAGTGGTGAAGAAAGATTTGAAACACGGAAGAAAGAACATGGAAGTGAACAGTGATCCGTGAATTAATTCACTTGTAACTGTTTACGTTAACAGCATCTCCATTGTGCATTGGAGCGCCGCTGACTTGCTCAAACAAAATTATTTTTTCATTTGTGTTGTAATTGAAAAACTAATGATTAATATTATTTAATAATATTATATAAATTAAAAAGAGATAGCATGAGGATGTAGTATTTGTAGAATTTAATCGCAATTTAAATTTTATTTTTGATGATATTTTACCTGATTTTGTTGCACGCTCTAAAAACTGTGGAAATTGTAGTCCTTATCGGATAAATTTCATACGTGATGAAATTATAGATAAGTTAATGAAACAATAAAAAATATTTGTTATAAAGTATAATTTATTTAATGATGTAATAGTGATACTTAAATCTACAATATTTAAATTAAAAATTATCAATATTAATATATATCCTTTTTAGTTATTTTATAACCTCAATTTGAAAAGTATGTTTGACCAAACACTTTAAATAATTTTTTATTTAGTCTCAATTTCAACCACATTTTTAATTAAATATATATAAATATCAAATCAACTTCAACTAAAATTAATTTTAAAAAAATAATTTTTTAAAATTACAACCATAAAAATTTTCACCGTACCAACCACAGTCCGGTCAGGAACACATGACCGCTATGGTGCATCATGTGTTTTTAAAACCAAAAATTTATTTTAATGTTTTTTATTTGAAAACACAAGTCGCATAATATGCATTTTAAATAGTAATTTTTAGTACATTTTGTTTTTGATACCTAGATTAAAAGATTTTATTTTTTATTTAAAAAATTAGTTTTTTTTGTGTATTTTCATATAATTTTAATATAATAATATTAAAAAAATATAAAAAATATTATCCCAAACAAAAAAAATATTATAAAAAAAGACGAGAGAATAGATGGAGATCGAGGGGTTTTTTGAAACAGATAATATATATATAGCACTCTGGAAGAAAACATCCAAAGGTCCATCACCCAACTGGGTGTGCCTCCCATATTTGTTGACCAAACAGGTAACAAATGAAGTCGTGCATCATCTAGATGAAAGAGGTCAAAACAACAGCAGCATCACAAAACAGATGATATAAATACAACAACAGTACTAAGGTCCATCATGACCACTGGATTTGAATCCAATGGTTGATGTTGGACGTTGACTCAAATCATCGGTCTTCTGAACTTTCCCTTTACATGACTGTGCATGGCGCCGAGGGATAGTACTCTTCACAAACATATGCACTTCTACACACATAGTAACCCCTACTTCGGCAACTACAACAACCGTCTTCCCATATATCACACACCGCCCTTCTACAAGGTACAGGACAATATGCAGGAGGTGTTGGTTTACAAAAGTGATGACAACATGGGCCTTGGCGGCATTTTTCACAACATGTGCATGGTGGTGGTGGTGGAGGTGGTGGTGGAGGTGGAGGTGGAGGTGGAGGTGGAGGTGGAGGTGGAGGTGGAGGTGGTGGTGGAGGTGGAGGTGGTGGTGGTGGAGGTGGAGGTGGAGGTGGAGGTGGAGGTGGTGGAGGTGGTGGTGGAGGTGGAGGTGGAGGTATAACAATGCACGTGACAATTCGACCTCCTTTGCAGTATATTTTTTTCTTGATCTTTTCAGGACAGCAACCCACCACAGTGATTTTCACCGTGTTTTCCTTCTTGTCATATGTCTGGTTCTGGATTTCTATTGTTCATTAATTAACATCATATCAAATCCACAAAACTTAGTCACTTCCTTTGGTAATAAAAACAACTCAAACCTAGCACTGTTCTTAAAGAGAAAAAAGAAAGACTCACGAGGGATACCACACAGTACTTTCTTGATTTTCTTGTGGCATTTTTCGCAGCCAAGGTCAACCACCTTAATCACCATCTCTGTGACTTTCTGTAACAGTAGTAGTTAGTGCATGCATTTCATATAGGACCTCACCATGATTAATCCCAATAGAAAACATAAAAAAACGTCATGATAAATTTACAGACAGAAAGATTGGAAGAACTCAAAAATATGTTCTGACATGGAAGAATCCGCTGTAGAGATTATCAAGAACTTGTACGTAACATATTGAGAGGATCGATGCCTTAAAAGATAAATTAATAATCTTGTACGTAACATATTGAGAGGACCTCCACGTAAAAAGAAGAAAAGCCAAATTAAGAGGATCGATGCCTTAAAAGATAAATTAACACACACAAATATATAATCATACCGTTTCCACCATGGTTTTGTGTATGCTTTGATCCGATGAGACGATGCAAATATTGAGAGTATATATATAGAGGTGGGGGGCGGCGGCTTAATTTAATTAAGATAAACACATATGAGACATGTGAGTCTTTAATTTAATTGTCCTTGCTTTTTTAGACCAATAAGATGAGGAAATGTGGACTTGGGGGAGTGGAAAGTTGATGCAACCATCGTAAATATCGTCGTGCTGACCCAACAATCTTTCATCAGCAAGAGATGGTTTTGATGTGCACATCTCACCTTCTATTTTGTTAATCAATTCAAAGGTTAAGCTAAAGGATCGATAGCCAGGGTTAAAGAAATTGATACTAACATTTATTTTATAAAAAAATTATTTTTCTTAATGTATCAGGTTACTATAAAGGATTGTTTCTTAAAATTATTCAAAATAAAAAATTATTCTATGAATAAAATGGTTCGAAATATCTATACCATGAAAAAAAATCAATATAAAGTAAGGGTATTATCTAACTTGACCCAACCCATTAAAATCAGATTATATAGATATTATAGACAATAACTAGTTAAAAAATCTAAAAAATAGATATTACGAGTAAGGAAACTCAACCTAGTATATATATATATATTCTATAACAATAAACTTAAATATTTTTTGTTATATATATTGTTATTTATTTATTTTTATTTTTTTTGTAGTTGATTCTTTCATTTTAGTTAATTTAGTTTATTGATTCATTTGATGTATTAAGTCAAAATTATTTGTTAAAATTTATAACAAAATTTTAAGCTAATTTATTGAGCATAAATCTTAGTTATAATTAAATTCAATCCATAAAAATTAGTAATATAAACTTAACTTGTAAATATATATAATATTCATAAAATATTTATCCTAGTGATATATCTAACTCGATCGGGTATAAATAAAAATTAAATAGGTGAAATTTACAAAACATTAAAAATGGTGTTGGAAATATCAAACATACTTCACGGAATGATAGTTATGAACACCGCTAATATAAATGTTGTATTGTATCTATCCTAAGGTACATTAGTTTGGTGAAATTTATAGCTACCTATTAATTAGTAGCTAATTGAAACTCTATTTCCTTTCTATTTTAATATGATGATGTCATAAATATTTTTTTAAAAAATATTATTTTAATATATTTTTAAATAAAAATTATTTTAAAAAATAATTCCAGCCACAGTACAAAACTAGCTTTAAATCGAACATTCTTTTCTCCCGTCGGTTCATTCAGTCTTATTTCCCTTGGTCTTTCAGACAGTCCCCAGCCGGTCACCAATAATCAAGCGAGTGGCAGGAAAGGGTTCTTCTGGGTGTACGAACGTATTCGATTGCGAAGAGGTAAGAGCAATGGGTCCATTATTGGAGAGGGGCCAGGAGACCCGAAGAACGTGATCGATCATATTTTTGTTAGCTAAATCCAAAAAAAAAAAATATGAATGAGGTTTTTAGAATTATAGTAACGGTTCTGATTTAAATTATTTTTTATTTAAAATTATATTAAAATAATATTTTTTTTATTTTTTAAAAATTATTTTCATATAAACACATCAAACCGATTTGAAAATATTAAAAAAATTAATTTCAAACAAAAAATAAAAAAAATTATGATTTTTTATATATAATTATAAATTTTTTTCATATTTCATGCTGTGCTTTTTTAAGATATATATTCTTAAAAAATATATATTAAAATAAAAAATTATTTTTTTATTGTTTATATTAACACATCAAAATATTAAAATAAATTAAAAATATTAAATTACCATCTTTCCAACTTAAACACAATATATATGGAAAAAAAAGGGTCCTCCTGAGCATTTATATCTATTTGGAAAGGAGAAAGAGACTGAAGTGGTTAGGCGACGATATTGACAAATGGTGCTACAAAAGACTTTTAAATTGCATGAGTGCAAAACTACAAAAGACTGAAGTGGTGGCTATCTGCCACTTGCTATGTGTGGGCACAAGGGAGAAAAAAAATATTTATATATTATTTTAATATATTTTTTAATAATTAAAAAATAACTACTACTATATTTTTAAATATTCTCGCAGTAATGATTGTTATTGTGATTCATTACATATTTAAGAATATTTTTAATTTAAAAATATATTATAATAAATTTGTTTTGATTTTTATTTTATTTTTTGACATCAACGTATTAAATTCATCAAAATATATTAAAAAATCAATTTAATACATTTTTAATAATAAATTTTGTTAGTGTTTGCTTTAGTAGTTAAATTATGTTTTTGAAAAAATTTAATTTTTTTTGCTTTAAATTAATTGTTTGTGTGTTTTTGGATCGTTTTGATAGGCTGCTATTAAAAATAAAATTTAAAAAATAATAATAAAAACTATTATTTTGATACATTTCTAAGTCAAAAGCATTTTAAAAAGTAAACACTACCACAAAATCAATCACTACTTTAATATAAGCATTTAGGGGGTGTCTGAGAATGTGATAACAGTAATTTTTCAAAGTGTTTTTTACTTAAAAATATATTAAAATAATATTTTTTAAAATTATTTTTTATATTAGCATTTTAACGAGATAAAAAAAATATTTTTAAATAAAAATTTAATTTTTTATAAAACACGTTTTGCATTACAATTCTATAGTGGGCCTTCTTGTCAAAATGCATGCACGAATTTGATCGATACCAAACCAAAACGCAAACAGGCAGAACCAATTATCATAATATGAGTCAAAGTTCTATTGGATTCCATTATCAGGAACGCTTACACGTCATAAAAAAGACAAGTGATTTTGATGACGTGGCTATAAAAAGATGATGTGACATCACAAGTAAATTTCTTTTACTGATTGAATCCTTGTGCTATTCATTTTATTTTATTTTATTTCCATCCTTTTCTATAACATCATTGCTCCAAATAATATTTTGAAAAAAAATATTTTTTATTTTTTTATTATAAATTAAATATTTTTAATATTATTTTGATAGGCTAATATTAAAAATAATTTTTTTAAAAATATATTATTTTAATATTTTTCTATATAAAAAATATTTTAAAAGTATTTGGTATTGCAATAAAGATTTTTTAAAAGTATTTTTAATTTAAAAATATATGAAATAAAATTTTTATTATTTTTTAAAATATATTTTTTACAACTAATCAAAATAATTTAAAAAATTAAAAAAAATTAATTTAAAGTAAAAAATTAAAAAAAAAACGGTGTGTTAATACGTTGTCAGAAGCCGGTCATTGAAATAGTGGTCAGTCATTATTATACATGCCACCTTTTCGGAATATGACTGGAAAAAAATCAGTCAATAATCGCATGTCAAGTGTCTTAATTGGTGGCCCGCAGCTTATAGCCGGTCCAATCAACTTCATAATCTATCACGCCATATTCACAAATATAATTCCTAGCCGTTTAACCATCTATTAGGTATACTAGTGATAAAAAAATTTAGAATTAAAGGTTTGTTTTCTGTAATTTCAAATTCGAGTTTTATATTTGTTAATATAATAATTATTATAGATTTATATAGTTGTTAATTTTAAAACCCGTAGGATTAATAAAGATGCATACAAATTAGTCCGGACACCCACATTAATAAATAATAATAATAATAATAATTACTAGCCGTTTTACTTGCTAGGTTATAAAAAAATATATAATAATAATAATTACTAGCCGTTTAACTTGTTGGGTTATAATTCTTTTTAAAAATATCAGATGTATAGATTGTTTCAAGGTGTTTTTTGCATAAAAAATTCAAAATATAAATTAAAAAGCTAGCTACTTAAATAAATTAATAATTATTTATGTAAATAAAAATAAAGTCATTAACAATAACCAAGAAAAAAACCGAAAACAATTGAGAAATAAAAGTAAATCAATATATTCAATTATATAAAATGAAACTTTAACTTGATTATGTTTACTGAACTTATTTATTTACACCCTAAAAAATTCATGACTTAAAAAATAAATACAAGTAAAATTAACTGAATAAACTCAAGCCATAAAAAATATTACACACATCAGCAATATTATTAGCCAGTCCAATCAACTACATAATCTATCACGATAAGTGTCGCAGGGGCGACGGTGGAGGCTCTTTGTCGTGCCCTTGTGTGAGGTGTTGCGTGTTGGGAAGAGTTTTTGAATTTAATCATAAAATTATGATTACTGTTTAGAAGTCGCCACCTAGTATTATGGTCACTAGGAACCTATGGTCTGCGAGAGTCCGAGTAAGGGACTGGTTGTGCAAGGGGAAGACGCATCACCCCTAGTGCACCCTACCTAATGTAAGCTGCATTGTTGTTTAATTGTTTTTTTCTAAGTCGAGTTTTTATTCGTTGGTCTTTTCTAAGGCTCAAAGCAGATCTCTCTTCATGAGAGAGTCTCTACCTTATCAGGTTAAATTCTAACCACTCTAAAGTCTGAATTTTAGCATCGCATTTTTACACTTTGTATCTTTAATACTTGATGGTGTACTTTAGCATGTAATTTTACACCTCACAAATATTAAAGTCTACATCTGGATCCTAAAATAAAATTTGGAAAAAGATTTTTGACATGTTGGCCAAATTCTAATTGATAATCATAAACTGGTTACAATATCCATTTTTGGATTTTTTTTAAAACATGAAAAAGATGCAATTTTTGTTTTTTTAATGAAAAATATGCTTGAGAAAATTTTAGAATTTGGCCGTATGCAATAAAATATTTTTTTCTTTTTGAAAATGTTTTGAATTTTTTTTTGAAATATTTCGGAGAAAACCAGATATTTTAATACCGGATTTGTATTTTAGAGTGTAAATATACAACCTGATATTATGCAAAATTGGTAGAAAAATATTTGAAAACATCACAATTTTTTTGAAATAATTTTTGAAAAGTTTTTATTTTTTGGGAGTCGGACTGGACTCGGCCCGGCTGTTTGGGCTAGGGCAGAACTGGTCCGGCCCTAGGTTCACTGGAACAGTAGATGTGAATTGTAATTCATGTTCCACTGTTCACTTATGAACAGTGGAACTTTCATGGAGAAGACGAAGAACCAGGGGAAGGGTAGCGGACCACCTGGCATGGCGGTGATGGCTGGCATGGGGAGGACGACCTGAAGCCAGCGGTGGAGTTGGCAGCCTGAGTTGGTTGGAGTGGCTGCAGCTGCAAGAGGAAGAAAAGGAAATCTGCAGAGAGGAGAGGAAGGAGAAAGTCGCGAATGTTGTTACTGAAAGAAGGTGTTTGGGCGGTGGCTTATGGTGGAAATGATGGTTTCCATACTGCTGATGGTGGTTATGGTTGCTCAAGGTGGAGCTGGAGGAAGAAATGGTGACGGTGTTGGTTTCCTGTGGCGGAGGAAGAAAGAAGAAGAAGCAGAAGAAGAAAATCTGCAGCGGGAAGAGGGAGGAAGGCTGGTTTTTTGGCTTTCTTTGGACCCGCTTTTCTCCTCACTCAAGTCATCAACGGAGCCTCTATTTATAGAAGGTGGAAGATGGTAATCTCGTTACACAGCGGTAAAAATTCAGCCCTTGATTCAGATGGGAAGGATCCCAATCGTTCACTCAAAGTAGACACGATGCACTGTTAAATTGTCAAATCTGCAGCTGCAGGCTGCCTGAGTTGGCATGTTTAAGACGGCGCCAATACTGATGGGTTGTCCTTCAAACTGGACTATTCAGATAGATCTGTAGAGGAACTGCAGCGGAACATTTTCAAGTAAGTTTTGGTTAAATTTGATGGAGTGCAGAGGCATTAAATGCACCTGCGAAATAGTTAACCTGAGCAGTTATTTCAGATATTTAAAGAAGAAGATGAACAGTACCAAAGTTCTGATTTTGGCCAAAGTTCATTTTAGTCCTCCCTCTTTAAATTTGATTTAATTGCACCTATAATTGACCCTAAAACTTTAATTTTCTTACGATTTTGCTCCTGATTTTGTCAATTGAACCCGCATAGTTGGCCTCCTGTTGCAGAATGGTCATTGATTGAGAATTTTGTCAATTTAACCATTAATTGACCCCAAAACTTCAATTTTCTTACGATAAGGCCCCTAATTTCAATCAATTAACTTGGTAAAAATTAAACTTGATCTATTAAAATCCTTATATTGTCAATTAAGCCTAACTTAGGCTCCCAAATTTAATTGTTCACCAATTAAGCCCCAAATAAAATTAATTTGACCCATTCAAAGTATAATTAAGTCCTTGCACTTAATTAAATCCTTCAATTGGACTCAAATTAATTCTTAAACATAATTAAAATTTAATTTGGCCCATGATTAAATCAAATTGACCTATTAAAAATTTAATTATGTCATTGGACTTAATTTTTATGCAAATTCTTCTAATAATCATTTAATTTGATCTTGAATTTGTATTTTTTCTTAATTTTTGAGCATAATTGCAGCTTGATCAAATTAATTTTTAATTTTTGAATTTTTACAATTAGGCCTTGAATTTTCTCCAAAAATTACAGCTTGTTTTCCCGGCCTGCTTTCTCCACATTGCCAGCCTTTATTTTATTTTTTTTATTTTTATTTTGAAAAAAAATGAATTTTGGGGAACAACCCATAATTGGGTTATGACAATAAACATGCCATCATATTCACAAATAGTAATTATTAGCCGTTTAACTTGCGATTCTTTTTGGGTTATAATTTTTTTAAAAAAATATTGGGTATACAAGCTATTTCAAAATGTTTTTTACATTAAAAAATATTCAAAGTATAAATTGAAAGGCAAGCAAGCATCTAATTAAATAAATCGTTAATCATTTATGTAAATAAAAAAATTTATTAATAATAACCTTGAAAAAAAACTGAAAAAATTGAGAGATGAAAGTAGATTAATATATTCAATCACATAAAATAAGATTTTCACCAGATTGTGTGTACTGAACTTATTTATTTAAATTAATAAAAGATAAATTCACACCCTGAAAAACTCATGACTTAAAAGATAAATACAAATAAAATTGACTAAATAAAACCAAACCATAAAACTATTACGCAACCTCGTACACATCAACAATATTATTGAAAAATGAATATCTTTTATTTAAAAAAATAAATTTTATTTGAATAAAAAATATAGATAAATTAGAATAATATCTTGAAAAATCAAACAAAAATAGAAAAACTAAAAAAATTTATATTAAAAAAAGACATGCAAAACTAATAACCTAAATCATGAGACTGAGATAAACCCTTATAAAAAACTTGAAGATAATCACAAAACCAATATGAAAAAATATTAATGTAGAAGGATAAGATTGTACAAAGCCGAATCCCTAACAAATTAAATGTCAAAAGATGAAACCAGTAAAAAAACCAATTACATAAAAGGATCTAAAAAATTAAGCGTGAAAAAAAATTAATTAGAGGGATAAAAATCTTCAATTGGAGAGTTAAATTGAATTGATAAAAAGATTTAATAGAAAGAAAAAAAATCAAAAGAAAGATGGTCGAACTGAAAAAAACAACAAAAAAATTATTTAAAGGATAAAATTGAAAGTTAATAAAACTTTAACAAAAGTGTCAAGGAAAAGGAAAAAAAAGGACCAGAATGAAAAACAAAACACATAAGAAATTGCAATTAAAGGACTAAATTGAAAAAAAAATGTTATAAAAGGAATAAGAATGAAATAAAAAATTAAGAGAATGATGACTGAAATTAAAAAAAATATATGAGAAATATTACTTGAAGTACTAAATTGGAAAGAAAAAAATTCTATAAATGAAAGAAAAATGAAATAAGAAATAAAGAGAATGAGGACTGAAATTAAAAAGTAAAAAAACCAAAAAGGACAATAATGTACGTTACCTGTAGGAAATAAAAAACAATGAAAAAAAACCAAATAACCACCAGCGACAATTCAACCACAGACAGTTGCCACGTGCCGCTCCACACGGAAAATGACACGATAGAATATCTAAAGAGATGACAAACGGATGATTTTGGCCATCGGGTGGCATTCCACAGCCAATAGCTTTTCTCATTTAAAAATTCAAAAATAATATAAAATACCAAAAAGACCCAATGACCCTGGCAATTATATTAAATACTCGTGTGAAAGTACAAAAACCCCCTTAATGCAAAACTTATTTTTTTGTATTTTTCAAGTTTAAAGACATACTTTAACTATACATGGATATTTGAAAATCTCAGAAAACCCTCATTTAGCAGCACAATAATTTTTTGACACTGGAGGTAAATAAGTATTTTTACTGTTAAGAAACTTACGAAAAGTCAAGAAAGCCTCTGGTCAACAGTTGAATTTTTTTTTTACTTTTGGGGTAAAATAATATTTTTACTATGATAAAAAAAACTAAAAAAGACGTAAACACCCCTGTAGAATCTTTGAATAACAAATAAGCTAGGGAAAAAGACTAAGACATTCCCACCCTTAAGGCTTCAGCTTTTTTCCACTCAAAAGAAAAATGATAATTTTATTACAACAATCCACAATAAACTGTTTCTTAGGCTACGGTGAAACTCCCATGGGTTTTAAAGTTTTTGTTAACTAGTTTTTTTAGTCGCACAGTTGAGGGTCGGCTCATTTTTTTTCAACTTTTAAAAAATATAAATACATAAAAGAGTTATAAACTCGATGCACATGTGCTGAAGCACTTTTAAAATATTTAAATGGTCACGAATTGGATGAGCTGTATTTAAAAAAAAATATTGAGATAACGACACATTAGATGAACATGGGTCAACCTATAAAACTTGCGATATGGATAATGTGATCATGATAAAACCATGGAACCCATATTAAAACAAATTAGGAAGCTCAATTATAATGAACCAAATATTGAAGGTCAAAAGTGGAAAAAAAATTTACAAAAAGGACCCGAGAAAGTGACTCGAGTAAACCTACATCGATGGTTTACACAATGCCGCAGGTCTACCAGATTTTTCTTAATGGAAAAAGAAAAAAGTTCAGGCGACACTGGAATTTCTAAAGAAGTAAAAAAAATTGAGATTCAGGTCATTGAGTCAATTGAGTTTAATAAGTTCAGTTAATTTAATAAAATAAAAAAAGGCAACCCAAATTTAATAATATGAAAAAACAAGCAATTTCGGGCAAATATTCTAAAGTTAGGTTAATATCTCAAATTCATAACTTGTGAAATCATAGACCGGAATTCAATTAAGAAACTCAATTCTCAACCGATTTAATGTTTAAGAATAAAATTGAAAAAAAATATTATTAATCTAAAAAATTTATCAAAGAAAAAAATAGCAATAAAAAGAATGAGCATCAAATCAAAAAGAAAAAAATGAATGAGGGTGAAATTAAAAAAAAATCAAATTCAAAACTATCTTAAATAAAAAAAATAACAATCAAAAGATTAAAAACCAAATCTGTCAGGCTAAAAATTAAAGAATGATGAAGTTGGAAAAAAGTTCAATTTTCAAAATTAATTACAATAAAAGGGACCAATGCCATAGAAAAAAGACTTGGATGGCTAATCTAAAAATCTAGAGGGTCAGATATTAATTTCTAGGAGGAGAGAGAAAAAAAAGGGTTTTCGACGTCAAACCTAGGTTCATTGATCACACATGCCACTTAGTGAGGAATAGGTTGCCGCAATCAATTGAATGACACAATGAAGAAATGGTTGCAGCCACTAGAGTCAATCACACTTGCTACCAGAAAACCGCGGAGCAAATGACTTTTGCAACGCACGCGTTAACAACTTTTTTAATTTATCAAAATACCACATTGCGCCTAGGACCAACTAATTACTACGAAAATACTCGTGTGAAATGACAGATAAGTCACTGCAATAAAACTTTAAGAATTTTAATTTTAAGGGTTATAGAGTCATTGCAATGAACTAAAAAAAGTAAAATATCAAAAAATCTCCTAGACTATAGTTAAGTGTTTTTTTTATAAGACAATCAAGTAATTTAACAATGGAAAAAAATTATGAAAAGACTAAGATGCCCCTAAAAATTCTAAAATGACAAGTAATTCCTATTAAAAGACCATTTTACCCTAAAGGATAGCTCTTGGTGATTTTTTGAAGGGTAAAACATAAATTTATTCTTCCAATCCATAATGAATCACGTTTATTATATAAAATATGTTCCCTATAATAATTAAATTTTATTAATTTTAAAGGTTGAAATTAAAAAAAAAAACTAAATAATCAGCAGGCATCATCTCTCGTGTAATTTCTTCCAATCCAAACATGTAACAAGCCATCAACACTGACTTGAAAATACTAGCTAGGCACAGACAAAGTCGTGCATCATCTAGACGAAAGGGATGATATTATAAACACAACAACAGTACTAAGTCCCATCATGACCACTGGATTTGAATCCAATGGTTGATGTTGGACGTTAGCTATGCAAATGTCTATCACTTTGCTGCCGGTTAGATATTATTATTTTTAATAGAAACAATAAATATATAGGTTTTTTTATTATATCTTTTAATGTAAGAAATTCTGATTATAAATAAAAAAGGATCTATGTATACATTCAATTAAATAAATCAAGAGTTATTTATACTAATAAAAAAAAATTATTGACAATAACTAAATATTAGACTTGAAAAATTAAAAAATAGATATAAATTAATATATTTAATCTAGTAACATGAATCATGTACATGGTTGTGTTTGATAATTTTATTTATTAGATTTAATCTTATTTTTAATTAAACAATAATAGAACATTTTGTTTTTGCTTCAACTTGACATCTTTAAATCAAGAATTTTATGAATGAACCAAAAGGGTATAATTAACAACTATTACTACTGTACAAGTCAATGGAGATTTCCATAATTAACCCCTTCAAAATCTCCATTGCTTCCTTACATTTTCATTGACAGCTCGCTAACCTATCCCATGGTAGCATTCTTCTTCTGTCATCCCCACCAATTAATTAATGTGTAAAGGATCAGGGAACGAGTCAAATAACGTCAACCAATGATAATCTCTAGATTAAGAGCTTACGTTCATGGCTTCATATAAAACTATATATACATCACGAAAAGCAAATTGGTCAATCTCAAACGATTAACATCTACACACAGTTCACGGAAAGCAACATTTACTATGCATAGAACCCGTTATAATTAACGTTTCAAACGCCAGTTCACGGAATTGAAAGCAACATTCTGCTTCTTCCTTTCTTAGCGTCTGTGCAGAGTGAATTAATTCACTCCGCACTATTCACTCCAAGAAAACTGACAGGTAAAAGCATGTAGAGCCAGGTCATTACTTGGGAGTTACATTTACAATGCACTTCTTCCACTAAATTAAGTGAACCAGAACTTCAGTTAACATCTACACCTGCATATTAATGATTAGTGCCAATCTCAAACGCAAGCTTTAGATTCTTCCTACATCGTTAACGTTAGAAACTGCATAAGTTGATGATAGTGATTCTTGGGTTCCCGCAAGCAGGAAATTACTGGTTGATGTAATTTTGTTCTCCTTG
>Ga0325405_1004581_pt1 | contig 14076 bp, 4 predicted proteins | sample PopdelMetagenome_21_FD_205663 | JGI IMG/M metagenome (GOLD analysis project Ga0325405, IMG submission 205663) | Populus deltoides microbial communities from Bellville, Georgia, United States - Xylem-Control-R2 | ecosystem: Host-associated > Plants > Phyllosphere > Stem > Wood/Secondary xylem... | reverse complement strand
ATTCGCCCCCCCCCCAAAAAAAAAAAAAATAGACATATAAATTAAAAACTATTAATATAGTTTGATTAACATTGTGGGATATGGGTTTATCCAAGTTATCATAATAAAAAATAAATAAATTAATAGTGACTGACTTGCACCGTCAATTGCTATAATATAATGAAGATTTTGCTATTCATAATGCAAACCAATAAAATAAAAGTTAAGAAATAAAATGGTGTTTTCACATGGTTCAATTAGTATTACCAAGTTAAATAGAATTAATCGATCTCTTCATAATTTTATTGCATATTTGAATTATTAATTACTCTTAAAATAAAATCTAAAAAAAAAAAATTAAATGGGGGCTTTTGTAGTTTTCATCTTTTTTTACATAGTATAATTATCTAGCTACACTAGAAATCTTATTTCTTTTAACTTGCTTTAGGAGTGTTTTTATATTTCAAAATAGATTCAAGAGCACTTAGGTCTTTTAACATATATAAAGTATATTTTAAAAGAAAATATGGCATACACATGCCAACGAGTGGAAGAAACCCCCACATCTTGGACAGCACGTGAGGACTCCTTTGACGATCAAACACCACCTTCTGGGTGCAGCATCAAGAGTGGCACATCAAGATCTTGCTAGTGGAGGGGGGTGTTTCAGCGGCGGAACGACAGTGTTGTACCGATTGCTTTTTTTTTTCCTCCTCATTTTCTCTCTTTCTTGGTAAAATACAAAAGTTTTCTTCCATTTGTTTTTTGTATACAATTTGGTTTTTAATTTTTTTATTGCTACTTTTTTTATTTTTTGTAGATTTTTTTTCAATTTCATCCCTTATCATTTGATTTCAATTAATTTTTACATCGAATTTGGTCTTAATTCTCTTAATTGCTATTTATTTTTTTTTTATCATTTTTCTAATTAAATTTTATTTTCAATTTCATCCCTTAATATTTGATTTTGATATATTTTTTAATCAAATTTGGTCCCCTTTCTTTTTATTACTATTTGTTTTGTTGTGAATCCTTTTTTTATTGCCTTTTTTTTCTAATTCTATCCCTCATTATTTTGTGATTGAGAGTTTTACTTTGTTATTTTTTAAGTTTTTTTTTTCTTAATTCTATCCCTCATTATTTTGTGATTAAGAGTTTTACTTTGTTATTTTTTAAGTTTTGTTTTTTATAGAGTTAGTACTGAGCTCACGACCAAGATCATGGTTTTGAATGTTAAATTTGATTTTCTTTAACATAAGTTGACTTTGAACATTTTCAATTATTAACATGAGTTAATTTTAGTTCTTTTTTTACGTTCTTTATTAAATTTGATTTTCTTTCCGACCTCATTCTTGAATGATTGATTTGTTAATAATTGGTATTCATACTTTTTTTTTTCTAAAGGGTTATCTTAATTCTATGACCATGGTCGTGAGGTCAATGAGTTAATCCGAGTTGACTCAAATTTCTTTTTCTCATTATTTTTTTCAGTTTCATCATTTGATATTGAGTTGTTTGGTAATTAAGTTTCATTGGTTTATTCAATTTACTTTTAACGTGGTTATCCTGATACCACAACTATATCATAAATTTGGCATGCTAAGCCAGGTGGGCTCGGGTTGTTTTTTTACCTTTTTTCTTTGCCAAATTTCTTTGCCTGTTTCTTTATTGTTGTATTTTTTATTTATATTATTAAAATTATACAAGTTTATTGAATTCAGTCAAGTCAATGACCCGAGTCAATGACACTTCCGTTATCTTAACATCTTTTCTTATGATGAAAAAAATTTGAATTGATTCATGGCATAGCATGCGCACTTATCTAGTGTATAATATATAGTCTAGGATATTATTGTGGACAAATGAATAAAACGTATGCTGGAAGTTGTATCCCTTAATCATATCATTTATCCGGAATCCCTCATAAAATAATTCAATTTTTCCTGGGTAAAATTTTCCTGACATGTACATTTTCCCCGAACAGCTTCCTAACTCGATCAGGGGACAGTTTAAAAGTTTAAAGCTGTGCGGTTCATAGCAGATAGCAAGAAGCATCGTCGTTGCTCCTCTTTGACTTTGCCTTGCACCCCAAATGAAAATTGTTATAGATATGGGTTCTATTTTTCTGCTGTTGAAGATTTTTTTTTTTTTTTTTTGTCAAAGCCACTATATATATGTATATATAGTCAACCGTTAGAGTGGGGTATTGTGATTATAGTGAGGAAGGGGAAAGAATTATTATTTTTATGGGAAAAAAAACAAAAGGGAGGGAGACTTGTAGCCTCCACTTAAACTACCATGCCAATTAAATTCTAAATCTAAAGCCACACCGGCCAAATGAGAAAGGTGCTTCTTCAATCCTTGCCAGTCAGGCAATTTCTTCGTTTACCAAGTATTATCTCTACACCATCGATTATTGTGTTTTTAATTGGGGGAAGTCTAGAAAGCTTATGCTGTTGCATTTTAAGCACCATTCCATTACAATATCAGGATCATTGAATTTGAATAAAATAACAGAAACCAATGGCTTTGGAAGTGTGTGTCAGTGCTAGTTAAATGTCATGATATAATGATGTACAAGAATTTAAGTGGGTGGAGACAATTTATTTTATTTTTTTTAGTTAAGATTGTTGGAGACGGTTGTCTGAGACATGATTTTTTTTTATATAGTAAATTTGAAGATTTTTTGATGATTAAATTCAGTGATTTTTTAAGAGAAAATCCAATAATATTAGAAAGAAATATTCTAGAAATAAATATGTAATAGAGAATGAAGATTCAAAACTCTTTTTGATAAAAAGATTTAAGATATATTTATAATTCATGGGTATTTTTATAAAAAGTAAGAGCTAAAATGTAAAGTTGCCCTAATAGTATTAAAGAAAAAAAATATTTCTGACAAATATATATTTTTTGATGAAAATATCCATGAGATATGTATTTAATATTAATGAAAATATAATAGATTATTTGAGGAATTTTACCTATTATTTCTTATATAATATTAATATCGGTAATAATATAGTGTATTTTTAGAGGATTTTTATACATCTAAATTTATATTAAAAAAAAGATCTAAAATATAGTGCTGCTCTCTTCTCCTAGACTGAACTAAGGGAGTTGGGTCATTCAGGAATTTCTGGCTGATACAATCCTACAATGAAAGAATCCACGGATTGGGACCTGACATATTCCTAGTTAGCAGCAGGAAATACCATCCAGGACTTTTGACCTGACATGTTCCTACTAGCACTGAGCCATAAGGGAGCATCAAAATTCTGATCCCCTTTGTCTATGGGAACAAGAATCATATAGAGTTGCTCTCAGGTAAAGGGAATTCAAGGTTGGTTGTTGAAGTGTCGTCTACGCGGGCAAAGCTTCAATTCTTCTCGCTGTTCTCGTGGGGGCTGAGTCGGTCGTGATTTTTGCCCAACTTTTAGCACTGCATTTCAATTTCAAATGTTCAATAATTTGTTATCTGTGAGTAAAGGAGGTCCATCATTTCCTTAAAGTCCTCGAGCTTTCTTAAAGGCATCAAATGATTTCTTTTAAAGTGTTTTGTCGGTAATGCAAGTGTGGTTGTAGTTGTTTTTTAAAGTGTTTTTTACTTGAAAATATGTTAAAATAATATTTTTTTATTTTTTAAAAAATTATTTTTAATACCAGCACATCAAAATAATCTAAAAATATAAAAAAATATTAATTTAAAACAAAAAAATATAAAAAAAATTTAATTTTTTAAAAATATTTTTAAAATATAAAAACAATCAGGATTGATCCCACTGCTCCTCAGTCTTCCGGGTTCTGCTCATGTCCTTTTCTTCCTCCATGTTTTATTATATGGCACGCAGTATCCGTGGATTAAGCTAGCTTTCATATGGGTGTTTGGGTTTGAGCAGTGGTGGTAAGACGTGGTTGAGTTTTTTTTTTTTTTTTTTGTAGGTATAATTTTTTGTAGGGTTTTTGTTTTAGAATTGCAGTTCAATAATATTTTTTTAAGATTTTTGAATTTTTAATTAATTTTTTTGATTTTTTTTTATTGTTTTGATGTATTAATATCACAAATAAATTTTAAAAAGTAAAATATATTATTTTAATATATTTTTAAATAAAAAATATATTAAAAACAATATTTACCGCAATTTAAAATATACACTCATTTTAAACCAAAATACATGTTCTTGTTGCTTTTATATATATATATATATATATATATATATATATATTATATGTTCTTGTTCTTGTTGCTTTTCAAAAACATTTTAAAAAATGCAAAAAAAAAAATAGAATATTTAGAGGTAAGATAATTCAATTGTTTTGATTTGATTGATTAATGTAACTTTTTTATTTTATAAAACAAAAGGTTATTACACTTTTTGGCTTTTGTATTAGTGAAGTTGTCAGAGATTTTTGAAATTTACACTATGACACAAAGATTGAAGAATAAAATTATTTTTTGATAAATAAAACATTGAAGAATAAAATTAAAATTGAAAAATAATAAACACATACGCAAGCTAGAGGTGGCAGTGTGCTTTTGATGACGTGGGATATGATCCTGTACTTTCAATGTGAAATGAAAGGGAACAGAAAACAACAGAAAGGGAATCCACCGTCCCTCCACATTGCCCAGACCCAAGTAATCAAAACACCTTTTGAGACGGCTATGAATTTTGTTTTCTCAATTGACACCAGAAAGAAAACAAGCGTTGACATGCAGGCACGAGAAGCACTGAGAAAGGGACTCCTCCGAGTTCAAATTTCAATGTGATCATGCCTCGCATTGTCTCCACTCTTTCAGGGAATATAGACGTGCTGTGTCTCATCGAATTCAGGATCCCCTCGTTCCTCCATGGGTGACGGCTGAGGAAAGCAACAGGTTTTAAAAATCCAAACACTCTGGGAGAGACGGGCGCCACACTGATTTCAATGAAACCCCATTTAAAAAATAAATTAAAAAAATAAAACAATTTATGAAACTACAATCATACGAGGGTGATTATACAGATCCGTGAACCATTACAATCTCAAATACAAAATAAGTTGCTCTCGCATGCGGATAATCTTACTTTCACTCTGTTGAAAGATAGTTGTGCAGAAATCTTCCAATTGAAGCAATTCAATAAATTTCTCTCAGAAGATTGGTATTTAAGCCGGAAAACACATTGAGTACACTCCACCAGGTCAATTCTGTAGTACTGGTTGCTGCCAACAGTATCCAAAATGATTGGATTGCAGTAGACCCTGACAATCCCATTTCTAACTTGTTTCTTGATTAGGATTCCAAAGTAATCTGCGAGACGGTGCAGGCGGGGCTAATCCTGGAATATCCCGAATGTCCTTGTTGCTTGGGTCCACGAGCTGAAAAATCAAGGGCAGTGATAAATAATGAATATTTACAGAAAATACATTGACACAAACAGATAGTTGAAGTGAGCTAGTCAGCTTCACAAATAGTGTTTTGAAGAGAGCACAAGATTTGTTGTGTAATAAGCAATCTAGTCAAACCGTAGCCGGGTCTTCACATAGAGGACACTTTCACCACGAAATCAATCTTCAATCAAGTTGAACTCTAATGTAATTTAAGACATTATTCCATAACAACTTGAATGCAGTAACGGATCCCAGCTAGAATAATTTGAAAATCAATTACTTAGACTGCTTCAACCAATTGCAGGATCCAAATTCATAGTGTTCGACAAAAAAGCTTTGACTTGATCGTGTATAAATTCCTATATCTCCACAGCTGTGACTGCAGTGATGGAGGTTAAAAGATGTACACTAGGATCTTAGATTCAGGGTCTTAATTGTAAGGTACTTTATATTTTCTGAAGCGACGGCTGAAAATGAAACCTCTGCAGCTTCCACAATCGGCGAGATATCCCATGAAAATAAGTGAGATAACTAAACTTCAAGCAATAATTAAAATTCCTTAACAAATGAACTCCATAAATGCAAGCCGCTGTTCATGGACATGTTTCAACCCTAAATAAAAAATGCAAAAGTCCATCATGAATTGCAAATATGAGATTGTCAGCAATCTCAAAGTGATACCTAGAATATAAAGGCCATTACCCAGTAAAGATCCCAATATTTTGGGGTATGTAGAGCAGAGCTAGTATCCACGGGGGGTTTCATCAATCTTAAAGGTGGATTAGTTCTACACAACAACTCTTTGAGATTTCTTTTCAGCTCTTACAGATACGAAATCTAAGAAGGAAGCTCAATTTATTACCAGGAGGCTGCTTAATTTGAACCGCAAAAGATGTTATGTGGAAAAGGTAATAGGCTAAGACACCTCCGACACCAATAACAAACAGTTAAGAGTGTGTCCATGATTCTGTGTCTAGATTAGGGAAAAAATCAGAGATTAACATAATTTAAGAACAGACAACAAAAGCAAACTTCCATTGGTTAAAAAATACAGTTCAATTTAAAAGAAATCGAGTAAGTGGAGTACCTTCACAATGATGATTGCTATGACTCCAACAACAATAAGGAAGAGTAATGCCATAATGCACTTGTCAGTTGCAACCTGGTGGAAAAACTTGCAGTGAGTAAAAAGAAGTTATACCTAAGCCTGGAATATGAAAGAAAAGGAAGTGGATATTTTAGAAATTGACCTGCCTACCAATTTCCTTCACCATTTGCGAAGCTTTCTTGATTGAGAAATGGATAGAGTCGAGCTCATTAACAATCCTACTCATTTGTTCAGTCTGCACAGAAAAATGGTCTTAGTTTACAGGCCATTGCAATATCAAATATTTTACCTTTTTTTGCCTTTTCTATTGAAAGGAAAAGCAACTACCAACTCCAGGATATTACAAAGTAAAATTATGTTAACTTTTCGGATGCTGTCAAAGTATATACCTGAGCCTTAAGAGCTGCTGCAGTTTCTGTTCCAACATTGATGGTGTCTTGAACAACCTAGCATAAAATAGAAAAACCATAGAAGTCAAATGTCAAACTCAGAAATAAGAGATACCATTCTACGATTTCCTTTTAATTTCCACAGGGCTCATGGGGAGTGGTAATCAATAGCTTTTGGAATTTTTGGAATTTTTCAAGGACAAAATCCAGGGAGAAATTAGGTATTGAGCTTTCATCTTATCAAAAGGTTAGAGAAAAGCTTCTGAAAGTTCAACTATTATACCAGCCAAACTATTAAATGCTACACTCATATCTCTATACATGTTGGTCCTCATAGTACAGGAAATATAAAAGCTGCAAAGAATCTAGCCAACTTCATCATAAGGCAAGCAATCCATAACAGAGCCAGAGAGGTGAGTGACTAGACTCTACCTTATTTGGGAACAATAGCAAGTTTGGAGCTTATAAGTTAAAAGAGGTCTAGGTCAGAGGTGCTGAGGTCCCTTTGGCCAGCAGGGGGTTGGACATACTTTAGATTCTGATAGGTAGGCAATGAGTTAGGTGTTGTGGTAATTTGAAATATGTAAACTTGATTTGAAACAGGTATAAGATTAGCAAGCATTTTCTGTAGCATTTCTTCTATGCAATCATACAAACAATGAGTTTAAAAGTAAGAATACAATAGGTTTCAGGAAAGCAAGCACTTCCGCATCAAGTTTGAGCTTTTAAGCTACTAAGCTTATTTTTCTCCTTTGGATTTTGAGTAACTGAATCACTTTAGCTCCATGTCAGATGTCCGTATGTAGAAGACCTATATGAAACACCATCATTGTTTAATAGGGTCAAACTTTTACCACCTGCCCTTCTAAATCAAGTTCAAGGTTTAGAGGAACAAAGATTTCTGTTTTTTTCCTTTTGATTCCAGTAATTGAATCACTTTATCTCAACTGTTCATGTTTGGAAGACCTAAATATTTACCACCAAGTTACAGACTGTTAGTTAGCCCTTTTTGCTTCCCGCCTGCTGCTTTAACCATTCTTATTTCAAAGGCTACGCCCAAGAATACATGATCAGGAAGTGATGCAGGAACTCTGCACTGCCTCAGATAACAATCAGTTCATGGGAATCAAGCTACTGTACTGAGAACACATGCTGCAAGTTGAAGAAATTTCCTCCACGTCTATCAATCAGTTCTCCCTGAATTTTCTCTTCTAGAGGTTCCCTTATTACTATTGTAAGACGAGAGAACGTCTCTTTGGGGATAAGGCTTTTTCTTATTTCTTTCAATCCTCATTAAAAGGTAGGACTGCCATCCAAGCTTTGGGGCCAGATGCAATGCTAAACCTTGAAAGTAAAATGCAAGAAAGACAGTACTTTGAGAGAATTGTGTATAACTTTCCAGTGGATGAAAAATTATATGGCAAGCCATCTAAATCTGACAAACAGAAAATGAAAAGAGGTGAGGTACCTTGGAGAAATTTTTTAAATTTTAAGCTTCATTTGTTTGCTAGAAAGTAGTTTTGTTTTGAAAAACAAATTCCTAAAAAGTGGATTATTTTTCAATATTTGGCAGTGTCATGAAAAATGAACTGGAAAACACTTTTTAGTGTTTGACTATGCTATGAAAAATGAGTTGGAAAATCAGTAACTTATTTCATGGAAAACACTTTCCTAATATATTATGTCCTATATAAATATATTAGTAATTTATTATTTTCTAATAATATTACAATTTAAATTATTTTATTAATATATATATAACAATAATGAAGTATTGTACCACTTTAGTTTTTAGGTCCTTCATGGAAAGTGTTTTTCAATCTTTTAAACCATAAAATAATTTTCTCCATCTAAAGCTTAAGTTTTCCTTTGACCTAGAAAGTGAATTTTGTTGACAGTTTTCCACCATGTAGCAAAACATGAGAAAGTAAGGAAAGTGCTTTCCATTAAACAAACAAGGCGCCTAAAGCGTTAGTCAGCCTCACCCAGAAAGGCTAGAATTGAAGAGTGCATAAATTGCATGAAGAAAAAAAACATGTCACATAACACAAACTAACCTTTTTTCCCCTCTCAATTGCCTGATCAGTCTCATCCATCATCTGATTTCCATGATCCACTAGCTGTTGGTTTGTCATAGCTGCAAAAATATATAGCTTTTTTTTACAAACAATTCCACAAAAAAACAATTATAATGCCTGCTATTTTGTTCAGTTAAACATAACACTTTAACTGTATCGAATGCAGGACAAGATTAAGAAAGGGAATGAATTGGTATATTGGAACATAAAAATCCTTATTTGTGAAACAAGTTAGTAAGGACTATTATAGATAGCTCCCTTTGCCAGCAAGATGGTGACTTCCATGCCCATTTTTTTGCCATGTCATTAGAAGTTTCTTTCCTTTACCCTCCATCTCTCAAGTGAAAAAAACTACATGCCAAATCCTGAAGCAAACCAGAAAGCTGCAATTCATAACTGTCAAATTTTTGCACATCTCCAAGGAGAGCACCAAACTCATTCACACCCTTCTGCTAAATCATCTATTACATTTTACCTGGAACTCTTCCATCTAAAAGCAGTCACCATTTTCATGTTACACATTCTTCAGGTAAAATAGATTTTCTAAGAACCTTTTTAAAAAGGATCCAATGATTTATTGATAGCTATTCTGGGCAAGGCATCAATTGATAGAAAACCTCAAGCTTGGAGTGAACAAACTTAGGATGACATGCTGTAAAACATATGAATCTCTGGCATATCCAATCCAGTTCAACATCATATCCACAAAAGGCTATAACCAAATGAATGATCAATAATGCATTTCCATTGCAATCAGGGGTGGATGGATGTACTGCAAAAGGTTAGGGAAGCACAATCATTATCATGGTACCAACAAAGATGGATCCAACCCTACTCTCAGAAATTAAAGACAAGGTGAAAAAGCTAGAGTTAATATTCATCTCCTCAAATGACAACATGTAACACAAGCTGGCATAGCCTAGTGGTTGTGTACTCCGTAGCTTCCTTTGGTGAAGCAAGATCGAGTCCTAATGACAACAGTTTATTTGATTATTATGTAACAGAGGACGGCTAAGACCCCCCCCACCCCACCCCAATTTGTGCAGCCCAAGGTCCAAGAGGCCTCCCAAAAATACAAAATGACAACATGTACGGTGTACATCGCCACTTATATCAGGCATTGCAGTGAATGCATTCCACCTTCAAATACTGAACATGAACTGACCCTTTGTGAACGGCCTGCTAGGTTGCCATACATGACACCCTTAGTTTTGACATTTGGATCTCTTCGACAGAGAAGAAACAAAAGGAGGGAGAAAAGAGTGCATCAGACACTTATCCTTCCATGGATGCTCTCCTTGGTCCATTTCCCCTTTTTAAGTTCAGCTATCCCTTCACATTCCCCAAGAAACTCTACTCATTGAAGTAAAAAGATATCAGAACTACAACATCTAACTCAAAGTAAAAGGAATCAGGATTGCTGGATGAAGCAGTAACAATTTGGAGGCAAATAGAAGTTCTAGTGAAGGAACAAGATCACTTTCATGTTTTTACTTACTTCCCTAGAACAAGATGACCAAAAATAAGCGGTGGTGTTTCTATCCATAATATTGAGTTGGTGAATAGGTGAGCGAGCATGTACTTGCATATTTATTGCCAAAGCTTCATGCTAATATTAGCATAGAAAATAATGTTAGTTAACATGATTACTTGCACCAAGATTCAAAACTTAAGATTTTAGCATTTACAACCCTTATATATCAAAGAAAAGATTCATGTACAGTAGAAAAGGTCATAACTTACACGAAGCTAGCAACACATTGTCATCATGTAACTCTTCATTGGGACCATCAAAGAGATCAACTCTCTTGTTGTTTTCAAGATTGGTCGCATATCTGTATCACCATCACAACAATGTCGAAACAGAGCAAACACGAAGCACGGCAAAAAATTATTAAACAGTTGTTAATTATTATAGGTAACATGTAAAATAATTAACCACACATGATAAAAGAAATCAGATATTTTTTGGCAACAGAAGTATTCTTGTATAGAGAACAAAATCATTAACAGGACAAATCACCAACATATTTTATTCAGAAAAATGCAAACAATCATGCATGGGCTCTATCCTTCAAAATTCTGAGACAAAATCCCATGATCTTCCATTTTAAGGATAAATAAGTGAATTCACCAAGAATTTGAGAACATATATTCTTTAGTCATTCCAAAGGTAACTGAAACAGTGGTTAGTTCAGATCAATTTGAAGCCAAAATCTTTGACCATCCAAATATAATTTGCTAGTTGAGGGAAAGTTAAACAACTTCGAACAAAATCTCGTCGAGGAATATCTATTTCTAGTACAATGACCAGAAAAAAGAGCCATTGACATACCATGGTGAAGACTCGTGGATCAAAACTCAACTTTTCAAAATCAACTAACAATCAGATTTGAAGATTGTAAAAAGAAATGTGGAAGGAAAAGGCACAAATGCACAGTACCAACAAAGAAAAGGCATTGTATATCAGGACATATGATGTTGCCAATTTACCACAAGCATCAACAAATTTCAACTTTTTGCTTTTTTCTTTTTCTTCTTTTGGGCTGGAAGGGGTGTCAAGTTTGAAAGAAATATTAACCAAACAGACAAATTCCTCATAAAGGTTTTCGAAAAAAAACTGGCAAAATTTTTTCAAAGATTTCTCTGTGACTGAAAATGAAAATATGAACTTCAGAAAGTGAAATTAAGCTAGTGTTTAGTTTGGAAAAAAAATATTCATAATCCTATAACTGGAATAAACAATTATATCATTCCCTACTTCACCCAGTAGAGAAAAGAAGACATCAGATTGTCTTTACATGTTTTAATTGTAAGAACAATATGTCATAGTTTCTTCATGATAATATCTCTTGGTGCCATACTAAACATAGATGGAAACTTAGAAACTGATAACAAACTTACTGTTTTTTAAGAGCAACATATGAATTCAACTCTTTGATCTGCATGGTAAAGACAGCAACATTCAGAAAACATTAGACATGCAAAGAGACACAAAAATATTAGACTCTTGATAAATCAAAAGCCCACCATTGACTGCTTTTTCTCATTCAGCATTTTGTTGGTGTCTGGATCATTTCTACTCTCCATATCCTTCATTTCTCTGTCAAACTCTTTGATAAGCCTGAAAAACAAGACATTATTCTGATTCTAATTCTAATTCTAATTGAGTAAGTATGAAAGAGAACTGACAGAAAAAAAAGTAAAATTAAAGTGTCAGCAATATTTGTCCTGTTAACCTGACAGTATTGTATGGGATGTCCAGATTGTCACTCCTCTATAGACTTTTAGATCCTCAATTGTATCAAATCTTAGCAACTCGGTTCTTAGGGTTTACAATCATTGCTGTATCTACATTCTTAATATATTCATCCTATAATGTGGAACTGTGATAACAGAAATGGAGTTGACTATAGAAGAATTTGAGTTTCAGAATAAGAAATAAGTTGAAAATACAAGGATAGGAAACCTGATAAAAGAAACAACAGTAAATAAAATTCTGTAGTTGGTCAAAGACTCCCAGACCCCTTAAATTATACCATCTAATTCTCACAGAATCTAGGAAAACAAATAGTACAACCGACATCATAACAGCACTGTATAAAACATGATTTTCTTTTTCCAAGAAACAGAGGGTGAATGTTGTGTGCTAAGGTAAGTTTTGTTAAATAACTGCTTAAACAATGAAAGGAAAATATACATTTCATGATTGGTCATTCATAAAGTAAATGTTTTGCGCTATGGTGAGTTCCATCATTTGATGCATCCTGGTTCTAGATCATCCCTAACAAAAATCAGCATAATTAACAATCGACCCAACATTGCATTTTCATTCAATATCGAATTGGGAATTGTATTCAGCCAATGGTGAACTGTTAAATACAAACTAATAACATGCATATATAAGGAGAGTTAAAGAGAAGGTGCAATTTGCGAATACCTCTTACACTCCCGCAGCTTCCCCGTAAGTTCTTCCAGCTGCCTACTCTGTCTATTGACATCCTTAATCTTCTCCAATTTCTGGAACCCATTTCTGCAACAATAACACAAACACGTTGCATTTCACTATCAATTCATACCAACCCACCAATAACTGCAAATGTCTTGTCAATTTTCTACAAAACCCATACCAGTTAACCAACTGAACCAAGAACATTGACTCTTAAAAAAAATCCAACAAATCTCTCTCCAGCTTCAAATGCCATACAATTCAATTAACGAACATGCAAAGCTTATATTTCAGCGTTCATTAATTTGATTCAATTACATTAGAAAGAAAGACACTGTAAAGAAAGGAAGAATTACGATAAAGCTCGAAAAATATCGGCGATCTGTCCATTGATCTCTGCTAGCTCTTCACTGATCGACGATAAAGGATCCATCTCTGCCTATAATTCAATAATCCTCAATGCACATATAAATAAAAAAAGAATTCAAACAATCAAGCTCAAAATGAGCTCCAAAACTAATCAAATCCTATTAAATTTACTAATGCATCTCGTAGAGAATACAAATAGTACCAAAAATTCAATTGAATCTCTTCACACAAGTGCCTAAGATTGCAAATGGTAACTGAATAATTTGGGTTACGAATTTTGAATTCACAAAAAAAAAAAAAGAAATTCAACGATTTGAAATCCTGATCCGATCCGTACAATGTAGGTTATGGAATCGATCAAAGACCAAGATCCAAGGTTTTACAGTTTCTCTCGATCTTAAAGATGAAAAAAAAAAAAACTATATCAATTATGCAAGTATGAAAATGTCTCCTCGTTAATGTTCTGTTTTGGCGTTGTTTTTTTAGTATTTTGTTTTTGTTGGATGAATTTTTATTGTTATTGTTGTTGTTGCCTTCTTAATTCCAGTCTGCGAGTCTAATAAAAATTGTCTTTCATATATTTGTTATTTTGAAACATGATTAAATAATATTTTTTATGTTTAAAAATTTATTTTAAATTTTAATATATTAAAATAATTTAAAAATATTATAAAAAATAATTTCAAGCTAAAAAAAGATTCAAATATTTTTAAAAGTGTGGTTGGACCACAATATCAACGTAAAATCGGGTCTATAGAAGATTTGTTTTTGTGTTTAGAATTATATTTAGATGTTAAAAATATTAAATTAATGTTTTTTTAGTGTTTTCAG
>Ga0325405_1004577_pt1 | contig 14079 bp, 4 predicted proteins | sample PopdelMetagenome_21_FD_205663 | JGI IMG/M metagenome (GOLD analysis project Ga0325405, IMG submission 205663) | Populus deltoides microbial communities from Bellville, Georgia, United States - Xylem-Control-R2 | ecosystem: Host-associated > Plants > Phyllosphere > Stem > Wood/Secondary xylem... | reverse complement strand
TCTTTTAATTTTTTTTATTTGTTAGATTTGATCTCTATTATTTTGATTATTATTTATTTTATTTGAGATAATTTGTGAAATTATATTTTTTTTCAATTTCATTCTCATTCAACCTTTTAATTTGTAAGATTTGTTCCTTATTATTTTAATAAACTTGAAAAAAATAAAACATTAATAAGTTATTTTCCAGCTCATTTTGCATGATATAACCAAACACTGAAAAATATTTTCCAACTTATTTTTCATTACACTACCAAACATCGAAAAATAATTCACTTTCCAAAAGGAAACTACTTTTCAGCAAACAAATAGGGTCTTAGAATTAATTAGAATTAGATTATATGATTTTTAGTCAACTTTTGAATAATCTATAAGAATTAAAATTATGAATTAAATTATATGATTTTTTTCTATCAAACTAATTAATCAAAGAGTTATTTTTATTGAAAAAACATAAGTAGAATTCTTTTTATTCAACGAATGGTTTTTTTTAACATTATAAAACAAAATTAATATTTTTATTGAAAATTAATATAATGATTAAAAAATATATAATATTTTGTTTGACATATAATTGGTTTAATTTTTTTATTTTACTATTAAATTTATTTGAAGAAGCAATTGAATGATTGAATAAATCATAATTTAATTATATTATCTTTGTAGAAGTGAATAATTTCTTACAATAATTACAAATCCTTTTTAGTATGATCGACATATAATTGGTTTAATTTTTTTATTTTACTATTAAATTTATTTGAAGAAGCAACTGAATGATTGAATAAATCATAATTTAATTATATTATCTTTGTAGAAGTGAATAATTTCTTACAATAATTACAAATCCTTTTTAGTATGATCTTAATTAGTTGATAAATTATAATTTTAAAAAATCAATCTTCATTATAAACCAAAGTGAAAATAATGATTTATTCTAATTTTTATTTATTTATTGTTTTAAAAATTAGAAATTTATTAGTGGTACAGATATCAATGACAAAATAAAATTTTTGAAATTTGTTCTCTCTTGTCTCTAATCAACTAAATATAATACAGAAATAATTATTTATTTTCAAATACAAGTCCAACTTCGTCTTCATGTCTTGAATATCATTTTTGTACACATGGAAAATGTAAAGATTGATGTTACATGCGAATGGAATTAGTCAACAATATTAGCAGCCTCGAACGGTTCCTTCGCAGAATTAAAAATGCTTGAAGTGACGCAAAGTTCAGTTTCGTCACTGCGGGTCCTTTACTGCCTATATGTACTCGTCCAAAGATTGAAGTATCTCAAGCCAACCACTCTTTCTCCCAAAATCCAGCCATTTTTTATGTAAACTTTTTTCTCGTATCCTTTGATTCCTCCCACACTCTTTCCAACAATCATGGAATACAAGCAACAAGTGCAAGTTGAGCAAAATTCTTTGCAATGCCAGAACAACTCTGAAGACATTGATACGAGACAAGAAAGGCGGTCTGCCAATTATAAACCAAATATTTGGAAATATGATTTCCTGCAATCTCTTTCTAGCGAATATGATGTGAGATCTTAATCCCTTTTCTCCTTTAAAATTAATATTTGAAAAAAGTTACCTTAAAAAAGAAAGAATTCTTGGTGCCTCCATATATACTTAATTAATGTGCATTTACTTGAGCTTAATGTCTTCAATGATTAAGACTATGACTGTAATTAAATCAAATAATGGTTAAGACTAAGCTTCAGAATGTGATGTTTTTGCAGGAAGAGCAATACCGAAGGGTGACTGAGAAGCTGAGGGAGGAAGTTAAGAGCATTTTTGTGGAAGCAGTGGACTTATTGGCTAAGTTGAAGCTTGTTGATAGCGTCATAAAGCTCGGCCTGGGGAGTTACTTTGAGGAAGAAATCAAACAATCTCTAGACATCATAGCAGCTTCGATCAAGAATAAAAGTCTCAACGTTGAAGAGAATCTTTATGTCACTGCATTACGCTTCAAGCTCCTCAGGCTGCACGGATATGAAGTTTCACAAGGTGAAAACACTGGGAGAGGTTCCTTTTGTTCTCAAAACTGACCATAGATATCTATTTCTTTTTTTATGTATTCAAAAGACTAGTGGGGTATTTATGAACCCTTCACGTCATCATAATATAGTCTTATTACATTAATTAACATGGAGAAATTATTCAATTATGCTAACTTCAATTTGATTATCTGGAATTCAGGTGTCTTCAATAGCTTTTTCGACGGCACTTTTGACACAAGCAAACGCACAGATGTTAGGGGCTTGATCGAGCTCTTCGAGGCCTCACATTTAGCCTACGAGGGTGAAGCTACGCTGGATGACGCTAAAGCCTTTTCAGCTAGAATTTTAAGTGGTATAAATTGTAGTGCCATTGAAAGCGACCTTGCAAAACATGTGGTGCATGTCTTAGAACTTCCTTCCCACTGGAGAGTGTTGTGGTTTGATGTCAAATGGCACATCAACGCGTACGAGAATGACAAGCAAACAAATAGGCATTTACTTGCCTTGGCTAAAGTGAACTTCAACACGGTCCAAGCCACGCTCCAAAAAGATCTGAGGGATGTTTCCAGGTAGACTTCTACAAAAGCACCTCACTTTTTAAAAGATTTTAGAGTTTTATGAGTTCAAATTTTGAAAGGGACACGTAGAGGGATTAAGTTTTAAAAATGGTTTTGTATTCTTTCAACATATATTTTTCAAGTAAAAGCTAAAAAATGGAATCTATATCATATCCATAACTTTTTTTTTCTACCTAAAACTCAGTGTATGAATTCCCAAAAAGGGTTTTATATATCTCTAATATGATGAAGTGATATTTAGCAAAATTAGAAAATGGTTACGTTGTAACTAAGACTCATTGGATAACCCCAGAGGAGGAAAAAAAAATCCAAGTACATGAAAATCTCGCAAGGGTAGACAAGGCTGATATACAAAATTAGCATAAAGGACCTTTGTGATTACAACAACGCAAGAAAATCAAGGTTTTTTGGTGTTCTTGTTGCATTTGTAGGTGGTGGAGGAATTTGGGTATAATAGAGAATCTAAGCTTCACAAGGGACCGACTGGTTGAGAGCTTCTTGTGCACAGTGGGACTTGTATTTGAGCCTAAGTACAGCAGCTTTAGAAAGTGGCTCACTAAAGTCATAATCATGATACTAATCATAGATGATGTATATGATGTTTATGGTTCTCTGCACGAGCTGCAGCAATTCACCAAAGCTGTTAGCAGGTTAGTATTGACATCATCACAGAATTAGAACTCGTAGATGATGTTTATGGTTCTCTGCTAAATCTAATCGTTCGTTATAAATTGATTAGGTGGGATACCGGAGAAGTTCAAGAACTGCCAGAATGTATGAAGATTTGTTTCCAAGCTCTCTATGATATAACTAATGAAATGGCTCTTGAAATGCAACGGGAGAAAGATGGGAGTCAAGCTCTACCTCACCTAAAGAAAGTGGTAATTATCTACACTAACATAATGTTTTGCATAAAATATTTTCGATGAGTGGAACATTTTACACAAAAACAAACGGAATCTAAGCTTTCATATCATTTCCATGTCCATCGGCAACATTTGATTCCTTTATGGTTTTTTAGTGGGCAGATTTTTGCAAAGCAATGTTCATGGAGGCAAAATGGTTCAATGAAGGATACACACCTTCCTTGCAAGAGTATTTGAGCAACGCATGGGTTTCATCGTCAGGCACTGTGATTTCAGCTCATTCATTTTTCTCTATAACGACTGAGCTAGAGACAGAAGAGATATCGAATTTTCTCGAGAAAAATCAAGACTTGGTGCACAACATTTCTCTCATAATTCGGCTTTGCAATGATCTTGGGACTTCTGTGGTAATCATTATTTCCTAATTAATTCCAGAGGCTATACTAGAATTCATTTTTTTTTCCTTTCAAATTTTGGGCGAGTTACAAATGCCAGCCCCTGGTTTAATTATATAACTATTCAATATAATTCCCACCATGGGAAATTTTGAAAATCAAAAATTACACAAGCAGGAAAGGGACTAATCATTAAAATATACAATGTCTTGCTACAGGCAGAGCAAGAGAGAGGAGATGCTGCTTCATCAGTAGTGTGCTATATGCGAGAAGTGAATGTTTCGGAGGAAGTTGCAAGGAATCATATAAATAACATAATAAAGAAAACATGGAAGAAAATAAACGGACACTGCTTCGCAAAATCTCCAACGGTGCAATTGCTTGTTAATATCAACACCAATATGGCACGGGTGGTCCATAACCTCTACCAACATGGAGATGGGTTTGGTGTTCAAGATCGCCATGAGAATAAAAAGCAGATCCTCACCCTCCTTGTTGAACCTTTCAAGCTCGATTTACCAGAATTTTCCTTCTAAAGTAGAGTGCATACCTAGATGGTTTATATAGCTTAGTACGTATCTTGAAGTAATCTCATCAACAATATCAGTATTGATGAGCCAAATATGTATCCTTTAAATGAAGTGATTGTAATTTACTTTCCCTTTTATTAAGAGTGCAATTATTGGGTATTAGGGTGCTTAACCCAAGCTAGTTACCAAGAAATTATTAATTACATGTGCTTGGTAACAAAGCTAATCAACTGGAAAAAAAAAAATGATGGCAAATAAAGCACAAGAAATAGAAGGATTAGGCACTGGTCTTCACTCTTTGGTAGATTTGAGCAGTCTTAGTTACTTTGGCTCTTTCTTATTCATCACTCTATATATCTCCGGCACTTCACTTATCTAAGCTTTCACTCAAATAATCTCTCTAAATTTATATGGTATTTGGTTACTATTTTGAAACAAAAAAAATATAGGTTATAGGAATAAAAAGAACATGTTTTTTTTAAAAAAATATATAAAAATTCATTTCAAAACTATTTTGAAAAATATTCAATTTATATTTTTATTTCTATTTTTTAACTAAATAAATTTTTATCTTTATTTTTTTCATCTTTTCTATTCCAAAACATAATAAATATTACGAAACCGAAAATTAAAAAAAAAATTTGCTAAAATTTAATATGATTTATATGTTTTGAATCGTTTTGATGTGCTGATGTCAAAAATAATTTTTAAAAAATAAAAAAATATATCATTTACATATAATTCAACACAAAAAATTATTTAAAAAATAACCACTACCACACTGTCAAACATAAGAAGCAATGCCTCATCATTTGCTCAAATATATCTCTCAATTATACCCTGTCTTGGTGCGTTGATTTTGACAACAATTTAGCGTCTGAGTTTTACATGGAGTTTTTCACAATGCAGTGACTATCCATTCACCATAGTTAATAGATTTTGAAGGACAAATCCATCTAATGATCTTTTTAATAAAATCACAGCGGCTCATGTGTGCTCTAAATGTCTAAGCAAGCACGGAAACATACTGGACCAAGTGACAAGAAGAGTGGGTCTCCCTTAGGAATGTGTTACACGAGAAGATATTAATTTATTTTTTCTGGAGGAATTTAAGATTATATTTGATTTTTGGGCAGTACCACAAAATATAAAGAGCATAACATTTGTTGTTCATATTTCTTCGCCACTTGCCTTCACGAAGAACAGTCGTAGGCCATTACGTGTTTTGCTAGCTGGTGCTGTAAACATGTTGACCAACGAGGAGGAGAGGAAAAAGAAAGAAAACTGGCGTAGTTCGGCAAGGAATGGGACAGATGAAGAAGAAAGCCATTTGAGTTGGTGTGACGCGAAGTGGAAATTGGGAGAGAAGGTTGCTGATATCTGACATGTGCATGTAACATTGATTGATATCAGACATGTCGATTTTATTACAAATTTGAGCACGTGCTTCGTTAGCTTGTAAAATTGATTGATATCTGACATGTGGGCATGCTTTTGATTGATTTGAACCTATCGAATTAATACATCGAACTTGGAATTGAATGTTTTTTTTTTTTTTTTGTCAATTTCTACGTACGATGGTGCATGGTAGGTGGCTCTATTCCCAGAAAAAAAATGCCTGAGGTCACGTCTTTAGAAATGATTTGGGAAATAATGCTACTTAGCTAAATAAATGTCTGGTTACACTTGTCCAAGCATAATTTACTATTAGAATACACTGCATTTTTAAACCGTGGTAAGCTATGGACCATATCAAAAAAAATTAATGTAAAAAAAAAAATTAATTGTTACTAATGTTTTTTTTCTAGCAGAAATTTTTTTAATTATGTGATGGTTGACCCAATATAATATGGTTGAATTTGCGAGTTCAAAAGCAATCCACACAATTCGTAAAAGTATAGTTTAACTAAAAAAAATTAATTTAAGATGATATTTTTTTTAATATTAAGATAACAACATATTGGATTGAATTGGATCAATCCAAGTTAAAATGTTAAATCTCTGAACCGGGTTATGAGACTATAATAATCCTGTAGAAAGTAATTCAAAATAAATTATGAAATGTAATTCTCAATCTAACCAATGTTGTAAAATGAAATTGAAGAAAAAAACAATTAAAAATAAGACATAAAAACAACTCGAGTCCACTCAAGTTAACATTTGAAATACTATTTCTGAGTCATGTGGCCAAAATAACATAATAGAAAGCAAATAAAACAAATCATAAAGTCTAATTATTAATCAATACAATATTAAAGGATGAAATTGAAAAAAAAATTAATTAAGAAAAACAAATTAAGTCAATCGAGTTATCTTGCTAAACCCGTGATTCATATCATGAGAGTGTGATAACTCAATAAAAAATTAAAAAATAAAATAAAATAAAATAATAATTAAAACACTATTCTAATAAATAGTGCTTTAGAAGAAGAGTATAGTAAAACTCCCTACTCATTTAGTTTAAAATATTTAATCTTGAATTTTTTTTTAATTTAAATCCTAAATTAAATTAATTGATCTTTCTAATTTCAATTTAGCCTTTAGTATTTCAAAATCCTTTAATCTCATTTTTCTTTTTGATTGTGTCCTTAATTGAATCAATTTATTCCTCCAGATTTAATTATTTGTTACAAAATCATCCTGGTTCTTTCGGTCTTTATTTTTAAACCGAATTGACTCACAATCTCAAATTGCCTTTTCAGTTAGGCCTTTAATTGACTTTTAACTTGGCTATTTATTTCAAAATCATCCTTAGATTTCAAATTTCTCTCATTCTTAGCCATATTAAATCAAATTGAGCCCTTTTATAAATTTCCTTAATTATGGCCCAAAAATTCCCAAACCTCGTTTTTTTTCTATGATGCTCGATTATCGGTCCATTTCAAACCCTGATTATTTTTTTGTATTTTTGTAATTTGTATTTTTTTGTGATTTTCAAGATGTTTTGACACACAAAAATTAAATAAAAACAAAGAAAATAACAAAATGATAAAATATTTAAACTTATTGAAAAGAAATATTGTTTGGATTTTTTTTTTCAAAAAATATATAAAAATGAGGTAAAAAATTAGATTACAACAACAAACATAAAAAAAAAATGTCTACATAGCTAGATCATATATAATAAATAACGAAATGATAGAGTACATTATAAAAAGCTATAATCTTATTTGAAAATAAATATCAAATTAAATGATATCTAATAAACAATATTTTAAATACAATATTATTTATTTAATTATAATTAATCGTGATTAAAATTTTAAAAAAAATTATAAATGGCTGCAAAACAAAAATGTTTGCTAATATTACAAAAAAAAAATATTATAATCTTATTTGAAAACAAATGAAAAACTAAAAGGTATTTAAAGGAATAATATCCTAAATATTATTAAAGTTATTTTATTTTAATTGATATTAAATATTAAAAAAAAAAAGCATTCATAAGAACAATCAATGCGCATAGGATTGAATAGGCCATCCCCTAGCCCAAAACAGATAAGGCGAGGCGTGCGTGAACTTGCAAGTCAAGGCTCGCATTTCTAGCCCTCTACTTTTTTTAAAGAAATTGGCTAGGTTACATGTCAATCACCTTATATATTTTTTAAAAAGAACATAACATACGACATGTCATTTGTAGTAAGAGACAACTTGTCATCTGCTAGTTTAACTTTGTCCACCCAAGGCATCTGAAAAAGGTCAGGCTTCCAACTTCTAGGACTAAAAGAAATTAGTTTCAATCTTTTTTTCACCTGAAAATATCTAAGAAACATCATAGAAACTCGTAAATACATTGAGTTGGTAAATACATTTTAATAAACTTATTTCTAGTCTTAAATCAACATTGAGTTGATAAATACTTTAAAAATCAACTCGAAATAAAAAAGTTTCCCGAGTTTCAATCTATTTTTTTTTACTTGATAAAGGAAAAAAAAATACTTCAATAGAACTCCTCTTATTAAATGAAATCTATTAATGCCAAGATTGGTTTCTTTTGTTACTAAAATATGATCAATTGATAACTTTTTTTCTTTACTCATTTTTCATCAACTTTCTCTCTTCTCTCTCAAATTCACAAACATAAAAATAAATAAAATAAAAGTTTCATATCAAAACTAAAAGTTCAAAAACTAAAGAGACAAAAAACCAGTCAAAGTAAAGTATATGAACAAAAGAGTAATTTTCACGCCAAATTATCATTGGTGTCACACGCGTGTGGTGTTATGGCGAATCGTTCACTCTCATGTGAATGTATATCTGGCAAATATGAGGAGACAAGGAATTCTTTCCTTTTATCAGTGGAAAACGAAAATGAAAGTTGCCACCTAGTATTTTGGTCATTAGGAACCCTAACTGGTCTCAGAGATTGAGCACGAGGACTAATTGCATAAAGGGAATGTATTAACACACCAAATACACCCTACATAAGGTAAATTGTATTGTTTGATTGTCTGATATATATACTAAAGTATTATTATATTTCTAATTGTTGATTCGTCTATGGTTTAAGAGAAGTTCTCCTCGATAAAAAGATCAATATCTTATCGAGTAAAATTTAACTACTCTAAAATCTATTAATAAAAGAACTACCTTTTTAATATTAGAAATATGTCTTACATGCAAGTTCGTATTTTTTAATATTAAAAGAAAACAAAATATTTTTTTTGAAATTTTTGAAATATTGGCTAAGTTCTCGTGACTTTAATAAATTGGTTATTAAAGCCAAAATGCATGCTACTATATATTTTTTAGATTTTCTTTGTTGTATGAAAATATGATATGATGCCTTTTTTTTAGAGACTTGGTCGTATGCATGCAAATAAGAAATTTTTTGTTTAACTTTTGCAATATTTTGATAAAAATCGGGTATTTTAATACTAGTTTTGTATCTTTATGGTATAAAAATACTGACCAATATTAAGCAAAATTCAGTAGAAAAATACCTAGAAAATCTCAAATTTTTTTGAAAGGATTTTTTGAATTATTTTTACTGAGTTGGACCCGGTCCAATGCATTTAGGTCTGGGCCGGTGCTGTCCAGCCCAGGGAATAATAGAGTAGCTCTCCACTGTTCACATGTAACGTGAACAGTGGAGGGCGCCCGAAAGAGAATATGAAGATGAAGGAGGAGAGGAGTTGACCTCACGGTGGTGGTTGTAGCAGCGGTGCTAATGGCGGAGTGGTGCTGGCGCATACTGTGGTTCTTTTTTTCCTGCATTTTCCTTATCCTCTGTTTCTGTTCTTGCTTCTTCCCTCTTTGTTCTTCCTTTTTATTCTTTGTTTTGCTTCTGTTTCTCTTCTATCTATCAATGATGTTCAACCCTCTCTGTAGTGGCTCCATGGCGGTGCTGCTATTCTCGATGGTTCATGGTGGTGGCTTCGCAGTGGCAAACGACCGTTTGCGATGGCTTTTCTCCTGTTCACTTTTGTTACTCCTGTTACTCCCCCGGTTTTCTTTCTCTTTTTTTTTTTTTCTGTTTTTGTTCTCTCTCTTTCTAGTTTAAAAAACAATCTCCCCTCTCTATTTTTTTTGTTCTTCCCCCTTTCCTTTTTGGTTCTTTCTTTTCTTTTCTTTTCTTTTTAATTTTCTCCCCTGCCTTTGTTCATCTCTGTTTCTTTCACCCAAAATTTCTCTGCCTCTCCTTCATTCCCTCCTTTGTTTTTCAACTTTGGTTTCTCTTCCCCTTGGTCTCGTCTCTTCTCTCTATGTTTTGTTTGTTTTTCTTCATTTCTTCCCTCTCTTCTTTCTCTCTATTTCTCCCTCTGTTTCTTCTTTCAATCTCTCTCTTTCATCCTAAATCTTCTTTCCAACCACCCCTCCCTTGTTTTTAGTCTTTATCCTTCCCGAAATCTTCCTCCCCTCCCCTTTTTTTTTCTCTCCTCTGCCTCTTAGTATTTATAGGCGAGGGGAGAGAGGGTCACCTTGCCCTGTCTCATCATGGTGCAGGGTAGGGTGGCGTAGGGAGGCTTATGTGCAGCCGCCCTAGAGCATGTTTGCAGGGCATGACACCCCTGTCTTTTTTTCAGCGTGGTGGCAGGATATGTGAGGGTATGGGTTGTGTTGGGTGAGTGGTCAAGGCAAGGGAAGAGAGAGAGCGGGAAAAATGATTTAAAATCTTTTTCTTCCTTGCCTCTACATACGTAGCGAAAAAAGAAAAATAATGTCATTCAAAACGGCACTGTTTTGATTTTTTTTTTAAGGAAAGGAAATGAATTTGAAAAAAAACTAAAAAAGGGTTATGACAATTGGCAACATGATTTTCTCCTGTGTTTTAGTTTGATCATTTTTTTTTTATTTATATCCTCAACTACTAATTCAAAATACAACTCATTAAATTTACATGCAATCAAGTTTTAAAATCTGAAAAAAAAAAGTACATCTTAAGTTCCCTATAATTAGGCCAATCAATTTTTTTAAAGAGTAAAAAGAACGTTATTTTGATTTAAAAAAACAAACAAACTGGATTTTAAACGGATCTTAAGTTGATTTATTAGGTTATTCAGGTCAATTTTGTGTTAATTTGTTTTTGACACTCAACTTGGGCTAATGAGTGAGTCAATTAGGTCTTGGGTTGATCTACTACACTTTTAATAACAAAGATTTTGATAATTTTATTTTATTTATTTATTAATATAGAATATGGTAGTCCATGTTTGGGAGGTGGAGACTGACAATTAAATCTTCGACTATGGACTTTAATCATGGATATTCCTAGGGATTCGCATTCTTATAGGTTCAGTGAGCCAGGCCCTAGTATATAGAGGTTGCATTTGCGTGGGCTAGTCCTACTTTCTTTTTGTTATTACTTATTGGGCTTCCGTTTTTAAATATGTAAATGGGCTTCCATTTTTACAAATTACAAATTCCTGATGTTTGTAAAAACAAATTCATAAAGGATTAAAACAATAGAAAACAAATTTCCAGAAGGATGATGACGGGCAGGAGAAAACAAAAAATTAAAAATTTAATTTAATTTTATATTTTTTTAAAATAGTATATTTTTATTTTTTTTAAAAAAATTAGGAATAATTGGAAAAATCATTTAGTTTGATATAATATTTTTTATATAAATTATATTTTATATCCTGAATCAAATAAAAAAGTCAAATAAAATTTATTATTGAAGATTTAAACTATTATTTAATATATAATCTATTTAATAAAATATATAATTTATATAAAAAAAAACTCAGATCAAGAAGGTTTTGTAATTATCTGAAAAAATTAAAATAAATTAATCTATTCAACCGTAATCTAAACTTTAATTTGATAATAAATTGAGCCGAATTTAATAATATATCAAGGATATGTTTTTTTATTTCTTGCATTGAAATGTCAAAATTCTTGAATGTATATGTGTGTCCGTGTGTGTGTGTGTGTGTGTGTGTGTGTGTAAACGTGGAATCAGATCCCACAAAACTGTACGGGCAGAGGGTAGAAGCAAAACCAATCTAGAGAGAAGCAGCAGAAAGAAGCTTAATAAAAGCAAGCAACCACGAGGTTCGTCGATAGAGGGCAGGCAAAGGCAACCTTCGAAATCCTGCTGCTTTTCTCACAATTTCTTGCCTAAAGAATTGTGGGTTTCTCTTCTTATTCTTTGCTGCACTCTTTTTTTTTTTTCCCTATAAATCGTTAAAGATATCATTCAAATTTTGGTAGAAAGGCCTTGGAATCTTTACATAAACAAAAACATATAATTGGGAGAGAAAGGAACAGAGAGATAATGTCAAAGAAGAAAGCTTTTAGTGGCCATACAATGAGTCTTAAGGACTTTCATGGCGGCTCTATCCCTACCAATCTCCCTTTGCCTTCTGCTCCTGGTGTGTAAGTCCCAATTCTTGCTTCTTTCTTATTTTTAATTTCATTATTGCTGTGTTTTTTTATTTTTATTGTCACCATTGTAATTATGTTATTGAAGTCTTGAGGTGAACCCAGATGGGATCTTTAGTTATTTGATGTTGAATTCACATAAATGTCGAGTCTTTATTGTTAGTTGTCACTAATTGTAAGTGCTGGATGTGAAAGTTGCAATCTTTATATTGATTTTGGTTTGTCTTTGATAAGAATTGTTAGGTCTAATGATTGGCCTGGTCATGACCGGCTGAATTCATGGGGAGGTCGAATGAATCGTCCTGATCACTGGGTTAGGCCCCATTCATCCCCAGCCACCAGGCATTGGGATGATAAAACTCCGTTTCTTAGTCGTAATGTATGCATTGGTCGTCACTTTGATGAGGAGGAAAGGAAACCCTTGGATGGTTTTTCAGGTCCACGCCGGACTTTCAGTGATGAGAGTTTTCGAGTTGCACCAAGTAAGGTAGAGTTGATGCCAGAGGCTGCTTTGAGTGGGGAGGTAACTGCTTCATATATGGCAGCTTCAACTGCAGAGTCACATGCAAGGAGGGTTCATGAGAGAGATCATGTGGAGGTGCATTCGCAGAATGTAGGAGATACTGTTGGTTTGAGAGTTGGTGGGTCATATGCAAATGCATGGACAGTTAGGAAGGAGTTGGTCATGGGCATTAATGAGCCACTGCAGTCGACCTGGTCAGAAACAAGTGCCCTGTCGAAGTTGGCTCATGCAAGTGCATTGGAAAAGGTTTCTTCAGGAAGATGGCAGACAAATCATTCAATGCATAATCAGACAAATGCTGAGGTTGTTGAACATCTGGAAACGGAGAATGATAAAGGTAACATGGGTTCTGATGGTTATTCATATAATAGGATGAACCTGGCAGGTGAGACAGAAATTTCTGATGCAATGTTGTCAAGGCATGTGGAAAGGGGTCTGACTGTTGAGGATAGGATCCCGGGTCATAGAAAGGAGTTTGCTGATCGTGACAGGGACAGGGCTCCTTTGCCTTCAGAATTGAAAGAGAGAACCCCATTAACTCATGTTGATAGGGTTCAACTGCCATGTTCGGATGCCAAATATGGTGGGTCTATAGTGCAGCCCCCTGTGCGCCTTGAAGCATCAGAGCGACCTAAGGTGAAGTTGCTTCCAAGAATAAAGCCATTGGAGGTTTCAGAACTTCCTGTCCCCCATCATATGCAGGTAGATTCCTAACATCCTAGCCATGGTGGGTTTACTTTTAAGTTCACTCTGGTAACTTCTGTGAAGCTGTTGAATATAGGAGAACCAACTGCCAAGCAACCCGGCCCATGGTTATGCTATTACTAGTGAAGAGTTGCACCCAAATGTTAATGCTGCAAAACTTCCTTCAGTTGGTGTTGAGACTGACAATCAAATGGTAGAGCGGCGAAAATTGAATTTGAAGCCACGGTCACAGCCTCTTGAACAGTTAGATGGGAACATTGAAAGGGAAAGGTAGGGATTTCATTTTGTATTGTTGTATTATTGCTGCTCTGTCTGTTATTGAAAAGACTAAATGTTCAAACTGTTTTGAAAGATAATTTTTTTCTTAGTAGAAGTAGAGCTTATGATTTCCTTGAGCTCAACTCAAACGTGAGCAGAGCTTGAATCCCATCTTAGTGTGTCCAATCTGAATGTGATGATCCCAATATTTGGTTTGGTTGAACTCATTCGCTGTGCCATATGCATCTCCATTTCACAGAAGTTTGATGCAATTCTTTTTTTTCCATGGCTTTTTAGTATCTTTCATAATGTGGTTGGTGCTTTCTGTTTATAAGCAATAACAGATGGTATCTTTGATTGATGCAGGAAACTGTTATTTGGTGGTGCTC
>Ga0325405_1004576_pt1 | contig 14079 bp, 8 predicted proteins | sample PopdelMetagenome_21_FD_205663 | JGI IMG/M metagenome (GOLD analysis project Ga0325405, IMG submission 205663) | Populus deltoides microbial communities from Bellville, Georgia, United States - Xylem-Control-R2 | ecosystem: Host-associated > Plants > Phyllosphere > Stem > Wood/Secondary xylem... | reverse complement strand
AAATATTCAACAACACATGTAAATGTAATAACAAAAAAAAGTAGAATAAAACATGAAATTATCCAAACAATATATATAATTGTAATTACAAAAGTTTATTGCATGTAAAACATATCCAAACATTAGACCTGTTTTTTTTATACATAAGGAATAATACGAATTTCATGTTCTAATAAAAGGATGCAAATTTTATAGTAAGGTTCAGGTGGGGTCATGGAGGAGATGGAGAGACAAGGGTGGAGGGGGGAAGAGGTGTGGATATAATTTTATATCTATACCCTTGTTAAGTTAACCCAATTTTTCATTTTTTAGTTAAACCGGTTTAGTTTAATTTGGTTCAATTAGTTTCAGAAACCTGACACCAAAACTAAACTAAATCAATTTTTTTTTTCCAGGTTTTTCCGGTTTTTTTTTTTTCATTTTTTCCGGACTAATCAGTTTTTTATTTTATTTTTTTCGTCCCAGACCAAAAGCGTGCAAACAATGGCAACAGCACTAGCTGTAGCGCTGCTCTGCAGCAACCAAAACACCGTTGGTTTCAAAAAGAGCACCTTCAACCTCTCCCCATCACAAATAGCAACAAATAAGAGCTTTTAATTCCAGAATCCAATGCCCTGCAACAACAACACTTTTGTTCTCCAAAATTTCCAATTTCCTTTGCCAAGCAAACCACCCATCGTCCCAAACGCCAAAACCGTCTCCTTCGCCTAAGAGAGAAACGACAACGTACGGAAAGTGGTTCAGATTATTCCTTGGGTTGTTGAAGGAGTTTACATTTTGTGGCTCTTTCTACTTCCTTATGCCCCTGTAAGTAAACTCATCCTCCTCTTCCTCTCCCTCTTCTTCTCCTTTTTTTAAATTATGTCCCTTGTAATAAAAAAGTGCAATTTGTGAAATCATATGCTCCAGTGTGTTTGATTAATACAGGGAGATTTTGTGTGGGCTATCAGTTCAGAGACTGTATATTCTCTCATTGGACTTTCTCTCAATTTCTTCTTCATCTTGCCTTTCATCGATTCTGATATGTCCTTTTGGAACTCACTTCTGATCGCTAGTAAAATGAATTAGTACTTGTTGAGTATATTTTAAGCTTGATGGTTTCGGCAATGGACTTTCTGGCTAGTAGTCGGCATAAGTTATGTTGACGCCCCAGTTCTTCACCTGGTAAGAATGGTTGGCACTCGGTTCTGTACCCTTTTTACAGTCTAACGTTGGCGTCGGTGATTTTTCTTTCTTTTACCCGATGTCTGAAGGATTATTCAACTCTGTTATTGGGTGGATTTTCATGCTCGCTCCTTCGCTGTTCACCGATTGCAAGAGGGATAGGTACTGATGTTAACTGGATGTTTTATGAGGCTTCCAGATGTTCCTTACAAACAGTATCCTTCCTTCCTTGCACACTCTTGTTCCCTTTTCCATTCCCTTTAAAACACCACTCCAAGATTACAACATCTTTTATGATGATCACTTGATTCGGCTGGATGGCTTTTAATAGCTATTGGCGGGGCTGCATGCCTGATATCAGTATTGTGGGCTCTTTTGGTCGAATGGATGGTGATTTTGGGAGCGTAACAGACAAATGGGGTTTTTTGGTTTGTTATTTAATCAGAGAGGTTGTTTATACTTTCATTTGGGATATATATCTCTACATAATTTTCCAGCCGTGGCTGGGGTAGGTGAATATTTGCAAAATGCTCAGAAAAGCAAGGTTGATGTGGTGAGATATCTTAGATTTGTTCCAGTGGTGGGCTTGTTTGCTTATCTTCTCTGTTTGAATCTTGATGAGGAACTGTGGCCAAATGTAGTTCTTTGCTAGATTTGAGTTAGAGTCAACTTTACAGGTTTCAAACTAGTTTAAATGCGTGTTTTTATTTTTTGTTCTTTCAGCATCTGAAATTAAGGGAACTTTGTATCCCTATTTAGTGTACAGTAAATGTACTATTGAATTCGTGTGATTATTACAACGAAGCTCAATAGTGAGTTGGAAATGCTTTGCCTGTATATTGCTCCTTCTGTTGTTGAAATGGTCAAATCCAGAAACAATATATGAAAGAACTTTGTTATATTGTACGAGAGGAAGCTATGTATGATCACCCCTATCGTTTTCTTTTCATTTTTTGTTCAATGATGAGTGTTATGTTTTCAAGTTATATGAGCAGAAGTCAAATGTGATCGCTCCTTTGTTACACTGTGTCATCTTTTCCTCTCCTTTTTGGATGTTTTTACAGCTGAAACAAAGTTACAATTGGTGTAATGCTCAGTTTCAGAGAAATTATCTCAGTTTTTCATTTCATGTCATGTTATAGATTCCCGCGTGTGCGCTTCCCCTGCTCAAGGGAATTTGTTAATGTTGAGTGTTGAGCGATGATAATTCTATGGAATTTTGTTGGAGCATATACATCAATTTGCGGAACATCGGATATTGCGGGACAGAACAAAACTGGGTGTCATGAGACAACCCTCCCCCAACGACACTGTTCAGTTCCCGAGGCAGGAATTCAATGTCGTGAGTTCAGATTGCACTGCAGTTTTTCCAAACAGTGTTTCATTAGCTGAATCTCTTTCCAAGCACCGGTCTTTCAAATTAGGTACCATTCCTTTAGTTCCACTTAAGCTGAAGGCAGCTAGATTTCACAATTTCTCCTGGTCACTTTCAGTAATACAATGATGTAGAGTTCACCATGAAGATTAAAGATCTTGGCTGCAAATTCATTTATATTTCAAGACGAAGCATCAGTAATGTTTTGCGATGTTATAAATACAAGTCCCAATCTCAAATAGAGTCAACAATTTCTACCAATGCAGACCTCCTTGCGTATGCATAGAGCTTAGCGAAGAGAGTTTCCTAATATAGCAGCACTCCTATCAAAAAGTCTCTCCTAATCAGCTAGCAGCAGATACAACTGGACTTTCTGCTAATATTGTACTGCACCCCAAGTGGAATGAGGCGGTAAACGTACACCTATTACCAAACATTTGCAAATAATTTTTAAACATTTGCAATCCGACATAATTCAACTTCAACTGGGAAAAATACCATGACAAACCATAAAACGTGAATACAGTTAGCACGAACATATCTCAACTTTCAATCATACCAGAAAGAAAGATCCAAAAGGATGTAAACGAGCTACAACCTAAACACAACAACAAACTGCAAAACAAACCCCAATTCCGCACCCCAAAAAAACGTGACCATCAATTTCATTGTGCGGTAAGATTACCACCACTTTGCTGCCACAAATTGATGATATCCGTGGCCTGATTGAGAAGTATGATCATCTTCTTCTGGGATATCCATGGCTTACTCTCTAGAGTAGCTTTAAGCTCTTCCCATGCATCCTTCCTAGGCCAAAAAAAGTAAGGACTCAAGGGGACAGTGCCATGTCCAGGTATCACCTGATCAAGAGCCAGCCCGATGTTCTTCTCCATCCATACAAACTTCAGCACCAGCCTTGGCTTCTCCACTTGCTTCACCACCAACTCCGCTTTCTGAAAAAAATCAAGAAAATCACCTAACAGAAACAGTATAAAACACATATAAACACTCATTAATAGTTAAAGAAAGAGAAGAATCTGGACCTCGGTTTCTTGGATGGGGATGGATTCTTCTGCTGCGTTGGATGGTGGAGCATCAGCGGGTGTTTCAGCTGCGAGAGCTTCTGGGACTGCAAAAGTTGTGTATCTTTGGTTTCTTGAAACGTGTCTCCTTTTCCGGTCAAAAAATGTTGAAGAGCGTATCGGATTTGGTTTGGGATTGACACAGATTGTGGCTTTGAATGTTTTGCAACTAGGGGTTTGGTAAGGCAATGAATAATAAGTGAACACGTTATTTACACCAGATTGAAATGCCATGGATAACATCTTCTCTGTGTTTTAGAGAGATAAACCGTCTGGAGAAGGAGAGAGAAAGACAGAGATTGGTTATGTCCTGACCAAAACCATGGCGGTCTTTCTCTCCACCAGACGAGAACCACCTGGGTTAGGATAAGGCATTTGGGATTTTAGTTCAGAGTCAGATGGGATAAAGTTTGGTGTGCAAGAGAATGGGTTGGGCTTATGGACTTGTCTTGAATTAATAACACATCTATAGAAGTTGGCCCATATAACATCAGAGCCCAGATATGGAACCAGCAACTTCCAGCTATCACTGTATACCAGATTTGGAAATATATATATATATATAAAATCCGGAACTTCGAAAAAAATGACATTCGATTTTACAGACCTTAGCTAGCAACAAAATAATATTCGATTTTTTTGTTGTATTTTTAATCTCGATTTTAGTTCTTCTTTGGATTTTAGAGACCTCAGCTAGCAACAAAATAACATTCGATTTTTTTTTTTACGATAATTAAATTGCATCTGCACGATCTCGAAGGTACAGACATAGTTGTATGACCACGCACCTGAGTAATAAATGTGGAAAAGCAGTGCGTTGTGTTTTTACTTTTTAGGGGTGTTTAGAAATCATTATTTTTTAAGTGTTTTATGTTAAAAATTTATTAAAATTATATATATTTTTTATTTTTAAAAAAACTATTTTTAACATTAGCATATTAAAACAATTTAAAAATATCAAAATATAATTTTTAAAAAATAATTTTTTTATAAACACGTTCCAAACGAACACTTGGCATGTGTTTGGTAATGTCTTACAAGTTTTTTAATTAAAAATATATCAAAATAATATATATATATATATATATATATATATATATATAACACCTCAAAATCATTTAAAAATAATTTTTAAAAATTATCGATATAATTTTTTTTAAATAAAAATAATTTGAAAAATTTGGACTGGAGTGATTTTTTATGTTCACCGTGAAATAAAGAGGGTGGAATTAGCTCTCATAACTTTAATTTCTAAGTCAAGATTAAATGAACTCACAAGAGAAACATGACTTCGCATGAGGTAAAGGTAAAGCAGATCTTAGCCACAGTTTACTTCATGCTCCGCTCGTGATTGGATTTTACCCTTTTCCGTGCTTGACAACACGGGCGGGCGGGCGGGCGGGCGATTGGTGGAAATTTATGATAGAAAGTCGATTTTTCTAATAAATTTTCGTAATCACACAATGTATGTGGTGGGCGCCATGCAACGAGACTGGAATGTGGCAGCTTGTGCTAAAGGAACGTGATTGAAAGAAAAGGTGTCAGGTTAGAGATAGCTGGGGACAACCTTGCACAATTTTATATTTTACGGATTGATTTAGGAATGGCTAGTAGGCTCGGGATTGATCTATAACAGTATAACTATCTATTTTTGCATGGGATAGTTTCATTGAGTATTTTATAGTTTAAAAAGTTTTTCACTTTACCTCAATTATTTTAAAATTTACACTTTGTATTCTACATTAATTAAAATTTCAAAAACAGACAAAATGATTAAATTATCCTAATATATTAGAAATTTGTTTTTTCCAAACACGATCTCTTTTCTTTTTTAACCAAGATCAAAACATGACCTAGTTTAACCAAAATAAAAAATTCACGATTCTTTTTCTCTTTATTCTGCTATCAACCAAATATACAAATAATAAATACAAGATAAGAAATGTGCAATAAGTATACCGAATCTCTATGATTAATATTGTTAAAATCACGAGTTAACTTTTAAAATCGTATGATTTTACAAATGAATATATATTTATCGTGCAAAATCGTTTTAAAACTCAAAACTAATAAAATCAGACTGAAATCATCTAAAATCGATAAACTTGTGATTTTACTTTTGTTTTTATATACAATATAGATACTACCTCATTTTTAAAACAAAAGAAACAAACCCTATCTTTTTAAAACTTGCACTTGTATGAAGGATCAAACATATTAGATATTAAAAACCCTAAATTCTGCTCCTCTTATCTAAAAACTTTACTGAGATTACAATGGCATGAATGACCAAACATATTAGATACTTGTCATGCTATGTATATGTTCTTGTACTTTTGAATGTGATGAGGTGAAACTTGTGTGTTATTACTAATATTTAATGCTTATTGTGATGGAAAAATTTTCTTTCATCCCACTAGTGTTCCAATTCAATAAAATAAACATGGATGACGGGTAACTATTTATAAGTGTTCTATTGTTGAATATTTTCAAGACCTTACTTGGACTTGCAATTATGTTACATGAATCCCTTGAAAAAACTAATGATTTTATGATTTTACGATCCAAGTTTACATTGTATTTTATGTGTTGTGTCAAAAAAATATTTTTGATAACCTTGACTAAGATCAATGCCCCCTTTAGACCTCTCGATCATTAAGAGAAACCATGGTCACCTTTATTCTAGAGATTCAAGTGATATAGTTCAATGAGTGTTCATGGTTAGTTCAAGGTTAGGGCGGTGCTTGGTTGAAGACTTGATTAATTAGGTCTATTTAATCATGAAGATGTTTGAAGAATATTTAACTTTAAAGGTGTTGAGATTTAGGTTGTTTCTAATTAATGAGTTTAGTATTATTTTGTGTTGTAGCATTAATACTTGATAGCCAGATGCATCCTAAAGAAAGAGACTTGAAGGTTTTGAAGGTTTTTTTTTATTTTAATACCCTCTAATTGATGAGTCCAATCTTAACTAACCTAAAAAAACCTATTAAAAGCTTAAAAAACCTAAACAAGCTTAAAGAAAACACCCAAAAAGCATGAGCTTGGGCACACATCCAAAAGCCTATCAGACATCATCTGTTACTACCACAACTACTAGTCACTTTGAATTACCAGGCATCACTTACTACTACTAACCACCTTGGTTTTTCATATCATATCGAGTCTTTATTTACCTTGGCTATAGAGAATGGATTAGATTGCTTGAACTAAAGGATTAATCAATTATTTAACACCTCAACCTTATTCATAATCATTTTGGATTTTAGGATTCGTTAATCGACACCATTTATAGGAAACTAATGAAAAAACCATTAATTTCTAAAACTTGTTTTTGACATTTTTGGGTCATTTCATGGCACATAACCAAGACATACCTGGGTCAGGATGCAAGATATATCTACTTGTTACCACAGACACTTCTACCTAACCAAACCTTCAACAACTTACAAGTCAGGTGTAACTCATCACTTGGACCGTGTTGGCAACCCAATGTCAAAATCAAACCTAGGGGCATAGGTCGAGCAGGGATCCCAAGCCCATACACCCAGCATAGGTGTATGCCCAACTAGGAGGGGAGCCTAGATGTATGCTTATGCAAGACGTGTTGTCATAACAACATCGACATGACATACCTAGCCTTATTGGGCATGCTGTCGAGCACCTTGGGTATTGACTGCACGCCTACCACTTGGCTGGGAGTGTTGCCCAACAAGGGTGGTAAGCATGCATCCTAGCACCCTTTTGGGCTCGAGCGTGCCTCTGAGCCCAACGTGCTCAAGCTTAGGCGCACACCCTAAGCCAAATATATATGGGTCCAGGCAGCACGCCTTGATCTATTTTTCACTTCAAATGAGCCCGGACACTTTTCTTGAACCCAACACTCCCTTTAGATTTTTTTAAAAGTCTACGCGGGTCCCTCAATATTTTTCACTAATCTTGTATATATTATTTGAGCAAAGTAAAACTTGAAATATCACAAGGGTAAAATTATACTTTGGCCACTCATTTCCATAAAATGACATGACTTATAAGCTATAAATATACTATGAATTCTTCAAACTCAAGATTCTCAATTTCTTTATTCTTAACATTTTCAGCATGCATATTTTTCAGAGTTTATCTTTTTAGAATATCATTGCACTTTCTTTTTTTTGCAATGTTACTAACTTTATCTACTATAATTTGTAAGTTTTTATTATTCCATTTGTGCACTTAACCCTCTGTGCGTTTTAGAAATTTGAGTTGCAAAATTCCTTTTGTCATTCATTTTATTTATGATTATTGTCCATTTTGTATATTCTTGTTTATAAGATTCACGCCTTCAATTTAATCGTGTTGTGTATGAGTTTTGTCGTCGTGTTTATGTTTTTTTTTTTTTAAATATGGGAATCTAATAAGAAATTATATCAATCTTCTAGAAAGTCAAGAAAAAATGATAAGGGTACTGGTTTATTGTTGTTGTTGTTGTTATTATTATTATAACAAAGTTAAGTCATTTAATAAAATATAATGACAATTTTATAAGTAATTCAATATTTTTTTGAAGTATAATTTATTTTTTTAAAAAAAGGTGAAAAAAGTAAACTTGATAATATTCAATATAATTATCCTTTTTACTATATATCAAGCATACCCCCTTGCTTTTTTCCTCTTTTTTTAACTATTTATTAGCAGGCAGCATGTACCCCCGCCCTGCTGCTTGTTTTCAATTGCGTAGACAATTTATACACGTTAGGATATTGCGAATCAACTCACAGAATGACTGGTGATGAACAGGACCGGTCGTTGATAAGTAGGAATTCGAAACCGACCAGATCAAGAGATTTGAACCTTACGCTAAAGATATGGGTTTGAATCCACCCTTCAACAATAATATTATTTAATTTAACTTATGCCTCATTTATTTCTATTGTACTTTTTAGTATCTAGAAAGTCTATATCTAGAAAGTCTATCCATCCTTAAAAAAAAAAAAAAAACCAGAGAAAGGAAAGGAAAGGAAAGGAAAGGAAAGAGGCTATCCTCCTTTTCAGCTGTTGTTTGGATGATCCTTGCACTCTTGATCTTGCCAGGATCCTGTCAAATGAGAGATGGTCTTTATCGGGGATTATGACAAACGTCAAAACTCAACCGCATAATATTCAAGATAGAGATTAAAATTTGCTCCAATGGTATGCTTTCTGTCAATTTTATTTATTTATTTGATGATATTCCAGTTGTCTTTAAATCATCATCATTGATGCTTTATTTATACCAATCAATTATATAAACTTTATTTTTTTTATTTTGATATACCAACAATTTTTATTGTTTTAATCAAGTAATTTAGTCAATTTTTTTATTTTCTAACGTGAGCTTTTTGTTAATAATTTTTTTTTATCTAAAATAAGTTTTTTTTTAAATAAATAAAATGTTTTAAATTAAAATAAGTGTTCTTAAGAAAATTACTGGATGGAATTATGGCAGAGAGACTATATTAACAAAATTATTTGAATAAAACAACCAGTTCCATTTAAAAAAGGATAGAGGTTAGAGGTGTCACGTGAAGATAATAAATATTTTGACTATAATAACAATAATTATTTATAAAGTACTTTTAAATATTTATATAAATGACTTAAACATCGACAGAAAGACTTGATGTGTCAGCAGGGTCTCATCTCTGTTCTATATTGATCCTTTGAATTTTGTTCTATACACGTCTAATTGTCATTTCTTTTGTTTTTTTTTCCTGACTAAGAAATGGCTGCCAAAATCGGATCTCTTAGGCACAGCTTTGAAGAAAGGAGCAAGGAGAGGTTGATTTCTAGAAAAGAATATCCCGACTTTGGCCTGAACCGCTCCGAGAATGATATTGAAGAAGCTGGCAAGTGCCGGTGCTTTGGATCACTATCTGATAGGATCGTCAGCTTCTGGAATGGTGTCAGAAATTCTGCTATTGAATTATATAAGATGGGCCAAGCAGATCCTCGAAAATATCTTTTCGCTGTCAAGATGGGCCTGTCTCTAGCTCTTGTTTCCCTAGTCATATTCTTAAAAGAGCCTCTCAAGGACGTTAGCCAGTACTCAATCTGGGCAATTCTGACAGTTGTCGTCGTTTTTGAATTCAGTGTAGGTCTGTCATTTTCTTTTTGACGTGGTTTATATTTTTAAGATATTGAGGTGGTTTTGATTGTGATTTCATCTTTTCCAGGAGCAACGCTTAACAAAGGATTCAATCGTGCTTTAGGGACACTTTCTGCTGGTGCTCTTGCTATTGGCATTGCAGAGCTCTCTGTGCATGTTGGAGCTTTGGGAGAAGTTCTTCTCGTAGTCAGTATTTTCATCGCAGGTTAAAGCTTTAGACCTATATTGGAAAAGAAATTTCACCTTATAAGAACTTATTTCCTATCACATTTAATCCCTTAATTTCTTGGATCATTGTTCTTGTATCTGTGATGTTTAGGATTTTTTGCAAGCTATATAAAACTGTACCCTACCATGAAGCCTTATGAATACGGATTCAGGGTATTCTTGCTGACATACTGCATAGTAACGGTGTCTGGGAGCTCATCGTCATTTTTCCACACAGCTGTTTATAGACTGTTGCTCATTGCTGTTGGGGCTGCGATATGCTTGGCTGTAAATATTTGTATATTTCCCATATGGGCAGGGGAGGATCTTCACAAATTAGTGGTGAAAAACTTCAACGGTGTTGCTAATTCTTTGGAAGGTTGGATCAAGCTTGGATATGTATTTTTCTTACTGCTGTTTATTTTGATTCTTCAATATTATTGCAAATAATTTTCTTTTAAGAGAGTTTAACCTTCTTCAGGTTGTGTAAATGGATATTTGCAATGTGTGGAATATGAGAGAATCCCTTCAAAGATTTTAACATACGAAGCTTCTGATGACCCATTGTATAGTGGCTATAGATCTGCTGTGCAATCTACCAGCCAAGAGGAATCTCTAGTATATATGTTCACATTAAAATCATACATTCCTGTTCTTTCAGAAGATCACAAAGTGAAGGAATTACTGATTTCAACTTTCTCCTGTTTTTCTCCAGTTGAGCTTTGCAATTTGGGAGCCTCCTCATGGTCCTTATAGATCCTTCAACTATCCTTGGAAAAACTATGTAAAATTAAGTGGAGCATTGAGGCACTGTGCATTTATGGTCATGGCAATGCATGGATCCATACTTTCTGAAATTCAGGTAAACAATGTTGTTGTTGCTGTTGTTATAAGTATTTGGCATTTCTCAATGTCATGCAACCAAGGACTCTGTTACGTTTTCATGTTTGGGTTGTGAATGATGCGGGGTTGGATTTGGGAGGCTGCTGATGTGAATCAAGAAACTGCAAAATATTTCTGCGTTCTCAGTTTTTCATATTAATCCTCCTATTCTTATAAATTCTGTACCTCACAATGTTGAAATATTATGAGACGGAAATAGCTGATAAGTGATAACACTCCTAGACGATCTGTCTGGTTCAGGGAAAATTTGTTGAAATTGCCACAATACAAGTTTATAATTAGCAACTCGTGATGTTTATAGATAAATACACATTGAGTTTAGCCCTTAACTAAGTTTCCATGGAATATCATTGGTTGCTTTGCATCCTTTTCTTTCTGGAGAGAAGAGGACTAAACACTAGTCATTGATTGTATATGCTGGATATTGCGGGCATGCCAGCCATTTGCTTTAACTGCATTCATTCAATGCATAAATTATACAGAGGAACAAATCGCATCGAATCTAATCTATTTTTATTTTAATGAAATTAATTAACACTCTGACAATTTCCAGACATCTAAGATTTTACTTGAAATCTTTTCAAGTTCATTATAAAGCAACTAGTTTTCAGTTTTGTTGATGTTTTCTTGTCTTGATGCTTTATGCGACCAAGGATATTTAGCTTGCATGCTGCAGATTGGATGAGAGTTTTCATGTTCTCTTACGCTAGTCAGTTATACCAGATTCTGTAAATTTGATTGTGTAGGCACCGCCTGAAAAGAGACAAGTTTTCAGTAGTGAGCTTCAAAGAGTTGGCAATGAAGGAGCGAAAGTGTTGCGTGAACTTGGAAAAAAAGTAGAAAAGATGGAAAAGTTAGGTCCCGGAGTAGACGTGCTGCTAGAAGTGCACGGGGCAGCAGAAGAGCTGCAAATGAAGATAGATCAAAATTCCTACCTACTGGTCAATTCAGAAAGCTGGGCAGCTGGAAGACCAGCCAAGGAATTTGAAGATCCGCAGAACCTCTTGGAAGACGAAAGTAAACTAATTAGCTACCTTAGCGAAACATGGGATGTTAAGAATCAAAATATAAGCACCAGTCCTTCCATGCCAGAATTGAAAGCCTCGGATAGCGTGTTCAATCAGCCAGTATCGTGGCCCCGTCTCTCATTTACAGGTGGTTCCATGATCGTTGAACAAGAATCGAAAGTATACGAGAGTGCCAGCTCCTTGTCCTTGGCAACATTTGCATCATTGCTGATAGAGTTTGTAGCAAGGCTACAAAATCTTGCGGATGAATTTCAAGAGCTTAGCGAGAAGGCAAATTTCAAGGAACCCAGATACGGATTGGTGGAAAAAATGGCAGTTGGAGTTTAATTTGGCCCAGGTTGAGAGGCTGCTTTCAGTATTAGAAGCAAATATACTGAAAAATTGGTTGAAGATCATTGTTCTTTTCGTTCTATAACCGGGAAATTCCTTGGTGGTGACTTTAATATGTTATGGTTTTGACAAATTGATTTCGTTTTGGTCGGTTTGATAAAAAGGACCGATGATACTCACACAGTCTCATAGTCTCATGGCACAGTAGAATGTTTTTGTCCTTTAGCCTATTTTGTCTCATTCATTATTACACTTCAGCCTAAGGCTATGATGCTGGATTTCAAAACAATCTCTATAATAATTTTGACAACTCAGTCCATAAACTAAGTTTTTTTTTCTTTTTAAATTTAAAATCCGAGCACTGATAAACATGTATCAAGACACCAATGTCAAGATCATGAATAGGTTGATCATAATTGATTTCTTGATTAGTTTTTACTAACTTGGCCCTGCTAGAAATATTGAAAACTCTCTAATTCACTACAAAATTCAACCCTTTATCTATTGTATCTTCTTCTTTTTTTAAAAAAAACGAGTCCACACTTCTCACAACTATTTCTTCAACAATATTTTTTTTCTTTTTTTTTTGTTTTTCTTTAAAAACACAATATTGTATTAATCTCTTTTTCTCGAAACTGTTCGAGTAGTTTTATTTCTGATGTGAAAAAATATAATCTATTTGACTTAATTATAAATCTGATAATTTGATTCTAAATATTAGTAATATAGTTGTTCATTTATATAATATATATTTTTTGCACATAAGAATAGTAAAAGGGCTATTTTAAAACTTTTTCCAAGTTATGAAAAGATATTATAAACAATTAATAAAAAATATCATTCACATTTTATATTGAGTTTAATTTTCTCATCGATGAAAAGTGGATGTTGAAGTTTATTTTTTTATTTCATTTAAAATATTCTTTTTATGCATAATTTTATTAATAAATGTTTAAATTGTAATTTTCACCTGGAAGTATATAGTGATTGATCAAGATGGAAAAAAAAACCAAGTCCTTCCACTAGGGGGCAAACACAACAGAAAGATAAGATGGTTTTAATACTTGGTTGGTTTAGGACCTAATCATACAACCATAAGATGGTTTTAATGGTGTTTTATTGGTTATTTTTTTGAATTATTTTAAAAATTAGAGAAATAAATTACGAGAGAGAAATCTTGAATGAATATTTTTTTCACTTTTAGTGGATAATAAATTTCATTTTTTCTCTCCTTATTGTATTTATTTATTTTTTTTAGAAAAATAAATCATTTTATTCTAAAGAATAACTAATAAGATTACACTTGTAGTTATTAACTATCATGGAGGCAGAAAATATAGGCATTGATCTATCTGTGCTCAAGAGGGAATTAATTCACGACTAATAGAATATTGAATTATGACATTTTCCGAGATCAGAGTGACATATTTCATAAAAGACACCCACTACAAGCTACAACCTAAACTGACCTATCTGCGCTTGTATATTTGGCCAAGTCAAGAGTATCCGAACTTAAACCTGAATGTGTTATGATAATGGAAGAATTAAAAAGTGGGGAAAAATACACAGTGAGAAGCTCTCGACGGCCGAAGCTGCGTTTTCCTTGTACAGAAAGGCACAGGGAAAATCCTTGCCGACAGAAGTCCGTTATGAAATCTCCTGTTTGCTCAAGTTCCTGAGCTGAAGCATCAACTAGGTGACTTCATAAGCCAGATTTCGAAGCCCATTAACTCCCAACACTTGCCGATTTGGGTTCCCTGGCCCAGGTTTTCAAACTTGTTTGTTGATCTTTCTCGCATCAATTTCAATTTTCAGCTTTTCCCATCAAAACACAAGAACCTTGTGATTTACGAAATAGCTTAC
>Ga0325405_1004573_pt1 | contig 14083 bp, 10 predicted proteins | sample PopdelMetagenome_21_FD_205663 | JGI IMG/M metagenome (GOLD analysis project Ga0325405, IMG submission 205663) | Populus deltoides microbial communities from Bellville, Georgia, United States - Xylem-Control-R2 | ecosystem: Host-associated > Plants > Phyllosphere > Stem > Wood/Secondary xylem... | reverse complement strand
CAAGTTGATTTAGGTCTTTTTTGCTGATTTTTAATTGATTTTTTTTAATTTCATCATTCAATATTAGATTAATTGAGAATTGAGTTTCATAATTTGTTTTGATTTATTTTTTATTAGGTTATCTCGATTTTATGATCTAGGTTTGACGGGTTAATCCGAATTGAATCAAGTTTTTTTTTATCTTTTTTTTTTAATTTTTTTTAATATTGAATTGATTAAGAATTGAATTTGATTTACTTTCAAAATGAGGTTATTATGGTTTTACGACTCAGGTCGTAGATTTTATATGTAATTGATCCAAGTTATATTCTTAATATTATTTTAAAAAATATTATCTTGATTTTTTAAATTACATTATATATATTTTTTACTAATTATTAAATTTTTTGAATTTATCATTAAATTATATTCTTGAAAATACATTATCAACTTTTTAATTTTTTTTTAAAAATTGATCTTACATGAATTATAATATGGTAAAAAGTTCCCAAAGGAAAATGCCACGCATTGCTATATAAAAAGTAAAAACACTCAAAATCTATTTTCCATACATTTTGATAATAGACTCTTTTTTTTTAAAAAAAAAAAAAAAAACGTTAGAAGAGTCTAGCATGTTCCATGTAAAAAAAAAAAAAAACTTTGCCCCAAAATACAAAAATAAATAAAGAAAATTAATCAATCACCTTCCATTCCATCTCACTTTCCCATCTACAATCAACCTCTTCTTAGAACTCAATTTTTTTTTTTTTTTTTAACTTCTAACCAAATCAAATACCCCCATCAACAACAACGTAGAAATTAGTAGAAAGTTCGTCGTCGCTGTCGCTTGGTTGCTCCTCCTTTGACCCAGAAAGATGAACGGCGGCCCCTCTGGTTTCAGTGCGTAAACCAATTAACCCCCTTCCTCTCGTTTTCCCCCTTCATTTTCATTGATTGATGTTGTTGATATTGATGTGCATCTAAATTTTATGATTTCATTTTTATTTTTTGTGGGTTTGGTGATAAATAGACAATGCGCCTGTTACGAAAACATTTGTTATTGCAAGTTCAATTTTTACCATTTTCTTGAGGATCAAAGGTGGCCCTAACAAGCTTGGACTATCGTATCAGGTACATTCTATTGGCTTTACTGTTTCTCTTACGTGGGTTTTTTTTTTCTTTTTTTACATTAGTGGTGGATTGATTGAAATCAGAGTCAGAATTTTTATTTTGTTTCACAAAAATATCAATAGTTTCCCTTTTTAATTTAAAATATTTAGTTTAGTTGTTAATTATCCTTGTTTAATGATTTCTTTCTAAAAAGTTATCATTTTATGACTTGGAAGGTAAACTTAGAACTCAACTGGTTGCTGATGGGCATAGAAGAGTGAGGTAAGGAGAGTTTACAGTAGAATTATAGATAAAATGGGATGATGGAGCATGTAGTTGGTTAGGGAATCTTGTGGGGTTGGATGGTTTTGTGGAACTTTGTTGATTTGGGAGTCGTGTTATTGGACATTATAGGATGTACAAGCTGGATTTTTTTGAAAATGACAAAGTTATCAGATGGAAATTTCTGAGGAGTCAGCTCAGTAGCTTGATTTTGTAACATCCTTTGTTAGGATTGTGTGTACTGAAGTTGAATATCGACACGAGTATGGGTTTACTGGGGCTTCTGTGGCAGATATTTTAATTTTTATTTCTGGGGGGAGGTGGGGTCTGTCTAGCTATATCCCATGGAAGTATACTTGGGAGATTGAGGCATCTGTTTCCAGCAATGCAGGGTAACATCATGATTTTAGATGATATGAATGGATCTCTATATTTTAGTGTGAAATATCCATCTTTATACAGTTTAGCCTTATCAAATTATAATTCAATGAAGGTATGTGTTAGCCATGGTTGAAGATGTAAGATGAGTTAAAGGAGGAAAAGGATGTTAACCTTGTCTTCGTTATGTAGATGACTGTTAGCCATGGTCAAATTATAATATTATGATGTATCTAGTGTAGTGTGATCCTTGAATTTAAAAATGGAGCACACCTTACAAATTTTGTTTTTCTTTATGGCAGGATATTTTCAGGAATCCCCGTCTCTGGAAGTTAATTTTGTCAGTTTTTGCCTTTTCATCTACACCAGAAATGATGTTTGGACTATACCTTCTATATTACTTTAGGGTCTTTGAGAGACAGATTGGTTCCAACAAGTACTTGGTGAGTTATTATCATCCTAATTTGCTCATGCATTCTTTTGGATTGGGACTTGAGACAAATGTTCCAAATCAACATTATCAATATTTCTACACTTCAGATTTTGCATATCTCCATAATTCTGTGTGCTGTTACCTCTCACCGTTTTGTTTTTGATGAAAAAATTCTTAAGTTGAGAAACATGTCTCTGTTAAGATTCTGCTGCTTTAATCAGTAAATGAATATTTATTTGTCTTTCTTTTAAAAAAAATTGTGGCTCAACTTCTGCTTTGGTTTTTGCTCTCTATTTTCCAACAGGATTGGCCCTAGGAAAGAAATATAAATCTGATTGTGTTTTAGTGTGTGGTTTTCTTTCATTATCATACTTCTCCTTTTTTTTTTGTTTATTGAAGTCTGCCCAAATTGTGCAGGTCTTTATTTTGTTCTCTGTGATAGTTTCATTACTCTTTGAGATCTTTGCTGTCGCACTCCTTAAAGGTATATGACGTCTATCCCTGTTTGATGCATTGTTATTTTTGAAAGTGCTTCTCTTCTTCATTAATCTTTTACACCTCAAGTATATAACCCATGGAAGTTGTTGTAACTCCATTGTTACTGTAAAAACTAATTGGGTAAATTTGCTGCTATGCTATTTTCTTTTTGCTGAGCAATATAGTGATATACATTGCCTATTAGTTCTCTCTCTTCTTCTTTTTTCCTTGATGTGAAGAACCTCAGTAGAGGTCACATTAGGAAGTTCCTGGGCCAAGATGCTGGATTTCAAATATATGGTTATTAATCATGGGTTGTGGTGACCACACTTCACTCCTGTTCTGCTGGATGATATTGACTTTATTGCCCCGGTCAAATGAGTGCTGCCTGCATGCCTTGTGCCATCTTCCAGCTTGTAGATACACTATACCATCATTTAGAGTCCTTTGAATATGAAGAAAAATTTCAACATAATGTCCTATATACTATTTCTAAGGGTGCAAGTTTATTCTGCTGGCTGTGTCCTAGCAAAAATAAGAGCTTATTCATTTATTTATGTTCTTCATGCTTCTTTTATAGGTGATTTTTTCAGCAAACATTCTTTCTGCTGCATTACAATCATGCCCAACAATTAAATGTGTCTGTTTGTATGCAGATCCTTCAGCCAATCTTCTGACATCAGGACCTTATGGTCTTATATTTGCTTCATTTGTTCCCTTCTACTTTGACATTCCAGTATCAACTCGGTTTCACATTTTTAGCAACCACTTTTCTGATAAGTCTTTCATATATCTAGCTGGTGTTCAGGTAAAAGAGAACACTTGCACTTTTCTATGTGTGAATGTGTTTGCCTTTTCCCCCCGTTTTGGTTTTGGTTTCAGTTTCTGCCACATCTGCCCCTTTGTTTCTCTTTCCAATACCAGAGATCCAATATCAGTTTTGGTTCTGCAGCTTCTTTTATCATCCTGGAAAAGATCAATCTTGCCTGGGATATGTGGTATCCTTGCTGGTTCCTTGTATCGTCTAAATATCTTTGGCATCCGCAAGGCAAAGGTAGGTTTTTTGGCTTCACCTCATATTTTCTGTAACTAAATGTCAACAACAATAGATGACAGCTTAGATTGTGAGGTTTCTATTCTTTAGGTCTTTGCTTTGTGTTGTAAAGAAATTGGGTATTGTGAGCTGGAGCTGATCAACTTAATTGAACTTCTTTGCTCTATGCTCAAAGATTTGTTGAGAAAAGTCCTCCGTAGGAAATTGTTAGTTGGATCTGATTATTTGACATGAAGTTATTTGTATATGCACAAAGATTGGTTGAGAAGATTCCTCATAGGACATTCTGAGTTCTTGATTAACTTAACCGAACTTCTTTACTGTATCTATAAAGGTTGATTGGGAAAATTCCTCCACAGCGATTAAATATTAGATTAACTTGGTTCAGGTGTGTGATCATGTGGTGGTGTATTTTTCAGGTTTTCTGCATGCGTAATGAGGCTTGTATCTGAGCAAAAAGTTTTGTTATGGTTTTGATCTTCTATAGGTCTGATATTTGTGTAATTTGATCATTCCTGGACAGACCTGTTTGAGAGATTATTCGTGATAAAATCAGTTGAATTATGATTATCGTGAACCATAAGATCTTTGATCATCTCTGGCACTTGTTAGGGTTCTAAAATGTGAAGAAATGAGATGTTTGCATGCGTGTGCAGGATATGCTTCAGCTTCTGTGCTCAATTTATCTTCACAAAATTACAAATAACGATGTTTCCTTGTTTATTTGACCATCAAGTTTCCTTTTCTTCTTCTTAACTGCTGTAACTGACTTATTAAAGGAAACAAGTCAGTTTGCATCATTAGAAAGTATTATTTCCTGCCTCTTTTTCCCTTCATCTGTTTTTTTATAATTAAAATTTAATAAAACATTCAAACTGTTCACAGTGTCAATTGCTAAAGCTGACTCGAAGCTATAAACTAATACTTCATTGTTGTCTGCTCTATCTGCTACAGTTCCCCGAGTTCATAGCTTCATTCTTCTCACGACTTTCTTGGCAGTCTACGGGCAGTCCACGAGGACCAACTACGAGGAATGTAACAGGAAGTGCACTATCCCATGCTGGTCGTCATGTGGAGGCAAGTCTCTCGATAACCCCCACCGCCCTCCTGTCTCCCTCTTCAGCCTCTCCCCTATCACCTTTACCATCATTTTCTTCATATTTCCTTCACCTTTTTTCTCCCCTCTGGAGACTGCAACCCGAGTTTGACTTTTATGAACAGATCCATTTCTTAGTATAGAAAGTCAATTTTCACAAAATTTTTGGGAAGCCCAAGACTGCAAAATTAAGGAGTTGTCTTGTCCTTTTCTTTTCTTGAATCTTGCACTTGAAACGATAAATTCTTACCTCCAAAACTGCTATAGTGTGAATCAATTGCTTATATTGCATCAACATCACTTTGTTAGTTTAATTTAATTTATCCATAACAACTGATCTTTCTCGTTGGTTTCAGAGAACTTATCCTGCTCCCATGGCTCCTTCCACAGAGCCAACAGAGGATGCCATTGCTACTCTGGTTTCTATGGGCTTTGATAGGAGCTCAGCTAGACAGGCACTTTTGCAGGCTAGGAATGACATCAATACAGCTACAAACATTCTTCTTGAAGCACTGTCCCACTAATTCATCGGTGCTGTGAAATGGAATTCAGACTGTTAATTGGGAGATAAACCCATCAATAGTGAGACAGGGTGATCGATCAGATGGACTTATTTTGATGAGTAGATCAAGACCCGGGAATTCATCAAGGTGTTCCTGGCATCAATTTTTAGTGTTTTCCCTCATGCTTATTTTATTCAGTGTCACGTTTGAGATTAGAAATTGTCACACCAACGTAAACCTGTACAATTGTTGACAGCGTATCTGAACACATGCATGTCATTGGGGGGTAAGTACAGAGTTGTCTTCTCATACACTTGCGGCCTTTCTGATCAATTGATCTCGTATTTATGGGACATCTGATGAAAATGGTCGTGTTCATATGCTGACATAGTTGTAAATTTAGACTATGGAATGCTTTTGCAGTTTAGACGAAGTTATGTGAATCTTGTCAATTCTTCTCTGTCCAATGTATTTGTGCTGATGCGTGTAAATGTGGCTGTGTTCATGTCCGTGCCCCTGTTCTACACATACACATACATGGCAACCCAAAGGGAACACCTCTTCTTCTGCAGCCCGCACTCCACACTCTGATGTAGATCCTGCTGATAAGGTCCCTTTATTCTTTAATTAAAAAGATTTACATATTGTCTTTCATTAATTAAATTTACACCTCTTTTCTTCTTGGTTTTCTTATTTGTTTATTTACAAGCAGTGGGCTATTCACGACGATTCTTTACAACACACCACAACTTAGCCACCATGGTTTGAGACTGGCTATCCTAGGTTGCTTCAGTTCTTGATCGACATCCAACCCCGTCTATGCTAGATCCTAAAGAGCCTGGATTATTTTTCGAAGAGTTGTCTACTTGTCTCCATATCCGTGTAACTTTTAATTATAAAAGAAATCGAACCTGATTACGGCAACATATCAGCTTTACCAGATGGCCCTGGGCGTGCTAAATCATTGCAATCACCGAAGATGGAGGATAATTGGTTCAATGGACTCAGATGGAAGATAACTAGTATAGCATGGGCTGAAATATTGACTCATGCTGCAGCTCATCGTGGATGCAAAGAGCATCTCAAGTACTTTGCGCGAGGGGTAACATTTTGTAGATGATACTGTGGGCTTCATTATAGAAAATAAAACATTGATGACAACAGAAACAAAAATAATCAGCAGGAATGAAGCAACTCAATGCCCTGATGAACAAGAAGAATGGAACGAAACATGGTCTTAAAGATCTTAACACCGGCAGATTTAAGTCCTTGCCCGTCATTTGCAAGATCTCTTTAACTTGTTGATGCACAAAAAAAAAAGAGAATAATTGCAGAAGGCTAACAAGTGCAGAAGGCCAGTCATAATAGCACAAATCATTCAAGGAAATAAATTGTCTCAAAACTTCAAATCTCCAGCTGAATCTCTTTAACTTGTTGTCCTCAACATGAACATACATGTCTGATGGCATATATGGAATGGCCTAGCCAGAAGGCCTACAAGCGAGATCTAGGAAGAGATAAAAAGGCTGATCTATAGGGAGGCAAGCTTAGCTCATCTAAAAAGACATTTAATGAGATGAGAATTGCCGAGGGCTAACTCATCTCAAAAGGCATCTTATGAGACGAGGATTATCAAGGGCCTATAAGAAACTAGATGCTGACGAGTTTATTTAATGTGGGATTCCCTCACACGATGAATGGATGGAAGACTTTGAACTTGGACATGTAAGCTATTTGGAGGTGAGGCTAAGTCACATGCGCCGTTTACTTGCTTGAACTTGGACATATAAGCTATTTTTTTAATAATATTTTTATTAATCAAAATACCTCTCATGTCAACTTTTTAAATATTTATATTAATAATTTTTACAGAGTGTATTTGGAAAGTAAAGGGATTGAATTGTCCATAATATTGAAGGTCAATGAATTGAATTCTCCATAATTAATCTCGTTATTTACCTCTTAAAAAAACACCCTCTCTGCCACAACAACAAGCTATTGATTTTTTCTATGAAAGAGTAAAATGATTTATAATGTTGCAGTGAATAGACGTCTAGATGCACATTGAATTCTTCATGCATTTTAAGGGTTGTTTTAATGGTGTGACATCAATTTCTTGGAATTCTACCTTCACAGCCAGAACGAAAGGTACTATGTTAGATTTTTGAATAAGAAATGTAGAACTTGATAAGATTTAACTCTAATTAATTCATCTTGAGAAATTTTATGGTATTTATATAGCAGTTAGAGCATCCTATTAATTATTTACAGGGATCCATTTTTTTATAAAAAAAGATGGATATAAGAATAAAAAAAAAATCTTAAGTGTAGATATTTATATATTTTCTGTGGATCATTGATTTTATTTTATATTTCTACTTGTGTATGCCTTTAAAAAAAAACATAAAAAATAACAAAATATCACAATTACTTATATATATCATGTAGTTTCACTGAATTGCTAGGAATAGATAAAGAATTTTTACTTTGGCTGAGAAAGCTTAAAGGCTGACTTGTTGGCCAAAGGCTCCACGAACAATCGTCGTTTTTTGATGGGCATGGTTACCTGTACAAGGCAAGTTCATTATACCGCAAAGACAAATTAAAATGACATGGGAAGTGAAGGGAACAGAAGCCAACATTACTCTGAACTGATGGAGCTTGCCGGTTGCAATCACTCACTCAACAAGGGCTCGAATTTGATACCGTTTTCAGGCATGCTGCACATGAACTGAAATGAAAGCAAAAGACTGATAACCCCATAAAAGCAAGAGAACAGACAACCCAATGGCCCAATGAACTAAATAAAAGACGAAGAAACAAAGACTTTTAAGCAATTTAACAAGCTATATAGATTGAACTTTGAAGTAAAATCAATTAGAAATATAAGGAGGCCTAGCCCTCGCTGTCCATTCATTTCTAGCCTTGTAATCTCTTTTTAAAAGACATTCTCAAACCACCAAGCAAAGCGGTCCAATTGTATGATCATATCATACAACAAATACAAGACATTATTTCACTCAAGTTACAAATCTGCGCCTCCAGCTCCTCAAAGATAGATCTCTGTGGGAATATGCATGGAAACTTCATAAAACGATATGGGGGGTTTGCTCATTCTGTGCAAGTGCGGACTGGTGAGGAAACGGTATGCTCTCTTCAGATAGTATCAATTTCTCTGAGAAAACTGGACTTTTCTGCAGTCAAGAGATATGCTAGCATCTTCTTTTGCCTCAAGGGTATTAGACAGTGCTAACATCCACTCGACTTTTATGTAGCTGAAAGGCTGGAGTAATCCAGCTCCCACAACTGCATTGGATACCTGACCAATTGAAGTAACCCAAACGAGCTTCGCAATGAGCACAGGACAACTTTCCCTCCAATGCACCTTCCTCAACTGGATAACAAGGAAGAGCTATTATATTAAGTGGGTATCATTTCCAGCAAGTATGCACAAATTATAATTCCTAAAACCCATGAACCAATTAAGAAGACATGCCCAGGGTAAGGCATAAACCAAGGATAAGGATCAATTGAGTTCTAGATGAAGATGATGATCTGGAAAAGTCAAGTAGGATTTGGGAAAAACATGGATAATTGAAAAGCACTTATTTGGATCCTCTTTAGATGAAAACGGGATGCCAACAAATGCAACGCACCTATTTTTTTTTTATAACAGGTATAAATTACGCATAATTCTCATGATAAATATTTCAAGATGCTTTCAAAAGTATTGTGTTATTTCTCCCTAAATCCTTCTCTCCTATAAGATACAAAATAGCACCTCCATTATTGAAATATCAAAAGTGTTGATTCATTATGGCCTTAGCACATGGAACCGAGTTGTTTGCGTGGTTCATAATTTTCCCCAACTTCTTTCAGTTAATGGTTTCCATTAGAAATCTCTATGCACTGAATACAAGGATGCCCTTTTCCAAAAGAGTGCATCACAATAGCTGCATAGGCCAATACATCTTCAAGACATAGCCACGTGGCTTTCATAAATGGATAATATTAAACCCAGAAATTATCTCAACTGATGATGAGAAGTACTTCTACAGCTAAGCAACACAATATGAGCATGGAGGTTGACCATTTGGTGGAAAAAACAAGTCAAGGATTTGAGAAATCTCTAGCAACTAGTGAGCCATTATAGCTAACTCAAAGTAAACCAATGAAGTTGCAATTAGTTATGTGTTTTCTTCTTTATGAATAAACTTAAAAATGTCCAATGGCATCGGAATTTCTACAAAATGAGATTGCACATACCTCCTGTCATCCACTTCAGAGGCTCAACAAAAAGAGATGAACACTCAGACTCATCGGACTTGTTAAAGGGGTTGCCACTTTTCTGCTTGCCCCATGCAAAAGATGTCTCGCCCTCTCCTGGGACATGATCCACAACATTCTCCTGCAGTGCAACTACTCGACGGCATTTCTTGCAGCGGTATGCAGGAATAGCCTTTTCCCCTTCATTTGGAGATGCTTCTTCCTCATAGGAAATTTGTGTAGGTACACCAGGATCTGCCCCAAATTTAGAACTGTCTATCTTCTCTCCACGGTTGTAAAACTCACCTGGAAGCATGGGGAAATTAATCCTTCACAAAAAAAATTTTTTAAAAAAAATCGCAGATTCAACATATCTAATCATTCTGTATGTTTGTAACAGGAAAGAATATGTTTCCAACAGACATGAAAGATAGATCTATAATAATGTTCCAGTTGGAAGAAATTTAAGAATGAAAATTTAATTGGATAAGTAGGAAAAGCATCAAATGCTCAATGCATGACCCCTTATGCTATGCCAACTCTTATATGCAGATTCACATTTTGGGAGCAATCACTTCATATAAATGCTCAAGGTTAAGGACGTACTAATGTCATGCCTCCAAAATTATGTTTATGCAGAGCCCTATTTGATGACCTGCTTTATCATACAAAAAAATAATTTACAAGAACAGCAAGTGAGGATCAATATACTAAGAACATGTACCCAATACTTTCAGGCGAAACCGCTTGTATATGGGACTAGCATGATCAACCTTGAACCCCATTTCCTCAAACATTTTCAACTGCAATGGGGGAAAAAGAATTAAGATCTATGACGATCACATTAGAAACTAATGTCTCAGAGTCACCATTAATGCATCCCAACAATCATATAGGTTTTTTAGGACCCTTGCATACCTGTTCTAAAAAGCCATCATTGGGACAAACAGACTCGCAGCTTCGCCTTAGGGATTCAAGAGCATCTGCAGGGACACATAGGGAAAAGATGAACAAGGAAAAGGATGAAATATTAAATAACTCAAAATTCAAAGAAACAACAACACGTATTTTTATGGTTGTCAGACAAAAGAGCCACCAGATTTTCAGAAAGTAAACAATGAAGGCCATCAGCATTAACCAATCAGCAGACCCAAAATGCTCCAAATAAAAAGTGGATGTGTTCAAACCTTCAAGAGACAACTGTTCAGTTTTCATCAAGTACGCTGTAATGATAGCTGCACTGCAAAGAAAAAAAAACGAAAGAAGGGACCAAACCATTAGGGCTTGACAATTCAGGGCAGGGCTTCTGAGCAATTTCCCAACACTCATCAATTGGGTCAGAAGATAACCTAAAACACTTCTTTTCTATTTTGATCCACTTCAGGATGATAAACCAATCAACTGAAAATATCAAAACAGAGTTCATGACCGTTTAAAATTAACCGAGAAAAAAGTCGCAAATTTGCACATCAAATTCCAAGCAAGTAGACATGCAAAAATAAGGTAATGTTCTTTACCCCCAAACTATCCATTTCCATCAAGTACCCCGAACAAGTTTTCCAGATAATACCAACCATTGATGAAGCAGACTTCACCGATGGATCCAAAATACAGTTCATACTATATGCAAGAATCAGAGTAATGTTTTTCATCCCAAAATATCCATTTCCATCTCGAACAAGTTTCGTGAATAATACCCAACCATTGATGAAATGGACTCCTCTGGTGTGTTCCAAACACAGTTCATACTATTCCAGAACATCATTCGGGAGAAGTAGCATTGCATTTCAATATTAACTTAATCCAAACTTAAGGGCAATAATCATTAATTTAAATAAAAAAATACAGAAAATCATCATCATTGTCATGAAAAATGACAACAATTTATCATATACCTTCTCGAAACGCCAGCAAAACAATGCACCAAAACAGCTCCTTCTTTTCTACTCTTCTCAATAAAATCCAAACAAACATCCAAATAATCCAACAAATCCTCACTCTCCATATCCCTAATCGGCACCGCCATTCTCACCAGTTTCAAATCCTTCCCTGCATACTCTAACCCATACAAAACCTTATTCGCCGCCAAACAACTCCTCCACTCATCCTCACCGTCACCCACGCACACTTTCTTTATCTCCTTCGCCGGGATTACCACACCGCTTCTCCATTCCGTAAAGAACGATATAGACACGGAACTTAAGACAGATAAAATATGCGTTATTTCCGAACTTCCGTTTTGCAGAACCTCAGCCGCGTCGCTTATGTTTCCGATGAAAAGATTCTCGCGTACAAGATACGGCATCACAAAAAAAAATCCAAGCTTATTTTCTCCTGCAAAAAACTAAGGAATTCTAAGCAAAGGAGAAATAAATAAATAAAGGATTATGATAAAAATGATAACTTTTTGGATTAATTAGAAATTAGTAATCAGAGAGGATTTTGAGATGACCTGAGAAGGAATATTCCGGAGAAGGATTGAATCTTCTTTTTCGTGCTGATTTTTATCTTCGGCTACGGCTGCTGCGAGATTTGAGACTGTGGCAGGAATTTATAGGAGGTGGGTTAGCACGTGCGAATAACTGATTTGGTACGTGCGAGTGAATGTGGGGCTTTTCGACCTGGCAGGAGATGGAAGGGGTGGTCTTTTTTCGTGTAAATCATCCCGCCATGCGCTTTCGGTTGAGGGGAAATGACGTGGAAATATCAGGACAGGTGGTGGAGATTGATTGGGGTTCGAGTCTTGTGTGTACCACGTCAGATATTTTCTTTTCTTTTCTTTTCTTTTCTTTTCTTTTAGGGGTCTTTGCTCTTATATTTATAAGACCTAACCCGTGGTCGCCATGATCTAAGAACAAGGAAGCTGATAGAGTGAATTGTATCGAGTTAATTTAAATTTTTTTAAAATAAATAAGTTTAAAAAAATATTAAAAGTTTTTATTAATTTAAATTTTTATTAAATTTTGAATCATCATAGCAAGCCATCAAATCAAATTATTCTTGTAACTAAGCTTTTAGAAGCTGCTAGAGACTATTTTATGCAGATCAAGGGCTAGAAACCAAAGTAGAACAACCCTTTGGCTAGGAATAAGATGAGCTCGCAGAAAACATTTTGATTACACATCTTAATGTATTTTTGAGTCTCGAGAAATCAGAACACAATAAAATGCATCATCTATATATATATATATATATATACAAAAATTTGGATGTAGAGCAAGCATTTTCGCCTATTGTTACGAGGTATTTCAACTCTTCTCGTCTTGTTATAACTGTATCATAGTTTTTACATTCAAGATAAACTAACGTGATTAAAATCTATAAATACTTTGAATTATCATGTAAATCAAGAGATTTAAGAATTCATTCTTCAACAATTCATTAACATATACATGTTTTTTTTTTATTTCATTTCTACGTTACTTCATTTTCTATATTTATTAGCTCTTGAGTATTAGAGCGTCTACAATTCTATAAAAAAATTGTTTTTATAGAAATAAAGAAACTCGGATATAAAATTTATATTCAAGTTCATACACTTCAGATTAAAATATGCAACTCGTGAAAAGATCCATTCAACCCTAAAGTTTTTTATTACTTCATTAATATTAATGATATTTATTATTTTGAGATTAATTTAAACTCAATTAGAAAATGAGGAAGAGAAGTTTTAATGCCTGTGTTCAATCATTAAAAGAAAATAAAAGAAATTGAGAAAGGATTGCTTGCCTTGATTTTTTCACATTAACATGAGAAAACGACGTGTCTTTAGTAGTTGTGTGAGAGAAAAAGCTGTACGTGTACAGGCAAAGCGACATGATCATGTGTAGTCATGTCGTACAAAGAAAGATGCATCCCATTATATGAACCGTTAAAAGAGGACATCAGACAATCGAATCTATCATGACGACCGAATAACAACAAGCCGCATGCCAAATTATGCCACTCATGATTAAAGCCACCATTTAGACTTTCCATGGCTCCTGGGTCATCTCCAAAAGATGCGCCGACTGTAAATCCAAAAATAATAATAAAAATATTATTTTAGCTTTTCAATACTAGATATATTTTTTAAAAATATTAAATAAAATTATAAAATATTATTTTTTAAAAAATATTATTTTTATTATCTTGTAAAAATATCAAAAACTTACAAAATAATATTCATCACAATAATTTTTTTTTTAAATCTATAATTTTTGTTTATGAAACTATTCTGATCTCATCATTTATTTTATGAGTTTCATAATTTTATTTAGATTAATTTAATTTTTTTTATTTTTATTCTGTAATGCTATATTGATAGATAATCGTTCAAGTTTTTTTTTTTAGACTCGTTAAATCATTCAAATCATATTAGATTATTAAAATAATTTTGTATAACATATATTAAAATGCAATAAACTTTTTTAAACGACATTTTATCACTGTAAAGCATATAAAAAATAATAATATTTACACTATTTAAAAATTTATATTATTAATTTGGCTCTTATAAAAAGCAT
>Ga0325405_1004567_pt1 | contig 14097 bp, 7 predicted proteins | sample PopdelMetagenome_21_FD_205663 | JGI IMG/M metagenome (GOLD analysis project Ga0325405, IMG submission 205663) | Populus deltoides microbial communities from Bellville, Georgia, United States - Xylem-Control-R2 | ecosystem: Host-associated > Plants > Phyllosphere > Stem > Wood/Secondary xylem... | reverse complement strand
TTTAAAACCTTTAACAATAAGTTTAGCTTTATATTTATCAATAGTGCCATCAACTTTCATCTTTCTTTTAAAGATTTACTTATGGCCTAATAGCTTACTTCCAAGAAGAAGTTTCTCTAATTTCCATGTATGATTATTCATAATGGATTCAATTTCACTATTGATTGTCTCCTTCCAATAAGAAGCTTCTGGACAGGACATTGCCTTAGAGTAGGTTCGAGGTTCATTTTCTAACAAGTATGTTAAAAAATCAAGACCAAATATTTTGGTCATTTTTGCCCCTTTACTCTTTCGAAACTCAACTTCATCATCTTCTAATTGATGATAATTACTTGAGCTAGTCTTAAATCATTCTCTTAAATACATGATTTTCTTGTGTTTTCTTCCATGGAAACACATTATCAAATAATATAGCATTCTTTGATTCCATAATAGTAATAGGATGAATATACTCAATTGACTTATATAAAAGAAATTAACAAGCACTACTATTGTATGCATATTCGATAAATACATAATCCATAGTTTTAGTTCCTATCTTGACCCTTTTAGGATCAAGTATTTCTACATTTGCAAGACACCCCCACACTTTGAGGTATTTGGAAGAAGGTCTTCTACCTTTTCACAATTCATATAGTGTCTTATTTAAATTTTTATGGGGTACTTTGTTAAGTTTATAATTGACAATTAAAATTAACTCCCCCCAAGTTCTGAGGTGTTTTCAAACTTATTAATATGACATTCATTATTTCTATTAATATTCGGTTCTTACATTTTGCAATGTCATTTTATCATGGTGAATAAAGAGTAGTAGTTTAGAGGATAATACCATCTTGGGAACATAATTCACTAATTTATGCTTCGTATTCTTCACCTTTATCACTTTTTATTACTTTTATCTTTTTGTTAAGTTGATTTTTAACTTCATTCATGTAATATTTAAACATTTTAAGAGCTTCATCCTTGCTCCTAAGCAAATAGTTATAACAACACCTTGTGCAATTATCTTAAAAGTAATATAATACTTTTTTCACTTCTAGTTTGCACAAAGTTTAAATCATCAATATCTAAGTGATTTGAAAATAAGGTTTTATGAATTTTGATTCTACACAAATTTCACACTTATGATTTTTTTAATCAAAAATCATATTTGGCAATAATTCATGGTTTATTAACTTTTGCATAGAATTATAATTCACATGACAAAACTTGTCATGCCACACATCACAAGACTTAATCAAATAAGAAGAAGATACAATTTTATTATTATTTTCATCAATGGTTATTACATTCATTTTAAAGAGGTCATCATAATGAAGCCTTTTTTATATAAATTTATCACTTTTAAGTATAAATTTATCACTCTTAAACATCATTTTAAAACTATTTTTGCTCAACAATAAGCTAGACATTAAGTTCTTCCTAATGTTAGCAACATGCAGTACATTGTTGAAGGTGAGAAGCTTTCCAGATGTCACTTAGTAACTTGAAGGTTAACAAGTTCTCCATGTTGCTAACATAAGGTTAATAAGTTGTCCATCCACTTCTTTGTAAGTAGAAAACATCATCTTCTCGACGTATAAATGTCTTGTAGCACTAGTATCAACCCACTACTAATCAGGATTGTATAATCAGGTTGACTTTAAAAACAAAAAACATGTTCATTTTTAAAAATTCATTAGCAAGGTAATCAACCTCATTGATATTGGCTTCAATAATAATTTATTTTCTTAGGTTGCTTTGTTAAGCCTTATTTTGTTTACTGTAATTTGTTCAATTATCATCATTTCACTTATAAACTATAGCATATACAAAAATAGTATCAGAATAATTCTTTCACTAAGTAAATTCTCAGGAAAGATTGAAGGGGTCACAAACAACCTTGCTTAAAACACAATCTTCTTAGACATAACTTACTAGATCGTATTTATTCACTGCACTAACTTTTTGTATATGTAAACAATAACATATACATGAAAATGTTGTATACATGAACAAATCTAACCATATAACTTTGATGTCATTCTTAGATTTAGAAATTTACCGACTATGAGCCTTTTCATAATGACAACTTCAACCTTGAACTTTTTGTTAAGAGCTTTTCAAAGTGTCTATGCACTCTTAATTGAACTATACACATCATATTGTGTATTGTTTAATCTATTCAAAATGTTTTTTTTTAATTCATGAGTTCATTATGATTCCATACGTCCACTATTATAATAATGAAATTAAATTCATTATTTGACAACTTAATATTTTTCCTACAAGAACTTAACCAAGTTTGAGGTGGGTACATAAATCAACATTTTATGCTGCCGTCATTTAAAGTTCAATCCATTGAACTTTTCAGGTTTCTCACTATGCACCATAAAATATGATGATGGGATTCTCATTACCGAAGTACTACTTGTTGAAGTAATATTGGTTGAAAAAACCAATTCTCGAGTAAAAAAACATGATATAAATTATAAAAAAATAGCCAATAATATTTATAAATAAATATTTTAGCTCCACAACAAGCAAGTAAAATAATATAAAACTTGAAATAGAAAAACTTGATAAACAAAAATATTTAAATTATACAAGATAAAAATAAACACTTTTGTTTGTGTTAGTTCAAATTAAACAATGCATTATGTCAAAACATTATGTTTAAACAAGAAAGACAAAATGCATGATTATACCAACAAGTATGCAAGTAACATGTATACACTAAACAAAGATATAAATATTGTTTATAAAAGCTTAGTTCATGAAATATATATCATGCAACAACTCTAAGAGATTCAAATAAATTGCAAGAATTACAATTTTAGAAGATAAATCATAATATTAAAATAAAGATATATAACAAATTTCTAAAATTAAATAAAGAAAAAAAAGTAAAGCTATAAGCAAACCAAAAGACTATAAATTAAAACATATAATATTAAAATAAATCTATATGATTACTATTTTTTCCCATATGATAAACCAAACAAAGTTTAATATATATAAAATTAAAGCCTTAAGATTGTAGAATCAAAGGTTATAAATATATTAGACTAGTGTGCAAATATGCTTAGTTTATCATAACGAGATTGTAGTTAAAAAATAATTAGCATGGATTGGTAGTTTATCATCATAAAGGCATGCTAAACAAAAGATGTCCTAGAAAAGACTAGAGTTTATAAATGTTTATGTTAGTGTATAGGCCTTGTAACTAATCAATTAGTTACACGTGACATTGACTTTGTTCATGTAAATATATTTAATTTATTAATAAATACTTATTTATTTTTGATATTCATCAAATATTTTATTAATGAATATAATATTTAATTAATGAATCTATAGTAAAGATAAATTTCTTAGGACAAAAATGCTTTGCAAAGAAAATTATAATGTTATAGTTATGAGATTCCTATTGCATCAAAGCGTTATTCCTAAATGTTCATGGTCAATGCTATATTAAGACTGGATATTAATTAGAGTTGTTGAGATTGATATATATTATAATCTTTCCTTTATGAAAGGAAGCAGTTGTTCTTATAAATTGAGGTATGAGGGAAACCTACAACTATTATATAGATGTTTGTCAGATGACAGTTATGTAAGTGATCCTTAAACTCTAGATCACTAAGTTTTCTTATATAGATAGTGTTATCTTTTAATCATGCTACATGTTGTCTTAATTAATGATAACAAATAGACAGATATGGGGTATAACATGAACTATATAAATGTATTTAAGTAATTAAGAGAGGATTCATCACCTTAGATGAATTGAAGAAAATGTTATACCTATTCTCAAAGAGTATTGATTGTAAATCCTTGCATAAGGCGGAACAAGATTTGAAAATAGTTTCAAATCTTATTTAAAGAATCAATGACTATAATGTTGAGAACAAACATGACTTGACATAGTAGACACGATCCATGCTATAATGTCAAAATTGGAACATTGTTGATGAAAGGATAATAATTACACTGATAAACTGATCACTAAAAGGTTAAGTCAAATCATTTATGACTTTCCTAATATTTGGGGGATTATGATGTAATTATAGATAACTAAGTTTAAATTTTCATTTCCTTAATCTACGACTTCATGGACGATTAAGTTACTTCACTATCCCTTAGCTTTCGTTTCTACGGACAACTAAGTTATATTTTCCATAATACCTTTATCCATCATCACCCATCACAAACTTCATTTCAATCATATTTTCCAACAATCATTTTTATCCAATTCATGGTCTTTGTACCAACCTTTCATTTCATTCTAATTTGCGAACATTAATTTAACAAGAAAATCAAACAACTAAAGTAAACAAGTTTAAGGTACCAACACCTACCTCATCTGATGCTCGGGCTCCTTCCGCTGATGTCCCGATTCCGGATGCTTTGTAATAGCTCGAGATTTCTTATCATTTTATGATCTGATGTTTATTCAAAATGACCGAAATTAATGGTAATTTTTTTTTGTATGTCATCACATTATCGATGCTTCTCACAACAGTATTCAGGGATTTAACAAATAGAATTCATTCATTGGTATAGTGCAATAAAAGATTTCATAATTCAACATCCTAATAAAAGAGAATACCCAATACATATATCTGTAACATTATATTTACATATTCATAAGTCCACATTTATGTTCTATTATAGTTATAATTACAAGTGATTACAAAAGTGTCGATAGATAATTTCACAACTAGTGCATTTATGTATACAAAATACATAAAATCTAAAACATGTGGATACATAGTTCATATCAAAACATGTAGACCTATGGAACGAGACTCTTACGCATCTTGGTTGTGTGATATCCTTGTTACAGTACAAAATGAATACAAGAATCATAAACAATCTTAACATGACAATAAATAACTAAAAGAATATTATGCTTCCCCTTATTAACCTAAGTGAGTATATTCCTTTCTTTACTTCATATATACATAATACAACCCTTACTATTTCGTCAACTATATTATCCTTACTCACATGTCCCAACCTATCCATAGAAGTTGCAGGGACCAAATTTGATACATTGGTCGCGGTTAAATACTTAACTCTAACCTGGTCATCCTTTACAGACACCACTAACCATGATGAATCACATTACTCAAACCCGATCATCCAATTCGGATGCCACTAACTGAAGCTAGATCACTATATCCATTTCGGTCATCCATTTCGGATGCCATTAACCAAAGCTAATTATTATATCCAACCCAGTCATCCATCTCAGATGTCATTAACCGAAGCTAATCACAATATCCATACCTGGTCATCCATCTCAATCTCGGATGCCATTAGCCGAAGCTAATCACAATATCCAAACCCGGTCATCCATCTTGGACGCCATTAGCTAGAGTTAATCACAATATCTAAACCTGGTCATTCATCTCGGATGCCATTAGTAGAAGCTAATCACAATATCTAAACTGGTCATCCATCTCGGATGCCATTAGCCAAAGCTAATCACAATACCCAATCAATTATTCCATGAGCGATTTAGTAGTCATAACAAGGTAGAAACAATTCTTTTATAACAAAATCATTTCAGAGAATCGATATTATTTAAGAAAAGAGTGAAGACCACCTACCTGTTTCTCTCATGGGGTGTCCTCTTCTGGTCGAAGGTCCGATCCCGGTCGCACCGCCTGACACATTAAATGATCACTAATCAACATATTCACATTCAGTAATCGCATAAACCAATACCATACATATCCCAAGATTATACATGTTCACATTTAAGTGTTCCACACATCATATAATCATACAATGAAAGTCATCATAACTAGACATTCTTCTTAATTTTTAATGTATGTTACTCACGGAAATCTTAGTGTTTAATTCTTGAGTCTCGTAGTGGGATTACGTCAAGCTGACACTAGAATCATAACTGACAACTAGATCGTTTCTGGTATGACATTTTGGCAACAAAAACTAAGTCACTACTGACCCAGAAAATCATTAGCGAAACTAAGTCGCTATTAACCAAGAAATCGTCAACGAAAACAAAGTCACTATTGACCCAGAAATCATCAGTGAAACTAAGTCACTGTTGCCATAGAAAATCATCAATGAAACTAAGTCGTTGTAAGCATAGAAAATCATCAGCGAAAACTAAGTCACTACTGACACAAAAAATCATTAGCAAAAACTAAGTCATTGCTGACTCAGAACTCGTCAGCAAAAATTAATTCACGACTGACTAAGAAATCATTAGCGAAAACTAAGTCATTGTTGACCTAGAATTCGTCAGCAAAAATTAAGTCACAACTAACCTAGAAAATCATCAGCGAAACTAAGTTGCTACTGACCAAGAAATCGTCTATGAAAATTGAGTCACTATTGACCCAGAAATCATCAGAAAAAATTAAGTCACTATTAACATAGAAAATCATCAGCGAAACTAAGTTGCTGTTGGCATAGAAAATCATCAGCAAAAACTAATTCACTACTGACCTAGAATTCATCAGCAAAATCTAATTCACTATTGACTTGACAATCATCAACAAAAACTAAGTCATTACTAAACCAGAATTCATCAGCGAAAACTAATTCACTGCTAACTTAGAAATTGTCAACGAAAACTAAATCACTACTGGAATAGAAATCATTCATGAAAACTGAGTCGTTGTCGACTTAGAAGTCATTAGCGAAAGTTGAGTCATTTCTGGTTCTACTTTTCCCCTAGGTTACGTATAAGGTCTACGCTAAGCTTTCCCCTTTATAAGACACCGCAACCTAGGTGAACATAGATCATAACCAAATCACATCCAAATTTATCATAAGGTTATCAAGTAATACACAACCAAGTCTCAACAAGTACATTTTCTAAAGGTTCTCTTAATCATCATTTCAAGACTGAAAATTAATGTTGCCACAATCATCCATTTTATGTTTTCAATTGTATCATACCAATTCATCAACCCAAATTAATAGTAATTTCATATTACACACATTTCCATCCTATGTCTTGTTTCCTTAAGGGTGCTCATCATGCAAAGTTTTCTTCATGGTTTTCCCTTTTCCTTTGGCTGGACATTGTTGTTCATTTTATCCCTAATTTACACATGCAATTCATCATTTCTATCACAAGTATATTCACAATAACATGCTCTAATCACATTTTCATTCACTTGGTTCATAATCATACAAAATCATTAATCACATAAAAAAAATCAAAGCATTAACTTGTCTTTAAAGGCTTAACAAGATCACAATTCTGCACATTCCATCACTTCATTTCACTTTCAAACAAGTTCTTCAATCATATATGCAAAATCAAGACATTAACATAAACATGAATTCTGTTTTAGCTCAAGCATATTTCAGAAGCCTAAAAGGCTAGTTCTGAATTTAACAATAGGTTGGGAATTTCTGGGTTGCTGGGTTTGGTTTTTTTATGCTATTAGGAAGAACATTGTCTTAACCTATGATTTGGACCAGTTTTGCTCCAATTCTTTGCACTAAACCATTCAGGCAACTTGATAAGTAGATATAATCAAGAGTTTATTTGCATCAACAACAAGTTTTTAGGGGTTTTAATCCTAGGGTTTTGGTTTTAAACCAAAACTTATTTTGATAAAATTGTGTTGATTATTTGATAACTGAAGTGAATGGATGGTAGATTATGGATCCTTGCATGATTTCAAATAAAACCCTGCCTTTGATTGCACAAAAACTTGTTTGGATTAAGATTTGTGTTTACTTGGTTCTTGATGAATGTTCTTTGTGTTCTTCATGATTTGAGTGTTTGATATGTTTTTCTACAAAAAAATTAATGTTTTCTGTTAATTTTCAACTTTTATTTTATTTTAATTTAAACCTTTGTTTCGGTTTAGTTTTTAGGTCAAACCTTGGTTTTTGGTTCAGTTCATGGTTAAACTAGTGTCTTTGAGTGTACTTAAGGCTTTGTTTGTTTGGACAACTTTTTACTAAGTATTTTTCAACCTAAGGGGGTGTTTGGTAAACACACCCTTAAGTCAATTTTGACAATTTTCTAGGGAAAGAAAAGATGGTTTTGCCAAACATGGCTATCATAACCTAATTTTTGAATTTTTAATAAATAAATAAATGAAAATTTGCAAGATAATAAGAGTTGAAAGTTTTGAGGACTAATAAGGATGAAATTATAAGTATGCAAGTCAATTTTGTTAGCTTAATTGAAGAATTGATAAGTTTGAGGACTTAATTAAACTTTGGAATAGTTTAATTAATGAAATCAGGAGCTTATTTGAAGAATTTATAAGTTTGGGGACTTAATTGAACTTGGAATAAGTTTAATTAATGAAATCAGGGGCTTAATTGAAGAAATATTAAAATTTGGGGTTGATTCAGGTCAAAATTGCAAGAAATTAAAGTTCAAGGATAAAAGTGAAAAAGGTGGGGTACTATAGAGAGTTTAATTGATTTTTTCAAGGGTAATTTTGAAAGAATTAAAAGTTAAAGAGTCAATTAAGAACTGAATTGATTAACTTATAAACCAATGACCATTTTGTAAATGGCGCCGAAATTCAAGGGTCCAATTGCAATTTATCTAGGGGCGAAAAAAAAAGAAGGGAATTTTCTAAATAAGGGGCTTGATTACCAAATTTCAAAAATTCAGTGACCAAACTGCAAATGGCCATTCCCATCCCAAAACAGCGTCGTTTCAAAGCAAACTGTTCATCTCCTTTATCCTGGTTCAGCAGAAATGGTAGTAGATCGTGGTAACATCCCTCTCGCCCCCACGATGCATGCCATTACTGAGGCACGAATGCATGTCATTCTCTGGCTTTATAAAAGCCAGAGAAAGGCCATGACAGTGGGGGTGAAATAAAGACAAAGGATGAATGGACAGAAAAACCCAGGAAATAGAGATACGAAGGAGGAAAACAGGGAAGCATATGACAAAAAGAACGAGGGGACGATGAACTGAAAGATGAAAGACAAAACAGAAACAAACACATAAGAAACAAAGCAGAGAAATACAAACATGAAAAGAAATACAAAGGAGAAACTACTGGAGGAGCAAACGAAGAAGAAGAATAGATGAGAGAAAAACATAAAGAGTCATAGACCAGAACAAACTAACACAAACAAAGGATGCACCGAGAGAAAGCAAAAGACAAGAAAGAACCAGAGGGAAAGAAAACGGAAGGAGGAACAGAGGGATCCAAAGCACACCATCGCCATTGTCTTCAACTTCGCCTCCCCGTACTAGATAAGTTCTTTCTCTTCCTCGCTTTCTTTTGTAGTTACATAACATTGTGCGAAGGTAATTATAATTACCTTCACACTGAGCAACACACATGCATGATTAATTCACGCATGTGTGTTGTTTTGCCTAGCTGGGTCCAGCCTAACCCGGCTGAGATGGACCCAGCAAAAAAAAAACAAAAAAAAAGTTGAGGTCGGGTTGGGTCTGAGGCCCAGCTGACCCAATTTGTTTTGGGCCAAGGGTGTGTTTTACCAAACACACCCTTATGCCAATCTCCTTTATTTGTTTTCCCATTTGTTTTGATATCTAGCCAAACGAGCTCCTTTGTAATATTAGAAAATTCCAAAAAAATAAATTTGTGGATCCTTTTGAATTTATTTATGGGTCCTTCACACTTTTTTTTTCCTTTTTCGATAATTTCACTATATATTTGCTGTAAAATTCGAATCTGGTATGCGATACATACTTGTTATTTTTTTATATATTAAAAAATAAAATAAATATGCGCGCTTTGCTTTCAATTCAAAATTTACTAGTTTATTCACTAGCACTAGAGTTAGGAATATCATGTTTTTTGTGTTATGTAATATTTACTATCACCAGAGTTGGAAGTATTCGTATTCGAATATTCACTAGTGCCAAAGTCAGGAATATTACAAGCATACCATTGGTAGCATGATCCAACAAACTCTTGGCAATTTAAGACAAAACCAGCAATGCAGCTTACCTAAGAAAGGACACTTAAGAGGTGATAATATCTTCCCTTTTGCGTAACCAGTCTTATACCATAAGATCTTTGTTAATCAGTTAGGGTTCTTAGTGACCATAATACTAGGTGACGACTCCTTATATAAGACCTTTTCCATCTAAGAACAAAATACCAAAAATATATTCTTTTCCATAATTTAATTTTTAAAGGTCACCGCGATGTCGGGTGCAATAGAATGGTGACTCTACTGGGGACTTTTAGGACTAAACTTTGCCTTTTGTCTTATTATTTCTATCTTGTTTGTTATGTTTATTGGTTTATTTTCTTGCCTTTACTGTTTTAGCATGCATCCTTATTTATATTTTCATGCATCACTTTAAGACCACACACCTTAAATTTAGGATAGATAGGGAAGTAACGGTATCCTAATGGCTTTAGCTTGGCCAAGACTTGTGAAACAATCCAATTCTCGCCTAATTATTTACTTGGAAGTAGTTGATATGCCTATTTGATATTATTTAGAGCCTCTATCTTCACACTCGTAAGCCTTGTATCGACCTTTCAAGGATGATCATTGAGCATGCGAGAGATCCTTTGAGACTAGATAGTAACCTACCCTCTTGATGTGTTTAACGACTAGAACCTACCTACTAGGTTGTACCTTGTGTAATCTCACCATGGCAAGGCCAACATGTGGCATCTTGAATTTCAAGACCATGGGGTGGCAAATAGTGATCACATAGGATATAAGAGTCTGAGCTGTTATGGTTGACAAAAAGGAACTGACTTGAATTGAAAGTCGAAAGGTTTATCAAAAGCTCAAACTTAAGCAAGGCTGGACAAGGATCCCCTCGTTGGCGTGATAACGTCATTAGGTTCCTAAAATCCATGAATAACGATTGTTGTCAACCCATGAAGGGCGAGTCCACATTGAATTTGTATTTTCCTTGTTGATAACATCATCATTTGTGCATAATTACATAATTTTAATTTAGAAGGTTGAAATATAGGTTCTCCATTGAAACACACTTATAACACTCGATTGTGAAAAAGATAGATGGAAAATGAAGAAAAAGCCTAGTTGGAAGCCTAACACTAAAAAAAGTTAGAAAGTCTTAGAGAAGAAGTCGTGAAGCTTACTAGTCTGCTTGAAAAGGCCTTCGGATCTAAATCCAAAAAAGCAAAATTTATAGCTCAGCCTCCACAGATGCCTACAACTCCCTTCAATCTATAAAATCTAGGAGAAAATGAGGTATCACTTGAATCTCAACAGACTATGTATTCCTAATTTGCTCAATTAGCATATCCCATAATAATGTTGTCTACCATCGACTTTATAGTGAAGGAACCTTAAAAATACAAGATGGTAAAAAAAGATGGTCTGAAAAAATGGACTGCCCTAAAGCAAAGGATAAGGACATTTAAGGGGGTTAACCTATATGATCCCATAAAAGTTGTTGAGATGTGTTTGGTGCCTAACGTGGTCATTCTCAAAAAGTTTAGAGTGCTGAAATTTGTTAAATATAATGGAACTCAATTTCCTATAACTCATCTCAAAGCATACTGCAACAAAATGACTGAGGTGGTTAATAATAAGAAACCGTTGATTCACTTCTTTCAAGACAACTTAAGTGACACTGTCCTTACTTGGTATATATGGTTGGACAATACCAAGGTGAAAAAGTAGGACTTAGTTAACGCCTTTATTAGGTAATATAAGTTCAATATGGACGTGAGCCCTGATAGGTTAAGCTTGCAAGTTATGGAGAAGGACAACAAGGAGTCCATAAGAAAATATGTCTAAAGGTGGCATGAGGTAGTTGCACAAGTTAATCCTCCTTTGTTGGAAAAAAAAGATGATCAATTTATTTTCCAACAACTTTAAATCCCCGTACTTTGAATATCTTGTTAGAAGCTCTTCACAACATTTCATTGACCTGGTTGTTATAGCTAAGAGGATTGAACAAGTCATCGGGTTAAGTAAGATTGCTGACCCAACTGGGAAGAAAGGTTTCATTGGAAAAGGGAAGGACATTAAGGTTCGCAATACCGAAGGTGGTTACAAAGGCAAGAGAAATAACTACCAAAACACCTACCCTTCCAATAGCTAACCTTTTCACATTGGTTCCTAGAAATCAAGTATCTTGAAGATAAAGCTTTGGTGTTATTAGGTCAATAATGATCTACATATGACCCCAACTGACTATTGAAAAGATGTCCCTGTCGAGGAGTTCATAAGCGATGAACAATTGGGATAGAAAATTTCAATCAATGGTTGCTAAGTATTTAGCCCTTTTGTATTACCTTGCTAGAAGTTATAGCCCAAGATGTTGGCATAAGGTCTTCATTGCTAAGCCTCTTCAATGAAATAATGAGTTTGTCCTTCAATTGTTTCTCTTTCTTTGATTTACGTTGTCATAAATCCTGAAAGAGGTTTCCTGAACTCACAAATACACCTTTGTAGCCTTGCATTGATCTCATAGGCTCAATTCATTTATTTTACCAAAATCTTTTCCGCCAATGGAATTTTGAAAAAAATTAAACTTGCTTTTTGATTTAAAAAAATGATTTGGTGTTTATTTAAAACAACTTTTTGACATTCTACTTGTAGAATGACAAATGAATCAAACAACTCTTTCATTGGAGTGACTAAATTCTAAACCAAAGTATATGAATAGAAAAATGAATAGTCACCCTCACACCATGACTCTTGAGCCAATCATTTTAAATGTATGTATAATGATATGTATGGATCCATTATTCATAGACTCATGAAATGCATCTCTTTGCAAAGCCCAAAACATCACACTAGATGAGATCAAAGTTTATTGATCTTAATTGCTTGCGCTTGAAATGAAAAAAATACCATCTTTATTATCCCTTTCACATTCTAAAATGAATATATCCCTTATGATCCCTTGTTAACCGTGAATAAATTTTTTTCATGAAAAATTTCAACTAGGATCACACCCCATATTAGGGGCAAATGAAATTTCAAGTATCAATAATGATGACAAAGCTGTGAGAAAGCCAAAAAGGTAAAAGAGCCCAAGAAACTCAAATGTTAGGGGGCATGCCCAAATCACAAGAAAAAGTGATAGCAAAAACAAAATGAGTATGCCCTGACCAAAACAATAAAAAATGGCAAATCAAAGAAGAGCGACTAAAGAAAAGATGAGAGATATAAGAGTCGAACTGCTAATAGTGATCATCAGTCTTTGAAACCTTAAAACACTCTTTAAGCCTTATGAATCCTTTCTTTTATAGCCAAAAACCACAACCCACGTTATGTACCTATAGAAGTCCTTTCTAATCAAACAAGCAAGCAACCTGGAACAATAAACGATGCTCTCAAAATGCAAAGAGTATTTTTTTCATAAGAGTCATAATATCGAGAATAAGTTACTCATTATTATTTATGTTGATAAAATGAGTGTACAAAAAGAGACAGATTTTTTCTCAAACAAAACCTCGAGCTTTTTCTCAAGCTCTTCACTTTAGAACCCATAAAAGCAGAAGGTCACCTCATGATGTACCTTCACCAATGACAATATTGTCGATATAAGAACAAATCACTACCAGAAAATCAGATAACACCAACGGAATTACCGACAGAAACTTTCCGTCGGTAAAACTTGCCGACGGAAATAATTCCATCTCAAATTCTGTCGGAATTCGCCGATGGGATTTTTCCATCGGCAATTCTGCCGGTATATACCGACAAAATAATTTCGTCGGTATATACTAGCGGCATCGCCGACAGCGTGAAATTTTTTTTTGAAAATTGCAACGGCGGGATGACGTGGATTTTATTCAAACGAATTTACCGACAGAATATACCAAGGGATTCAAACCAGACAGCCAAGCAGGGACGTGTCGCTACCACCAGCGAAATCAACGACGAATTTACCGACGGAATATTCCGTCAGTGAGTCCGTTGGTAAACGCCAGTATATATTGCCTTTGCCGACACTCTCTCTTCCTCTGTTTCTCCTTCTTCTTCCCCTTCTTCTTCCACATCCCACCTCTCCCCTCCCAAACTGCAGCCAACCACCCTCTCAACTCTCCCCTCTTCTCAACACAAGCTAGCACTCAAGTTTCTTATACTTTTGTACGTGGTCACAACATCCGTTAATTCTTGTGGATTTTATCATTTTTTGTAAGTAAATTTATCATTTTTAGT
>Ga0325405_1004561_pt1 | contig 14112 bp, 6 predicted proteins | sample PopdelMetagenome_21_FD_205663 | JGI IMG/M metagenome (GOLD analysis project Ga0325405, IMG submission 205663) | Populus deltoides microbial communities from Bellville, Georgia, United States - Xylem-Control-R2 | ecosystem: Host-associated > Plants > Phyllosphere > Stem > Wood/Secondary xylem... | reverse complement strand
AATATCACTAAAATGTTATTTTTTAATAAGAAAAGATTGAATATTTATTTCAGTTTGAAATTGGATCTTTAAAGTTATAATTAGTTTAAATTACTAAAATTAAATTATATTTTACAAAATCGAGCCTTAACGTCAAAATCTATATTTTTAACATCCCGAGAGCCCTATTCATATAAAATCAACTGAAATAAAATATCAAATTCAATTTTAAATCATTTTACTATTAAAAATTAAATTGAAAATAAAAAAATCAAGTGACAAAAAAAAAACTATGTGGATAACTATTCCAACCCATAATGAGTTAAGTTTTTCTTATATTGTATTTTCATTATTTTTTTAAATATTATTTTCATTTTATATTATCTCATGTATTTATAATTTTAAATATCGTCTCATAATTTATTAAGAATTAGTTTAAAAAATTTAAACGATAATTATTAAATAAAAAATAAAAGAACTTGAATACAAATAAAAAAAATTGAGTCTAAACAATCTATCCGCCACAAGTATTTTAATGTATAGGAAAATAAGGGCAAAATATACGCCTAAATCGGTAAATCAAAAAGAATGTGAAGGAGGCAATAGGGCGGTGTGATTTTATAGTTTATTTGTAAATTAGTCACTGGTAAAAATTATTGTTATAGACATAGAAAGTAGTGAAAAGAAGCGATATAAGTTACTAAGTTTAATTTGTTAAATTTTAAATTTAATTTTTATAAATTATTAATTCAAGTATTATAAATTTTATAACCATTTAAAATTTATATAATTATTAATTTTAAAATTTATAAATTTAATTAAGATATATACAGGTTGATACAGATATTAACACTAATTAAAAAAAAAAAACTGCCATGCTGAATGATGCGACAGAACGTAATTACAATCCGGTCCCCAATGATGATCCGTGTGATGATTTTCATGGCATTGTGATCGACTTTCAATCGTGGGTCAATTGGGGCCCATACCGTGGAAACGCTCATAAGTGAATGTGAACTGTGGGCCTTAGACCCATCACCATCTAATCAATAATCCAAAACGCATAACTGCGTATGTACTCGCTCCCATGCTATGGAACCATGCATCTTTGCTTGTGTCAATGCCTTCGTGAGAGGGAAAACTTGTTTTCTTTCGCTCTTTTTTCTGTTCCCTTTCTTTCTTTCCTTTTTCCTTTGGCGTCGTTAATGAAGCTTGGCTGGCTATATGTCTCGAGTGTCTACTTGACATTTCCACGTATAAGACGTGGAATTCGGCTGTGTTTGTTTTTATGTTAGAAAATTATTTTTGAATTATTTTTATTTTTAAAATATTATTTTTTTTATAATTTTAGATTTTTTTAATGTGTTGATATCATAAATAAGTTTTTTTAAAATATTATTTTAATATATTTTCGAGCAAATATTTTTAAAAAATAATTATTATTACACTCTTAAATACCGAAGTTAGATAATCCAAAGTGCTTTTTATTATATTTACTTGAATTTATAAAAAAATATTATTTTTTTAAAAAAAAAATTAAATGTTTCTTTATTTATTTCAATACATGATGTAGTTTACAATAACAAAGAAGTGATTAGAAATGCTAATTGACCAATTATGCGATGAAGGGTAAAAAAGTTTGATGATAAGTTCATTAAAAGGAAAACGATTGAAAATTGTCACCTTCAAAATATTTCAAAGAAAGGCTAGCTAAGGGACGAACATGGGTGATGAGTGCTAACTCACTGAAAGAGACTCTGGGTGATGAAACCTCCGAGACCGAGTAGGCAAGCAGTGCCACCACGAGGTGATGTCGATTTTCGATCTTTTGGTCACGCAAATACTAGAATCAAAATCCACAACGGACGTACACATCCTGTTGGAACACGTGTCCAGTCATTGTCCACATTTAATGATTTCGGTTCTGCCACATTGAAGAGGTAATGAAGTCGAATTTTGCTTTGTAAACGAATCCTTATTTCTTCAGTATGTGTATAGTAATAAACAGTGCTGTTATGTTTGAGTCAAGAATCTGCTTCCAAGTAGCAAAATCAACACTGAAAGTTTCGATCTCTTTCTCAAGATTTTCCCTTCTCTCTACTTCAGTGTTCAAATCCTTCAAAATGCTTTTCCTTTTGATCAACAACCACTGCTAGTTTTTTTGGATGATTCGGGGACTTTTTCAAGCGAAAATCTCTTTCTTCTTTCAAAAGCCAACATTCTTTTTCCAGGGTATCCTTAAAAATATACTAAAACAACTCAGCCTTTTACTATAACAATCAACAGTGAGTTGTTTCTTATTATTATTTTTTATTTTTTAAGTTTTTTTTTATGCTTTTACTTTTTTTTTAATAATTTTTTTTTTGTTTAATTTAGTTTAAGCTATTTTTTTCATTTTTTCTTTTTTGATGCCTTTAGCTTTTTTTTCTTTCTTTGTTTTTTTTAATAAATTTTGTTTTGTTTAATTTAGTTTATTAATGTTAATATTTTTTAATTTAGTTATCAGATTTTTATAACATTGATCCCGAGTTTAATAGGTTAACTTGGTTTCACGAGTTAACCCGGATTTTTTTTTATTTTTAATTAATTTTTTTCGTTTACTTTAGTTTGTTAATGTTAAATTTCTTTCTATTTAGTTATCAGACTTTCATGGCACATATCTCAGGTTTCACGGGTTAACTTGGTTTCACAGGTTAACCCAGTTAATTCTAGATTAACCCATCCATTTTTTTTTTTTATTTTTTTTATTTAGTTATCAGACTTTCATGACAAGGATCCTAGGTTTAACAAGTTAATCTAATTTGACGAGTTAACCCAGAGTTTTTTTTTTCTTTTTAATTAATTTTTTTCGTTTACTTTAGTTTGTTAATGTTAAATTTCTTTCTATTTAGTTATCAAACTTTCATGACACATATCCCAGGTCTGACGGGTTAACCTGGTTTTACGGGTAACCCAGTTAATTCTGAGTTAACCCGTCCATTTTTATTTGTTTTTTTCTTTTGTTAATGTTAAATTTTTTTATTTAGTTATCATACTTTTATGACATGGATCCCGGGTTTAACGGGTTAACCTGGTTCGACAAGGTAACCCGAAGTTTTTTTTTCTTTTTAATTAATTTTTTTTGTTTAATTTAGTTTGTTAATGTTAAATTTGTTTCTATTTAATTATCAGACTTTCATGACACATATCCCGGGTTTGACTGGTTAACCTGGTTTCACGGGTTAACTGAGTTAATTCTTGGTTAACCCATCAACTTTTTTTTTTTCTATTTAGTTATTAAACTTTCATGACATGAATCCCAAGTTTGATGAGTTAACCTGGTTTGAAGGGTTAATCCAGTTAATTCAGATTTTTTTTCTTTTTCTTCATTAATTTTTTTTTTCATGTTGGTTTTTTTCTTTGTTTTTTTCTTTTTAATTAATCTATTTAATTATCATACTTTTATGACACGATCTTGCAGCCAGACCCACATCCAAGGCTCTTGGATCTGATGTTGCAGTCAGACTCACTTAAACTTGAGTCATGTAAGTTTAATATTATTATTAATATTATAAATATTACTCTTGGGTCAAGCATTGCAGTTAGATCCAAAGCTTTTGAGTATATTTTTGCAGAAAGACCTAACACTTTTAAATCTTAGCCTTTTTTATATTTTTTATGCAAGAAAAAAAAATTAACCCGTGGGTATGCCTTTGTTTTTTTCCTTTTCTTTTCCTTTTTAAGCATTTTATTGTGGAGTGCACAATGCAGTCCATAGTGAAAAAGCTGATGCCTTTAGTTTTTTTTGGCTTTTTTTTAATTTACTTTCTTAATATTAAATTTTTTCTATTGAATTATCAGACTTTTATGACACAGATCCTAAGTTTGACTGTTAGCCCAGTTAATTCTGGGGTGACCTGTCAATTTTTTTTATTTAGTTATCAAACTCTCATGACACAAATCTAATGTTTGACGTGTTAACCTGGTTTAAAGAGTTAACCCAGTTAATAGATTTTTTTCTTTTTCTTCATTAGTTATTTTCTTCATGTTGGTTTTTTTTCTATGTTTTTTTCTTTTTACTTAATCTATTTAATTATCACACTTTTATGATACGACCTTGCAGTCAGACCTACATCCAAGGTTATTGGGTATGGTATTGCAACCAAACCCACTTAAACTTGGGTCATGCAAGTTTAATGTTATTATTAATATTATAAATATTACTCTTGGATCAAACGTTGCAGCCAAACCCAAGATTCTTGGATATAGTTTTGCAGAAAGACCTAACACTTTTAAATCTTAGTTTTTTTAATATTTTTTATGCAAAAAAAATAATCCGCGGTATTGCGTGGGTCATCTAACTAGTATCTTTCTCTATAAACCTTCAGAAACCTCCAAGACATGGCGTTTTTCCTTGATAGCATCAAGTTCATTGTTCCGTTTCTCTTCCAAGAAGCAGGTTCTTCTCCCAAAGTGCATTCCTTTATCAAATCTCAAAACTAAACCTTCAAACAATGTAATGTAGCCTGAGGTGTATATATGATCTGATGTACAAGCAGTTCTTTCTCATCTCCAAAGTTGTATACCATAAAAGTAGGTTAAGGATCAATTCTGCCTCACTCAGTAATTTTCTCGGTACTTATACTTCATCGGTGTAAAATAATTTTTAATTACAAGTGTTTTGTTTTTTCACGTGGTATGATATACAAAAGTTTGAACACATGTTTTAACTAATTATCTGATTATAACTTAAAAACAACCGACAGGTTCACCGACAGATAATAACAATGAGTTAATTTAGTCGGTAATGCCTATTACAAAAGAATATAGCAAGGAAATATTTTGTTAGTAAATATCACTGTAATTTACCGACTTTAAAAAATTCTTTCAATATTTCTGTATATATTTGCTATTTTCTGACAGTGATACTGTGGTAATAAACTAAACATTCCATGTTAACTGGTAATAACATGCATTATGTGGACTTCACAGCAAACAGAAAACTGGTTCACTATAAAGGTCAGAAATATAAATAAGTTCCATGGAATATAACTCTACATTTATACACTCCCACGTCTATATATATCTTAAAATGCAGGCAGCACCTAGGATATCTTCGAAAGAGGAAAAGACACTTAAGAAACAAGATAAATTCATCAGATTCAGATATGTCATGTCTCATGGTCACAAACTTGCAAGTTTACCCTTTGCATTCAAATGCGACTCGAAAGAAATTCCAAAAGAACTAAAAATGGACAATACTTGCAAGTTTACCCTTTGCATTCAAATGCGACTCGAAAGAAATTCCAAAAGAACTAAAAATGGACACATTTTGAGTTATCAAAATTGTTTATTAGAATGTTTCAAATATTAGCCATACTGTCCATGACATGACCACAAACTCAAATACAATTCTATTTTTCTCTTGGCTTGTATTGTCAAATATTTTTTTATAAATAGCTAGACAGGCAACATCATGATTTGCACAAAATACAGGAAATTAAATGATCGAAATCCTGAAAAAGGGAACAACATATCCAAACATCAGGACAAAAAATAAAATCATAATTGATAAATGATATCTCGATGACTGTGACCAGGTAGCTACCTTGTATGCGGAGCCACATATTGGATTCTTCTCTTCTTTATTCTGAACAGCTAGTTTTTCTGCTAATGCCAGGGATGTAATTGTGCCTTTCAGAAAGCACTTTCCAGTTTTCTTGAACCAGAGAATCATTCACATTGAAAGATTTGTGATCGTCCATTTCCATAGAGAAACGCTTTTCCAAATTTGAGAAAAGGCTTAAGCCTATTTCACATGTGGTAGACAGGAATTTCCCAATTGAAGAGTCTCCATCAGGTACAAAGCTCTGTTTAGATATCAAGGTAGAAATCACATTTTACTAATTTAATACTATCAGTTAAAAAGAATTGAAAGAGAGATGAATGCACAGCTTCACCTGCAATGTTAACAGAACATCTTTGTAAATATCTCTGCAACTAGCCATAGATTCACATAGCCTTTGAGGTATTTCTCGAACTAGCACTACTTCATGTTTGAGTTCTGATATCTCCCCCATTAAATGATCATTCAACCATAATTGTTCCAAGTGCTTTTTCTGCAATCATGTGCATGTAATAAATAAAGATTAAATACTTGCACCGGAAGAATAATAAACAGAAATTGAATGGCATGATCAGCCAAAAAACTTGGCCATTTTACATTAATTTACATAGATATTAAGAGTTCTACTACTTCGAGTAAGAAATATACCTAGAAAGAGCATTTATTTAGAGGTTTGAAATTAGAAGGAAGGCTTTCTATAGAGATCAATGCGTAGCTAAGTCCAGAAATAGATGGAAGCCTAGTGTGTGGACAGGAATTTTGAAGTGTTTTTCTTCTAATTTTCAAAGGAGTCAAAAATGGAAAAAGATAGCACACTAAAGAGTCGCCATGGCACGACGTTCCTCTGCTATAAACTGCTATTTGGTTGCATTTCTAAATCAAATTTACCAATAGTGATGGTGCGTACTATATAAAAAAGTATCCAATGAAATATTTGAAGAAAGCAAACGACAATGCCGAACAGTCAACAAAAACATTCCACTTTCAAATATCAAGCTAACTCACTGAATCATCAAACGATTCATGAAATTGAAAATTGAGAAATGGCGAAAGCAAAATTGTAGGCAAGCCTCGACTTCATTCTTCTTTTCAAGGACAAGATCTAGTTGCCTTTTGAGATTCTGGACATCTACTTTGTAATTCTCAGTTGAATAACCCTGAAAGAGATTTGGATGGGTCTAATTAGCATGGCTACACAAAATTATGTGGCTGGATGGAACTAGTATTATTATCTAAACATAGAAACATGAAAAGGAACTACTACCATAGTCATTCATCAACCAAAGTTTCAAAATGCCACAACACCCAAAGACTGATTTAATAAAGGTCATACCAAGATGTAAGCTTTATTCATTAATTAATTTATTTTTTATAAGTTTCCAAAGATGGAAACCCATAACTTCTAATTCAATTTTGTTATTGTTATTGGGCCTATGCATGAAATGGAGAGATAACCATCCACATGCAAACAAGAAAAATCAAACAAAAAGTGAATCAGACCAACATATAGAAGAAAGAGAAATATGAGTGGAAAGTGAATAGTTCTTCTAGTTGTTCCATTTCTTTTAGACACAAGTTCTGAAGAGTAAATAATATTGTCATCTCAGGCTTTTTCCTTAGTTTAACACATAGGAAAGAGACAAGTAGCAGTTACAGACAACAAGATTGAGTACATGAATAATTTAACATAAACTCACTGGTGTCACATCACTAGAAGGAAAGGATTGAACTTCTGTTGCAGGAGTCATTTGGATTGAATCAAGGTAGGGGTTCCAAAAACATCTTCTTGGAAGAGATCGACGTTGCTGTCACTGAATTCCTCGAGGTTCTGTTTCCCGGCATTCTGTTCCTACCAATAATAGTGATTTTTATTATCAGAACATTGGTCACCAAATAGAAGTGACGAAAATTTTTTAATGCAAAAGAAAACACAGAAAGAATAGTAATGATTACATGTAATATATTGAATGAATACAAATTTATTATTTGCCATGTTATTTTAACGCAAAGCTTGACAATAGAAGACCAGGAGGAAACAGGTTTGAGATTGCATATTTTACATGCATCAGCGCACGCTCAGTTTGCACCAGGTCTCTGATTTGCATAGCTATATTTTTCGGCGTCCTTCAGGTGCTTCCTTAAAAATCATACCAGTAGTCATATAAATTCATCATTAAGAAAGTTTTGATATGCTGCATTACTGATATGGACATATATGATTGAGAAATCCTAGAACCAGGGCAAGTTACCCTGGGTTACAGCAAGAAGATATGTATCAACAGTGGATGATGGCAAAACCAAGATCTGTTACCAATTTTGTTCTATCCAAGCACTAGAAAGAAGGTTATGCTATCCTGCTATCCAAGTAGTGACCTCTTCAGGATAAATCATAAAAGTAACGAGAAATTATAGCGTTTTGCTTTGCTTGAATTATACCTGGCTAGAGCTCTTACACCATCGATCTGAAGAGGTGGCGCGGGTATTGAGATTGTCAATTTTCATCTGCTCCTCTTTGATACATTGATCACGTTCCTTGTGTGATCCCTCTCCTCTTCAAGTTCCATCTCAAGCTTTTCTCTCTCTAATTCATACTGGAAATTGGAAAATGAGCAGATTGACACATGTTATAACTTATAAGCGATGCTCATGATAACGGTCCAGATCATGTTAGAAGTAGAATCCACCTTTCAGCATGTCATTTCTCAATTTTAAAATTTCTTGCTCCAGTACTTCAGCCCGGGATCCCTGAACAAGAATTTAACTAAATGAAGTATCTTCTAAATCTTTACCGTGTAGAAATTACAACGGACATGGCATGATCTTGACCTGAAGTTTCTTACGCTGCTCCTCTATCTCTAATTTCTGCCGCTTCAGCGAGGCTGCATCTGATAAAATCTACAAGAAGATCACGAGGAAGAGATGTATTAGAATCGCTAGAATTTGCATCCTTCCCCTTACTTTCAATCACCTGACATGTGACATGCATGCATTGCCTTAGAACAAAAGTAAATTCCATCAAAGAAATCGTGTCTGCATAGCTTTACGTCAATGACTACAATTCTAAATATCGTGTGAGAAGAGCATTCATGTTTGTCTCTCCAAAGTGCCGATTAACTGCACGTGAAACAGCGTAACCTCTCTAGTGGATCACAATACCGTTGAAACCGTCAACCGCAGCATGAATAAGATCCTTGGAACTAAAGTAAATTCCATCGAAGAAATCGTGTCTGACTATAGCTTTACGTCAACGACTACCATTCTAAATATCGTGTGAGATCTACTGCTGCGAGCATTCATGTTTGTCTCTCCAAAGTGCCGATTAACTGCACGTGAAACAGCGTAACCTCTCTAGTGGATCACAATACCGTTGAAACCGTCAACCGCAGCATGAATAAGATCCTTGGAACTAAAGTAAATTCCATCGAAGAAATCGTGTCTGACTATAGCTTTACGTCAACGACTACCATTCTAAATATCGTGTGAGATCTACTGCTGCGAGCATTCATGTTTGTCTCTCCAAAGTGCCGATTAACTGCACGTGAAACAGCGTAACCTCTCTAGTGGATCACAATACCGTTGAAACCGTCAACCGCAGCATGAATAAGATCCTTGGCAAGGAGCTCGTACACTCTAGAATTTGTGCAACTCTCATCAAACACGTGATCTACCAAAAAGAATCCAGTGAATAAAATACAGAAATGAACAAGGAAATAGAGAGGAATATTTGAAGAATATAATCAGGTACCAAAGGCATAAGAGATGCCGCAGACAGGAGTGCCATGAGATTTGTGAAGAGAGATGCAATTTTCTTCCACTTTCCAGCAGGTTCCATTAATGGTGGTGTCTTCAGATACAGTGACAGCTGGTCTCACTCTAACTGCTACACGTATCTTCTCCATTTTTCTATCTCTTTCTTTATTCTTCTCTTTTTGTGGGTGATTTGGGAATTCGGTGTTTTGAATTAGATGTTCACAGGCGGGATGAGGCGCTGCTTTTGAAAATTTGTTGGGATTTCAAAATGATTTTTAATTACGGAGATGTCCCTAGAAGGCTAGATGCGATTGTACTTCTTTGTTTTTTTTCTTCCCCTTTTTTGGGCTAGTGGGTTTGGGTCTGGACCTGCAGTCCGAAGCAATGGTTCAGTCATAATTTATGGAGCTTCTTTTTGGCCATATTATGTGAGCCCATGGGTAGAGACCCGTGTGCCGTTTATAATATATAGTAGCCGAACCATATTTGATCTCAACAGCTGATTATATATTTTAATTAATAAAATACTATGCATTAGGGAGTATTTATCCCAAATTATATTAACAGTAAAATATTAACAAAAACAGAATATATATCTACTTAGTAGTATTATATACTAGGCTTTTAGTTATGAAAATGAAATCATATTAAAACTAATTACATATTTAACATAAAACATTGAATTTCTCATATCCATATATATCTAGAGGATATTTATGTACCTGAATCAAAGCTCAAAGTTAAAAATATATTCAATAATTAAAGGAAAAATCAATCTTTAAATGCCTGTCAAAAAGAAAGGCTATATATATATATATATACCCTTTTGCTATTTTCTTTTCTCTTATAATATGGTTTAATTATCATGATTAGTTCATTTCATTTACGCCTTCGTGGGTGGAAAATCTAAAATAAGAATAAAGAATTGCCAATATCCATATCTTAGAATAGCACGTCCAAAAAAAATACAACATGACATGACATGAGAGTGAAGCGACTCTCATCCTTCAAACCTCCAACCCCTTTCATCATTAAAATCAATTAGTGTTTTACTGTACATTACATAATAAATAATAATACATTAAGCTATATTATTTTAAATTTTTACTATGAACTGCATAATGCAATTTATAATAAAAAACAAATGACTACATATATTTTTGTTTTATTCTTTGTTATTTTTAATGAATATTTTTTTAATTTAGTTTATTAATGTTAATTTTTTTTTATATTTAGTTATCAAACTTTCATGACACGGATTTCGGGTTTGACGGGAAACCCGAATTTTTTTTTCTAGTTTTTTTAAATTAATTTTTATGTTTAATTTAGTTTGTTGATATGAAATTTTTTTTATTTAGTTATCAAACTTTCATGACACGGATCCCGGGTTTGAATGGTTAACCCCGCTAATTTTAGGTTAACCCGTAATTTTTTTTTTCTATTGAGTTATCAAACTTTCATGACACGGATCTCAGGTTTGACAGGTTAGCCTGATTTGATAGGTTAACCCAATTAATTCAGATGTTTCTTTTTCTTCATTAGTTTTTTTCTTCCTGTATGTTTGTTTTCCTCTGTTTTGTTTCTTTTAAATTTTTCTTTTTTTGTTTAATAGTTTTTTTTTGGCTTTTTCCTTTTTTTTTCATTTTTTTTTTAAATTCAATTTGTTAATATTAAATTTTTTCTATTTAGTTATCAAACTTTCATGACACAGATCCAAGGTTTAATGGGTTAACCCAGTTAATTCAGATTTTTTTTTTCTTTTTCTTCATGTAGTTTTTTTTTCCTTTGTTTTTTTCTTTTTCATTAATCTTTTTTTTGTTTAATTTAGTTTGTTAATGTTAAATTTTTTTCTATTTAGTTATCGAACTTTCATGACACAGATCCCGGGTTTGACGGATTAACTTAGCAAATTCTTGGTTAACCTGTAATTTTTTTTTTTCCTATTGAGTTATCAAACTTTCATAACACGAATTCCAGGTTTGACGGGTTAACCTGATTTGAAGGGTTAACCCGATTTGAAGGGTTAACCCAGATAATTCAGATTTTTTTTCTTTTTCTACATTAGTTTTTTTCTTCATATAGGTTTTTTTTCTTTGTTTTTTTCTTTTAAATTAATCCTTTTTTTGTTTAATAGTTTTTTTTGCTATTTTGTCTTTTTAATTAATTTTTTTAAATTCATTTTGTTAATATTAATTTTTTTCTATTTAGTTATCAAAATTTCATGACACGGATCTCAGGTTTGACGAGTTAACCCGGTTATTTTATATTTTTTTCTTTTTTTTCACATTAGTTTTTTTCTTCCTATAGGTTTTTTTTCCCTCCTTTTTTTCTTTGTAATTAATCTTTGTTTAATTTAGTTCATTAATATTAATTTTTTTCTATTTAGTTATCATACTCTGATGACACGAATCCTAAGTTTGATGGGTTAACCTGATTTGATGGGTTAACGCAGTTGATTCAGATTTTTTTTTCTTCATTAGTTTTTTTTTTCTAATTTCATCTTTTAATATTGTAATTAACTATAACTAAAAGGCATCAACCTTTTATTATGGATTGCACAGTACAGTCCACAGTAAAAAGGCTGATGTCTTTAGTTTTTTTTCTTTGATTTATCTTTTTAATTAATTTTTTTTGTTTAATTTAGCTTGTTAATATTAAGTTTTTTTCTATTTAGTTATCAAATTTTCATGACACGGATTTTAGGTTTGACAAGTTAACCCAATTCAGTTTTTTTTCTTTTTTTTTCATGAGTTTTTTTTACCTATAGGTTTTTTTTCTTTGTTTTTTAATTAATCTTTTTTTTAAAATTTAGTTCATTAATATTATTATTTTTTCTATTTAGTTATCAAACTCTCATGACACGAATCCCAGGTTTGACAGGTTAACTCAGTTGATTCAATTTTTTTTCTTTTTCTTCATTATTTTTTTATTCTAATTTTATCTTTTAATATTGTAACTATAACTAAAATATATAAACCTTTCACTGTGCAAATCCATAGTGAAAGGCAAATGTCTTTTAGTTATATTTTTTATTGCTTTTTTTCTTTTTAATTTAGCTTTTCTTTTGTTTAATTTAGTTTGTTAATATTAAATTTTATTCTATTTAGTTATCACACTCTCATGACACATGACACGGATCCCAAGTTTGACGGATTAACTTGGTTTAGCGGGTTAACTCAGTTGATTCAGATTTTTTTTTCTTGATTAGTTTTTTTCTTCCAGTGTCATTTTTTAATATCGATTTGATTAGGAATTAAACTTCATAATTTGTTTTATTTACTTTTCATTAGATTATCGTAATCTCATGAAAGGATTTTATTGTAGCCCTCCTCGCAAAGCACTGTTCATTGGAATAGTGCTTTGTTTTTTTTCTTTTTAATTAATCTTTTTTTATTTAATTTCATCATTGAATTGTTTTTTTCTATTTAGTTATCACACTTTCATAACACGATATTGTAGCAGTCAAACCTATATCCAAGGCTCTTGGGTCTGGTATTGCAACCAAACCCAAGGCTCTTGAACTTGGCGTTGCAGTCAGATCGACTTAAACTAGGGTAATGCAAGTTTAATATTATTATTAATATTATAAATATTATTATTTGTATTATAAATATTATTATTTTTTATTGTAATGAATAGTGCTAATATAATAATTAATAAATTTTTAAAAAACTATTATTAGTTATAGTTTTTTTTTGCTTTTTTTTATTAATCTTTTTTCTTGTTTAATTTAGTTTATTAATATTTTTTTCTATTTAGTTATCACACTCTCATGACATGGATCCCAGGCTTGACGGGTTAAATCAGTTGATTCAGATTATTTTTTCTTTTTTTAAGTAGTTTTTTCTTTCAATTTCATCTTTTAATATCAATTTGATTAAGAATTAAACTTTATGTTTTGTTTACTATTCATAAGATTATTGTGATCTCATGAGGGGATTTTACTGTACCCCTCATTGCAAAACACTATTCATTGGAATAATGCTTTGTTTTATTGTTTTTTTCTTTTCAATTAATCCTTTTTTTAATTTTATTCTACAATATTATTTTTTTTTTAATTATTATACTTTTATGATACGACCTTGCAGCCAAATCCATATCCAAGGCTCCGGGTCTGGTGTTGCAGCCAAACGCACTTAAACTTGAGTCATGCAAGTTTAATATTATTATTAATATTATAAATATTACTTTTGGGTCAGGCGTTGTAGACAAACCCAATGCTCAGTATAGTTTTGTAGAAAGACCTAACACTTTTAGATCTTAACTTTTTTAAAATATTTTTTATGCAAAAACAAATTGACATGCTGTGAAGCGCGGGCCACGTTTCTAGTTTATATTAGTTTGGGTTCAGTTTCACCTTATAAAAATTTATTTTTTTTAAAAAATAATTTTTTAATATTTTTAAATTGTTTTGATGTGTGAATATAAAAATAAATTTTAAAAGTATAAAAATATTATTTTAATATATTTTTAAATAAAAAACACTTTAAAAAATAGCTATTATTATATTTATAAATACCATTTAATACATACTTCGCATCAAAAGGAATTTCATCAAGCTTCTAGCTCTTCCTTTTTTAATTTAGAACTTCATCAAGCTTTTAGCTCTTCCTTTTTTAATTTAAAATTTCAATGATACATCTCAGTACTAAATACACACGACCCATCTTTGTAACTCGAGAAAACTTGCAAGTAAAGAAAGTGGCACGAGGGAAATAAAAGGAGTATTTGGAAGTGTAGTTGCAGTTATTTTTTAAAGTATTTTTTATCCAGAAATA
>Ga0325405_1004559_pt1 | contig 14114 bp, 6 predicted proteins | sample PopdelMetagenome_21_FD_205663 | JGI IMG/M metagenome (GOLD analysis project Ga0325405, IMG submission 205663) | Populus deltoides microbial communities from Bellville, Georgia, United States - Xylem-Control-R2 | ecosystem: Host-associated > Plants > Phyllosphere > Stem > Wood/Secondary xylem... | reverse complement strand
GAGGAGGAAGAAGACGCTCCTCCTCTATCCAAAGTTTCTCCCCACTTACCCATTGAATAATAATTTGTATGAGGAGATATTCATGAAGGAGGCACGCCAACATATTTATAGAGTTAAATATTTACATATGGCAATAAGGTGTTCGAGCTCGTAGGTTTTAGTGCTCTGGGACTAAGATCCTTTGACTCTTGAGACCTGCAAAAACCAAGATGGTCACCAGCTTTGACTATATACATGTGTGTGTTTGTGTGATGTTTCCAACGCCTACAACGCAGAGGAATCACGATTCCAGGCCTCAGCTTTTATTCTATGAAATTGGGACTTCATATTTTTTCGGGTTTGCTTCTAAACACTCAAATCAATAATTTAAAGAACAATTATATATTCAACTAGATAATTAACAAAATATATGTGTGTGTGTGTGTGTGGGGGGGGGGGGGGGGGTAAAAACAAGTCAATGACATGTCAACAGCAGACCAGCCAAGAGATAATATTGTGACCTATAGATACATTGATACCAGGTATAATGTGTGCAAGATGATGCTGGATAAGTCGATATTTTTGTTTTTTAAAATGTTTTTCTCTTTGAAAATTTATTAATTTTTATTTACTTATTTTTAATATTAATGTATTAAAATGATTTTAAAAACACAAAAAAACAATTAATTAAAAGCTAAAAAAATATTCAAAAATTTTTAAAAGCATGGATGGATCGCAATGTCAAACAGAATCTAAGTCTAAGCAAGTAGAATATTAGATGTTGATATTGATCTCATAGATAATTATATGATCGATGGTTGACTAATAAACTAACCAACTATTAATAATTTAATCAATTAAGCTACTTATCCTTCATTTTTATCTTCTTATTAAGAAAAAACTATAACTAGAAATTAAATCTTGAGTGGAGGCAAGTAAAGTAAAAAATATTTATCCCAAGCAACATTAACAAAAAAAAAACATGTAAAGAGAAAAAAAGATAGATAATGCTATAAATAAATTTGTAAATAAAAGAAAAAATTAAATAAAATAAGAAGATAAATTTGAATTCACCTGTCGAAACTACATTCATAGGCCAACAATTTCTTCTAGTAACTGAATGGTCTCTTTATAATGCTATAAAGTAAAATTTTACAGAAATATCTAATTCTAATCCTATATAGATTACTTTTATTAGATAAGAAGTTTACACATTAAATCTTAACATAATCTAAAATAATATGTATCTCCTTACCGATAACCATATGAATTCTAACTAATCTACAATACTGATTAGTTCTAATTTGTTAAGAACCTCTGCTTCTAAGTTGAATTGAACCTTCTGGTTGACAACATGAACTCTTATTTCTATGATCGATTGCTTTTCTTTGATTGATCATGACTTTTGATCGACTTCATCCTAACTACCCTGGTTAATTAAGTCTCTTTAAACCTGGTAGATTCTATTATTCATGATCAATTTCATAATTCCTTCTTCTATTTGCCAGTGAACTATCATTGTTCTTATCAAACCAACATGTGGATATTTATTTTTTGTCTAAATAATGACCCTCCATATTCTTTTATTTCTAAACTAAACAAAGAAATATTTTCCTATTATATTAGTATTGAAATCAATCAATGGAATCAACCATTAATGATGTGGCTAAATGAGAATGCTTTTTTTTATAAAAATATTGACTATACTCTTAAATATCTAACATGTCAGCCAATCAACTTATTTTAAACAAAGCGTATTTTAATTTCTAGGAATGACATTTGAAGATATGCTAACTGTAAAATTAAGTTATAGTTCTTTTATTAATTCTCAATTAATTATCTAATTATCCATCTTCTCTAAAAACCCCTAATTCTTCAAGAACAAATCCCTCAAGATATTTCAAGAAGGATACAATTTATTTGCTTTATACTTAATGAAAAATAAAATTTCCTTTCAAGAAGATTATGTGAATTCCAATGTATAAAGTAAATTCATCCCAACTTGTCCTAACATTACTATTGCAAACTACACCAACTAGTTGAATAAGATACAATAACACTTTTGCAAAGAATCAAAATACCATGGGGTTTTTACCATGGAGTTTGTACTATTTTTCTCATCATAACACTCCTGCTTTATACTAGTAATAGTTGGTTGATCTATAATCCTCATAAGGATAATGTTGTAATGGTTAAAGACCATATTACATTTTTATCCAAGCCATTAGCTTATGTATTATTTTCTCTCATTGAGAAAATTAAATTAAAAAAAACCTTTCAATAAGGTTTTTTGTGACTATATGTTATGGTGTTAAAGGTCTTGTTTAATCCTTATTTCATAAATATGTGTGCATTCTTTTGAACTAGGTTTTGGTTAGCCTACCTTGTTACCATATTCTTTACATTTATTAATAGATATTAGTGATCGTTATCCAACTCATCATTCTATCATTGAGTTTAAATGACTTCTATTATAGCTATTTTCTATGTCATTCCTTATTAAAATGCTTTTTATACCTAGAAGGTTTGACCTTCCATCATATACCAATTGATTCAGCTTTGCCCCTCCAAGTTTTCTCCTTGGATAGAATTGTAAGACAAGTTACGAGCTGATATTAAATATTATTTCTGGGACACTTCTTATATGTGAAAATTTTGTGTGGATCAAATACTTAGAAGATGTGTACCACAAGATGAATTTTATTCCATTCTCACTTTTTATCATTTTTATTCTTGTGGTGGGCATTTTGTAGTGAAAAAAATGGCCCATAAAGTACTTTAAAGTGGTCTCTATTAGCCTTCTATTTCTAAGGATGCATATTATTTTTGCAAATCATGTGAAAAACACCAAAGAACAGGTAATATCACTCATAAGAACCAAATGCCTTTAACGAATATTATTATAAGTGAAATTTTTTATGTTTGGGGTATTGATTTTATGGATCCATTTCCTTCTTTTTTTTTATAATCTTTATATCCTTCTGGTTGTTGATTATGTGTTCAAATGAAGTCACACGAATTAAAAAATTTCAAGTTGTTTTAGATTTTGTCAGGACTCATATATTTGACAGGTTTGGAATCTCCAAAGCTATCATTAGTGATCGTGACACTCATTTTTGCAATCGTTCAATGGAAGCATTGTTACACAAATACCATGTAACTCATCGGACTTTCACAACTTACCATCCTCAAACGAAAGGCCAAACTGAAATTTCAAATTGAGAAATCAAGTCCATTTTGGAGAAAATAGTGCAACATAACCGGCGAGATTGGAGTCTACGCCTTGGTGATGTACTTTGGGTTTATCGGACTACATACAAATCACCTATAGGAATGTCACCTTATAGGATGATTTATATAAAAAAAAACATGTCATCTACCAGTGGAGCTTGAACAAAAAGCTTTTTGGGCCATTAAATAATGTAACTTGGATTATGATACTGCTGGAATTGCAAGAAAGTTGCAATTGCAAGAGTTGGAAGAGATACAGAATGATGCCTATAAGAATGTAAGAATTTACAAAGAAAAGACCAAGAGTCTTCATGACTGAATAATTACAAGAAAGGATTTTCATGTTAGAGACAAAGTCCTTCTTTATCATTCACGTTTGAAACTTTTTCATGGAAAGTTACGCTCTCAATCCATTTGGACACATAATCAACAACAAGAAGGATATAAGGATTACCAAAAAAAAGAAGGAAATAGACCCATAAAATCAATACCCTAAACATAAAAATTTCACTTACAATAATATTCGTTAAAGGCATTTGGTTTTTATAAGTGATATTACTTGTTCATTGGTATTTTTCACATGATTTGCAAAAATAATATGCATCCTTAAAAATAAAAAGCCAATAAAGACCACTTTCAAGTACCTTGTGGGCCATTCTTTTCACTACAAAATGCCTACCACAAAAATAAGAATTATAAAAAGTGAGAATGGAATGAAATTCATCTTGTAGTAGACATCTTCTAACTACTTGATCCGCACAAAATTTACACAAATAAGGAGTGTCCCAAAAATAATATTTAACATCAGCTCATAACTTGTCTTTTTAAAATTTAGACAAACTTGGAGGAATTCTTTAATGACTAAATAGTTCACCAAATCAGCATGCCATGGTCTTGTAGAGGAATGTAACACATACAACTGCTCATTGGGAATGTCTCTTTTATTGTTTTGGTTTGTATATCCTTGGTCCTCAATCGACTCAAGTGATCAGCCACATGGTTTTTGACACTCTTTCTGTCTTTGATATCAAGATCAAATTCTTGTAAAAGCAAGATCTACCTAATTAATCTCGATTTGGACTTTTGTTTCTTCAAAAGATACTTCAAAGCTGCATGGTCATTAAAAATAACTTTTGTACCATGTAAATATGACCTGAATTTTTCTAGAGCAAAACACCACTGCAAAAAGTTTATTTTCAGTTGTATGGTAATTGCAATGTGCTTTGTCCAACATGTGGAGGCATATGCGATAACATGTAAATTCTTCCTTATTCTTTGTCCAAGCACAACCCTTACCGCGTATTCACTAGCATCGCACATTATCTCGAAAGGTTCATCCCAATTTGGTGGTTGTATGATATGGGCAGATGTGACACGCTTCATAAGCTCATTATGGGCATCTTTACATACTTGATTAAACATAAAATCCACTTTGTTGGCTAATAATTTGCACAAGAGTGCTATAATCTTCGAGAAATCTTTGATAAAGCATCAATAGAAACCTGCATGACCAAGAAAAGAATGAATTTCCCTCGCGCATGAAGGGTAAGAAAAGATTAGTTTCAATGCATCTTTCTAAGACTAAAGATAAACTTTCTAAACACTTATTAAAAGAATCATCATACACCGTGAAATCATTCATAAAAACCTCGATTATTCTTTTAACATAGTCATAAAAAATAGTCATCATGTATCTTTGAAAGTTGCGGGTGCATTATAGAGACCAAAGGGCATTTTTCTATTTGCATATGTACCAAATGGACATGTAAATATACTCTTTTCTTGATCCTCAAGATTAATAACAATCTAATTATATCCACTATATCCATCAAGAAAGTAATAAAAAGACTTACTTGTTAAACGTTCAAGCATTTGGCCCATGAATGATAATGGGAAGTGATCTTTTTGTGTAGAAATATTAAGCTTTCTATAATCAACACACATTCTCTAACCACTCGAGATACACGTAGGAATAAGTTCATCATTTTTTTCCTTACCAACGTGATTCTGGTCTTTTTAGGCACCACATGGATTGGTGCCACTCATTTACTGTCTGTGATGAGGTAAATGACTCCAGCATCTAATAGTTTTAAAATTTTAGCTTTCACTACCTCTATCATAGGCGGGTTCAACCTCCTTTGCATTTTTCTTATTGGTTTTGCATTGTCCTCCAATAGCATGTGATGCATACACATCGAGGGACTAATGCCCTTGATGTTGGCTAAAGTTCATCCAATGGCTGTTTTGTGATCGCACAATAACTTCACAAGTTTTTTCTCGTGTGCACTTGTCAAACCTTTTGCTACAATAACGGGAAGTGTATTGTTGTCGCCAATGAATACATACTTCAAATTATCGGGCAAAGGTTTCAATTCTAACTCGGGTTCTTGTAAAATAGATGACAAAAGCTTTTTATATGAAACTACTAAATCAATAAAGACATTACTATAGGGGGTGGTTTTCAAAGCTTGCAAAGCTATGGCTGATTCTTGAACGTTTTGGGGAACACATATGTGCCTCGTTATATCTTCTATCTCGGTAAATCACAACCATAGCTCAAAGCCACGCTTAATCTGTTGTCACAATCAAAATCAAAAACTTGTTGCACATTTGGTTCTATTATGTAGGAATGCTCATGAAAATAAACATTTATCTCTTTTCAACTATTGATAAAGCTGGGTTGAAGGATAGAGAACCCATGAAAGGTTGTTTTTGGTTAGTGATGAACTAAACAACCTTATTTTATAAAAGGAGTTGTTGTACCATTACCATATTGGTTGGTGAACTTGGTCATATGTTCATTTATTGGTTATTTTTGGTTGGGAACTATTTAAAATCAGTGATCCTTTTCCATTGGGAATTGGGAGCAACCTATCAACCCATTCTGGATATATATAATTATGTGCATAACTAATTGTTTATCCAATATCTAGCTTAATTTTTCTTAAGTTCTAGCTAGTTCAACCTTGTCTATCCTTCCTTTAGCTTGGTGATTGACATTAAGAGCTTGTTGTGTAAGAGGAATAAAAGTCCTCTATTGCAAAATAATTTACAGGGCATTAAACTACCCTATGACAAGTTGTTATGGTTGTTAAGTCATATGATTGGCATATGATTACCTGTATACTTGCAAGGCAACATGTGTATCAAGGATGACTTTGCTTAGGCTTAACTGTAATTAGTATAGAGCTTAATACATTGGCATATAATACCCTACATAGGGCATCAAGTTTCTAAAAAACCCACTGGAGTGCTTGTGATTGCATAACTTATTAAGACTTCCTCTAGGTGTATGAGCTTATGAAGTTTCATATATACTTTACCGTAACCCATTCTAAATATGATTTAGTTGATCTAATATGGTCTGCATAATTCTTTTAACCATCATAATATTATTGTGGTAGGTCATATTCGTTGTTCTCTCATTCTCTGTTTGGATGGACCACACATCAAAATTAAAAATATTTAATGGTTGATAAATATGCACAAAAATAGTTTACTAATCTTGTAGCAAAGTTGTAAAGGCTACTAAAGTAGTCGATGTCAAAGTATACTATTTTAATATCAAAAGAGTTAAAAAATCTTTGACTGGTTGATGTTGTTTGGTTTTGCAAAACACAAAAACCTAATGTAAATAATAATTTTTAAATCTTTTTAGGAGTTCCAAAGATCTCATTAGACAATTTAGGGTGATTTAGGGTTTGAATGAAAATTACCTAAAGATGAAATTTTTTTTTTTTAGGTTTGATAAACTCTTTAAGGTTGGGTTGTCGCAAATCACAAGTCCTTCAATTATTCAGCCTCTAACATTAATTCACATGAACCACCAAATAAAAAAAATCTTTTGAAACTATTTTAGGAGATAAGGATTGTTATACATTGAATAATAGCTTTTTTGTTTGTTTTCAACTTTATCTGGTGACATCAAATCTTCCACTGTCAATTTATCAAAAACATATAAGGCATAATATTCAATTTATTGGGAAAACATGATAACCTTAATAATAAAAAAAAATATCACTTTACCCTTTGAAAAATATCTCATATGTTACTTCATGATAGTTTTAGAAATTTACGCAATCAAGTCCCTACTAGATTTTTCGAGGTCTAGATTTATAATCCTCCGATATAAATCACATTCTAGTCCTTAATTTTTTAAAATTATCTACAATCAAGTTTAACTTGATTAATCATCCTAGTTTAATTTCTTACTCATGGTCCTTAATGTGGGTAGTGCATTAGATTCCTTAATATGTTGACCCAACTATAAATCATAATCCTCATCAAAATATAATTAAATAAGTTAAACTAAAAAATTAATTGATTTATATTTAAAGATCAAGTACATTGTCTAACAACATGTCATTATCCTTCAAATATTAGAAAAGTCAAAAGTGGTTTGACTTAATCTTTCAGTTACTAGTTTTTTAATGTAATTATTATTCTTTCATCCAAAATGTTTCAATTTAAATATTAGAGCATGAAGTGTGTCTGCTCTATCAAATTATATTTATTTTTAATACTATAGTCATTAATTATTTGAATGAGGATTAAACTATTTTCAAATATCATTTCACCTTGTATAACGATTTCACAATCAATACCATTCGAGAATATATAAAATATTTTTTCTAATTCATATAGGATGATGAATTCTCTATTAATCACTTAAATTCCTTCATATAATAATGTTATATCCAACATCTGCTCATTTATTACCTTGATTAAGACAACATGTAGTCAAGATCTTATAATTATAACCATTTTATATTGTACTGTACAACGAACTCTTGTCCCAAGTATAGGTATTGAACTCGACCCAGGACCTAAGGCATTAGCTAGGTTTCAAATAAGCAAAACCTAGGCTTCCAATTGGCAAAGTCAAGCCCAGGCAACCTACCGGGTTAACTTGAATCTCGGGTGACCTAGCGTAACCCATGTGAGATCCAATTTTTTTTAATAAACCTAAAAAATATAAATTAATTTATGAATACTTAACCTCACACATGTTTTTTATAGCCTACATCCATATGAAATGTTCCTTAATTCCTCCATGTGGGATAACTATATATAGTCTACATTTACATGGATTGTCTTAACTTTTTGATGTAGGATAACTATACTATACTTCACATTTCTTTTCTATATTTTACATTCATATAAATTTTTTCTTAACTTTTTGATGTGGGATAACTCTACTACACTTCATATTTTTTTATAGCTTACATTAACATGCATTGTTTTTTAAATTTTTTGATATGGGATAACTATGTATGGCTATATTACATGCATTGTTTCTTAATTTTTAATGTGATATATATATATATATATATATATATATATATATATATATATATACACACATATATATATATATAAACACACACACACACATACATCCATATGAATTGTTTCTTAAATTTTTGATGTGGGATAAGTATACTACACTTCACATTTCTTTTTTATAGTTTACATTCACATGGATTGTTTCTTAACTTTTTGATATGAGATAACTATACTGCACTCCGTGCCTTACATTTCTTTTCCTTAAAGTTTACATCCACATGCATTGCCTCAAACATATTTTTTTAATTTTCTTGGGTTGACCCGAGACCTAGCCCATTGGACGAGTTAAGCCCCGGGCCGAGTTTAATAACTATGCTCTTAAGAACTTTATCTTTTTTTTTTATTCTAGACTTATAAATCAAACATTAATAAATATTTAAGATAAAGAATGTTTTTATTAATAATAAAGATGTCTTACTTGAAGAAAGTTAGTGTTACATGTAACCAAATAATTATCTACAACACATGTACATTAACAATCTCCCACTTGAGCTAAAGCTAATCGCTCGCTAATGTATCTAATACCTTATCGTTGTATATGGTGATTATACTTCTGTTAGGACAATGTCTTAGTGAGAGGATCTGCAAGAATCTTTTTATTGGGTACTTGTTTTATCTTTATATATCTTTTTTTTTTATGATTTTCTAATCATATAGAATCATCTAAGTACATGGTTGGATCACTAATAAGACCTTTGTTTCTTTGCTTATAGATTGGCTCCATTATTATTATAGTACAAGGATACTGAATCAACAATGTTAGGAACCACACATAATTTAGTAATGAACCTTTTGATCCAAACAACCTCTTTTATTGCCTCAGATGAAGAGATGTACTCAACTTTAGTTATAAAATATGTTATGGTCTCTTATTTGAGACTTTTCCAACTCATAATACCACAGTTTAGAGTAAAAACATATCCAAACTAATATTTACTATTATTAGTATCTGATTGAAAATTAGCTTTCTAATAACCATGAACTACCAGTTCATATTCTCCATATAATAGGAAAAATATTCTTAGTTCTTCTTAAGTACTTAAGAATATTTTAACTATTTTCCAATGACCCTCACTTGGATTAGATTGATATGTACTTGTTATGATCAAAGCATAAGATACATGTGGTGCATTTCTATATATTTATATGGGTCTTGTGTTTTGGTTACAAAGCCCACCACAAGAGAGGTTCGACCCATATTAAAACGTCTTGCTTAGCCAAAACAAACATTTAAAAAAAAATCAAGACTCTCATTTTCCAAATAAAAAGCACCAGTTCTTAGTTTGGTACTCATCTACAATGTCTAAAGTAACTAAACCATCATAAGTCATTACTTTTTGTATCTATTTGGGTTGCATACCCATTATACTTTGGCTTTCAAAATGAAACTTTATTTTTGAAAAGAATAAGTTTTTTTTATAGTGAGATATCTATTAATGATTCTTTAAATAAATAAACTCTCATAGGGTCGTTAATCTTAGATATCAATTGGGGATAACAAGGTAGTCTATTCATTTATGAGATAGACTTCTCTTCTTTTCAAACAATAATGTTAACTATAACAATGCATTTTTTTTCCTTGAATGATTGTCCATCAACAATGTTTATGCATAAATGAGTCATCATAGGCCAGTATATGTAGGCATTGGTTAGGGGTAATATTTTTTTTAAAAGGAAATAATAAATGTGATTGTTAATACAACAATACACTTTAGGGTAAATAAACCATCATAGATCATTAGTCGATGCTAATGTTCATTTGCCAATATGATAAAAAAAAATTAATACAATATATTTAATTAAATCTATTTTACAGATTATATAAATATTAACTAGTAATATATAACAACATAACTTAACACAAGTAAAATACAAAGACATACATAATTTCTTTATCAATGTTTATCATTCTTTAACATCTATTATTACAGATGATATATAATCTATTCATTTGCAAGTAATCTTTTTATTGCTCAAATGCATAGCCTTAAAGGTTTCCCATGCCTTAGTGAGCCAAATACTAGAGGAGGTTTGGTTTGATATGCTTTTATTTCTTCAAAAGCAATTATTTCTTTTCAAAACTTATCAAAGTGTTTTTCTTTTGATAACATAATAAAAGCTTTATTCAATTTTATTTTTATTTTTTGAAAGCAATAGTATGAATTCTATCCCTTGATATCATAATTTATTGATAAAAGGCCTCATTAAAAACTATTAAGGGTGTAAATGACACATAATTCAATTTTCTTTTGTAAAGATTTTAATGTAAATTGATGTGATATTAGAGATAGTTATTTGTCTTTTCAGCTCTTATGTCTTAACAGAAGATATTAAATACAAATTTTAAACTTGTGATAGCTTTCAATAAATTTGATTAAAATACATTACACGAAATTATAATTAGAAGGTTTTAGTTTTTATTTTTATTTTTTTATGTGCCCGTGTGGCAAGAAGAACTAATTTATGTTTTATTTCTTAAAATAAATTGTGAAATATTAATGATTGATATTTTGATCCATTAACACATTTGTTTTATGATTATATATTGATCCATTAATCATTTAAGAGCATATCCATGTCATTATGTTGATTCACTTGGCAATCGTAAGGTTTGAAAACGAATGTTTTCGTCCGACAACGAAAAGTTGAAAGGAATGTCAATTTGTGATGCATAAAGACAAATGCTTTCAATTTATATAGACAAAATAAACTAAAACGGAAGGACAGTCTAGAACACTCTCAAATAATGTTCACACTCACAATATACTGTGATCGGAAAAATGCTTTTTTTTTTTTTACCTCTTAACTGTTTTTTTTCATTGATTATGTCCTTTAAATGCAAAATTAGTATCCAATTGCTTTTTGTTGGCTATGGACAAAAAAAAAAAAAAAAAGGGATCAACTTAGAAGGATCAACTTCAAATTTGGGTGCTTATAGTTGGCATGAAAAGTGCAATTTAGTCTCTAGTTTTTTAAGAAGAGAGAAAGTTTCACCAGATTTTGGCATAGAGAGAAAAAATCATTATTTTCACATATTTCAGCTAACAAATTGGTTAATATTGTGTCCACGGGTTTTATTTGATGAAAAAAAGATTGATGATGGTTGTTTAAAACCTCAATATTACCTAAAATAATATATTAAAGTCGAGGGAAAAAAATCTAACCCAGTTTGATTAATTGGTTTCTAGGTACTGTGAAGGAGTTTGTGAGTTTTTTTTTTTGTTAAAATAGGATTTTAGGGAAAAATTAGATTTGCTCTGATTTTATTGTCATCGCTGTGGTTACTAGAATCTAGGTAAACATGCAACACATCTTCTAATTATTTTTTATCAAAAAAATTAGGGCATGGGAATGGGATCTTTTGTAAGACTTATTTGTGCAATTTTTTAATTTTTTGTTCAAGTGCAAAATAAATTTCAGAAAAAGATTTATTAGACGCGATTGGATCCTTGGCATGGATCGCAAATTTGACGAGTTAAGACATATATGTAGAGCTTTTTTTTTTTATGCATTTTTCCCTAAATTTTTTTTTAAAAAATACAGTTTAACCCTTGTTATCATGGATCTTTTTTTTATTTAACTTAAAATAAAAAAGTGCAATTTCATCATTTTTTAATCACTATGATTAAAAACATTATGTCTAATTGAAATTATGTCCATGATCTAGGTTCTAAATTTTATCATATTTACTTATAGATTCAATCCAATATGTGGTCAATCAAGACTCAATCACGGGAAGAGAATAAGAGAAATAAAAAGAAAGATAAATTATCTAACCAGGGTAGTTTATTGCTCGTGTTCATTACTCGAGTTGTAAATTTTACATGTTAACCCAGGTTAATATTGTGTGTGACGATCTTTCATTTAACTCCTTCAATTTTTTTTTTCCCGATTTAGTCTTTTGGTAGTTTATTGTTTCATATTTAAGGTAGAGTTAAGTAAAGCTAAAATGATGGTGGTGTGAGTTTTTTTTTTTTTTTAACAAAGTCACTATTTGAACAAGGTGGTCAGTTTACTTTTGACCTGATATGTTGAACAAGCCACGACGACTTTCTTTTCATTTATTAATGCTTATGATGCTTGATTAATTTAATCTGATATAGTAGTTGAGATTTTAATTTTAATTTTAAATATTTCATTGCATGTAGACAAAAATAACATCATTAATATTTTTTTTTATGCAATTATTAGCTTTTTATTCGATCCCCGCGCGCAAGCCCAAAAAATAGTATAAACTAGTCATTTTGTCTATGTTGCAGGGAAATACTTGTTTATTAGAAATATACTTTAAATATTATAGAATAATTCACTTTTATAAAGGTATTTATATATAACTTAAAATATTGCAATTTATTGATTTTATTTTAAAAGAGTAGTGAGTGTTGGATCATTAATCCAACGTTGGGCTTATATGAGAATAATTATGTGTTTGTGGACTGTCAAATAAGGTGAAGCCTAATTAAAAATGATCTGCTAAGTATTTTTAGGCAATTGGGTTTTGGTGTATCTAATAGGGTGTGGATCTTTAATGTGTAGAGATTAAAGGGTTATTCTTAATTTTAGTGATGGGTTAAAATAGGAATACCAAAGGGTGGGAATGCCAAAAGGCATGAATACCAAAAGGCACTTGGTTGCCTATATATATGGTCATGGTCCCCATATTACACGTTTCTGATTTATTCTCATACTGACATCCCATTATCAGAGAGAGAAAAAAAAAAGGTTAAGGCAAAAGAGAGAATTAAAGGGCTCTCTAAGGTGAACGTGTTAATCTGGAAGGCCATCTGTACGACTCTAGATAGCGACTTCCGGATATGGATTCAGGTACGCTTCCGCTTTATGGTTTATGCAAATTATGCGTTTTTGATAATCCGACATGAACATCAATTTTTATATGCTATGAAATACTAGATCTAATAAGTGGTATCAGAGCCATTTCATGTTGAGTTATTAGGAAATCAATTAGGAAACTAAAGTAAATAGTACTGGATTTACGTTGAAGAAATAGACTGTGTATTTGAAATATTTGTTTATATATATATATATATATATATATATATATATATGATGATACTGGCAGCCCGTAGGCTGCCAGTTCTCATCACCAGCTGGCAGCCTACGGGCTGCCAGTAAAGCAAGGATACAACCAGCGCTGGCAAGGCCAGCGCTGGTTGCATGAATAAAACTGGCAGCCTAGTGAAGACAAGATTTGAAGGCCAGCGCTAGTAAAGGCTGGTGAAGGAATTCACCGACCAGTGCTGGCCATTGCCAGCGCTGGTTAAAAAAAAAAAAAATCGGTGCAAATTTATTTTTCAAATATTGGTATGTTGATATATATTTTGCAATAAGTTAATTAAAACAATATGTCACCAAAGTGACCTTTTTTGTGGAGATTAATTTTATTTTGAAATATAAAAAGTTATGTGTATGCGATTTATGTTCTTATTGATCGGCCCAAAGGAAGGTCAATATTTAAAGTAAATGCATGCGCACATGTAGTAATCAACATGTGATGATTATTTGGTTTTACATGTGACTAATTAATTGACCCAAAGGCC
>Ga0325405_1004558_pt1 | contig 14114 bp, 11 predicted proteins | sample PopdelMetagenome_21_FD_205663 | JGI IMG/M metagenome (GOLD analysis project Ga0325405, IMG submission 205663) | Populus deltoides microbial communities from Bellville, Georgia, United States - Xylem-Control-R2 | ecosystem: Host-associated > Plants > Phyllosphere > Stem > Wood/Secondary xylem... | reverse complement strand
CAACAAATACTAGATCCAAGGTGCTTGGATCTGCAATCATGTCTAACCCGAGTTTAGTTGGGTCTAGCAATATGATAGACCCACGTTACTTGGGTTTGATAAAAATACCTAACCCATTGTAGTTGAGTCTGACACATGGGTTTGACAGTCTTGTCAGACCCATGCGCCTTAAGTCTAGCAACTATGCCAGACCTGTGCATTTGGGTCTGCCAAACCTGTGTGCCTAGATTTGCTAGACTCGCGCGCTTGGATTTGTCAGACTCGCGCCTAAGTTTCCCATCAAACATGGATACCAAACCTTAGATGTTTGAGTGAGACAACCCTTGCCAGACCCAAGTAAACAACAAATAAAAAAAGGATAATGATATACTTTAATTGTCAGAAAAAAAGAAGAAAAAAACACAATAATCGATTACCAATGATAATCCAATCATGATGTCTACACAATAATAATCCAATCATGATGTCTACACGCACTGCTTAATATGAAAGATTGCATGACTGCGCATTTAATAATACGATGATTGACCAGATTGGGCCACCAGAAAGTGTCTCACACGCCTTCTTAATAGCACCGACATTGCCCATTCACTTGGCATATAAAACACGCTCTAGTAGCTTTTTGATTAAAAAATAAAAAATACTCATGAAAATATTAAAACACCTCCATAATACTCTTAATTACATAAAATACTCCAAAAAAAACAAAGCTTCTTTTTTATTTTTTATGAGGCTAAGAATATTTTTGCTTGTACTTGAAAATTGAAACAACATGAATACATTTGTAGAATCCAACCAAAAAGACATTTATCCACTTGCAAAGACAAAAAATTAAAAGTAAAACTATTATTACAATCTATAATAAAAAATCTCTTAATCTGTGATTTTTCCACACCTTTAAAAATTAAAAAAAAAATACTAGATATTCTTGTAGAAGAAAACCAAAATTATTTATCCGCTCATGAAAAAAATAAAAAATTAAAAGTGAAACTATTATTACTCCATAGTTAAATAGAAAAATCAAAATATTGATATCAAGTTGAAAATAAAAAAGAAATTACATATAAAAAATTTCCACTTCATTACATATCTAACCTTGGAGATTCCAATAGCCAAACTGTTCAGAGGTATATCCCTTTTCACAAAATGTATTCACAGTACTTGTTATTAAATCATTGCAAGGACTAAAGCCCTCAAAACACCAATTAAATCACCCTATTAATCATGGTAAACATGCAAGTTTACAAGGGTGCACCATACAGTTCTTCCAAGTTTTAATTACATTCACAGGGATCACAAAAGAAACTGCTTAACCACGAAGAGATGCCCGAGGGACAGCAGGTAAGCCCAGTTCATCCTCAGCCTGTCAAGAATCAAGGTTCAAAGAAAGAAGCATTAGGCAAAACACCAAGAAAGACATATGGCAAATGCAGGTGCAGCATATTTAACTCTGGGAAACAAGCTGGCTGTTCTCTTAAGCTTGTATGAAGGAATCTAAACTCCATTGTCTTCCTTTTTTGATAGATAAATTAGTATTCTGTCCCATTAAATAGAGAAATGTTTCTTCCCAATCAACGGTAAATATCAGTACACGATAAGGGTTTAAGGAACCATGTGACTCAATATACTTCTCACAACACTCACTAGAGTGAATATATATATTTGCTGTACTATTTAATACCTGATTATTGGCTCTACCAGCTGGTGCTGCATGTCCTGTGGGTGCCGAAGGCAAGTTCAGTTCTGAATCAAAATCAGGTTCCTTATCAGGTTGCAGATAAGAAGGCACCCCGTCAGATTCAGTTTCCATTGCCATGTCTGCTTCCAAAGCATCAAGTTCTGCATTCCAAATGAATAGAACAATTATAAGATATAAATTACAGATGGATTATTTATTTGAAACCAGTGCATGAACGACTGTTTCAAATTTTTGTTGCAGAGTAGGGGAAATATTTTCGACAATGTGCCCCTTCTGTGCTATACAATATTAAAGAACTTGCTTCTCAAACATCTTGGCTGAATGGCAAATCAAAACCTCAATTTTGTCCAAAAAAACTGTATTGAGCCTTTGAATGATCTTAAGCTTACCACCCATGAGATCTTCCTCATCAATATCATCTGGCACGCTGTAGCTTCTACCCAAGGTCTCTTGAATTTCACTGCTAACATCCATCAAGTCCATCATCTCATCTTGCAAGTTCTACACAGAGAGAGAGAGAGAGATAATAAAAAGGGGGTGGGGGTACAAAACACCTATCATCAGTTCATCATGATTCCCAGGAGATCCCAATAGATAAGCCATAAAGACAGGATAGGAAGAGGGGCTTTGGAATTGACAGACCACATACATCAATATCTTGAATCTTCACAGTTTTCATCATTCCTTTCAATTCCTTGTTGGCGGATTTCAAAGCTGACACCTGAAAAGAACACCACAAAATTAATGCATGCGAGAAGTGAAGTAAAAAAATTTTAAAACTCGCTCACTTAGAATGCCTTGTGGTCATATATATTTTATCTTAAACTAAATGGCTATGCATGCTGATGATACAAGAAACCATGGAAACCATGTTCATGAATCATAAGCAATCCCTCCCTAGCAGTAGATGTTTCATCCCCTACCTCTCTTGAGGTAGGCTGCAGGTTCCCATTGGATTACACATATTGCTCCACCAGCTTGAACCATGCCCCTTTAGGTGCTACCAAGGCAAACAAATATCTCAAGGTGAGCATCCCATCCCCAATGCAACCACAAATCTATCTGGAGTAAGATGAATCTTCAAAAACGACACGCAAACAAGTACTTACAGGGATGCCTTATTCATAGCATGTATGCCTTTACTGTCCACTACTTTTTGCACAAGAAAAATTGGTTTTAAGTGTCTATTCAGTTTCACAAACAGATGCTTTATGGGGCACTTTTTACTAGTTACTCCAAACATGAACATTTTAAAAACTATATCGAAGTTTTGGAACATACAGTTTGTTGAGCATCTTTAATTCCTTCAGAAGCAAATGCAACTTGATCAAGGTTGAACGTCTGATTATAAAGCATGTCACGCTGTCCTTCATACCTGTCCAACAGATTTACCGATCACATAAGCCATTAAGGCAATTGACAATATACAAATCAAGCTTGTATAGCATCACCCTAGCATTAAACTTAAGCAAATGCAATCCATTACATTTCATTACGCCCAACAAAAATGGCACCCACCCTAAATCAACATCCAAACAGGCAATAGCTCTACAGTTTAGTGCTTCAAATGCAACGAAAAAGGTGAAAACTTTGAAGCTCAAATTCTGAAAAACAATCCGAAAACCTCAGGGTTTCTTTCAAAGTTATGATCACAACCCAGTAACCATTATCAAATCCAGAGTAAAAAACAAACGAACCCAGTTATTTAAATCACAAAATTCAAAACCCACAAGCCCTTTAACTCCAAAAATCACATTAAAAAAGGGGGAAAAATGTAAATACTCACATTCTCTTCTGCTTAAGAACCCTCATAGCTCTAGATTTAACAGCCTCTTGAGCAGGTCCAGGTCTTGTATTCTTGATCTGTTCTTTATACCTAGCAAGTTCTGCATCAAGCTTCTTGATCTTCTCATCTACTGTTTCACCTCTCTTATTAATCTAACATTTTTTATCATCAAATTAAAAACCCATGTCAGAAGTCTAACAAAATCCAATACTAAAATCCAAGCTCAAAACTTTCTTGAAAATACACAAACAGAGAATTCAAGAAAAAGTTACCCTATCTGATGAATCTTGAATTGAAGGTGGTGGTTCTTTATCTTTTTTTACACCAAAAACTCTCTTCATGTTTCCAGAAACAAAAACAACGATCAAGTTCTTGAAAGAGAGAATTGAGAGAGAGAAAAACAAAGAGATTTTCTTGTTTTCGAAGAAGTAAAGACTGTTGCTTTTGGTTCTGTTTTTCTTTTACGCGTTAAAGGAAGTTTCTTGGAGCTTGCAATGAGAGTGTTATTTGATGGATATGGGTTCTATTTGATTTATGACGTGGCCTTTTTTGGTTGGTTGGATTGGTTTTTTAGGTCCAATGGTAACATGCCATGTAATGAAACAAGTTTTTGTAACTGGTAGTGATTTTGATTTTGATTTTATTGATATTGTTTGGACTAATTGCTACATACAATTACAATTATTTTTTGGAACAATGATTTTTTAAAAGAGTTTTATCAGTAAAAGTTAGTGAAAATATTTTATGAGTAGAAATATTTTATTTTACTTTATTAGAGATTAATGTAGAGGGTTCAATTTTAAAATAGTTTGTTGAAAAAAATAGTTTTAATTGAACCTAAACTGATTTTAAGATATTTTTTATTATTGAAAAAATATATTTTACTTGAATCTTTATATGCAGTTGAAATAATTTATATGAGTGGTATTATCTATTAAATTGAATTGATTGGTGTTTAAATTATAATTATTTTAAGATAATTTAAAGATTGTTTAAATTTTAAAAATAAAAAAATATTATTTTAATTATTTTAAAAATATTTTTAAATAAAACTTAATCTAGATTAAGTTTTGAATATATAAGTTACTTGATTAAATTATTATGTCATACTAAGTTTTATAATTATGATAAAAACTTAAACTCATGGAATAATTTCAAGTAAGGTTGTTGATTTAATTTCATTTAAAATAATTGAATATTTCTTTCTAGTTTAAAAATTAAAATAAATCTTATTTTATTCAAAATCTCAGCCGGTTATAGAAATTTAGACTAAATTTTGACTAAAATGCTCTTGTTTCATTTTGGTTGTTTCATTCCGGCTAAATAGTGATTTTTTATTAAAAAAATTTATATTTTTTATAATTTTATTTATCAACACTCAATTTATTAAATATTAAATAATTTATTATAACTTGTTTTTTTTGTTATTTTAACTCCATGATCCATATTACAGTTTTAACAAATTAAGTTAATTGTCTTGATTTTTTTATTTTTTTAATTTTATTATTTAAATTTTTAATATTTAGTTGATTATAATTTAAATTTTATCATTTATTTTAATTTATTTTTTATAAAATTATCTTATTTTTATAATTCAGGTTAGGAATTTCACAAATTAATCGGATTAAATTTAAATTATTTTATTATATTATATTTTAAGATTTATTTTTCTTTTAGTTTTATCTTCCTAATAAATTTATTAAAAATTAAATTTTATAATTTGGTATGATTTTTTTTTATTCGAGGTTAATATAACACTTTTAGAAGCCGAAAGCTGGAACTTCCTCCGGATATTAGGGGATGAGAACTGGAGCTCATTCCTATCCTGAGGCAGAACCTTCTCAAGCTCTGGTACTTTCTCTCTCTGTCAATCCCTCTGTGTAGTTTTAGATCTCTAAATTTCTCATTAGTCCACTACCATGGATACCCATGACAACCAGCCACACCCAGCAACAAGATCAAAACCCTCTAAAATCTACTGTTTATCAATACCGATCCTCTTTTTAGCAATCTCATTAAGTTTCTTCATCAAGACAAGCCACTACTTCAAAATCCAACACCTAAAATCAACACTCGCATCAAACCCCACTTATTTTCAAGAACTCCTAGGGTTTCTTTATTCAACCCAAAACCCCACCAAAACCCAACAACCAAATCACATTTCCGTACCCTCTCACTGTGTTTTATGGATGGCACCTTTCCTTTCAGGTGGTGGGTATAGCTCAGAATCTTGGTCATATATTTTAGCACTTAATGAAAACATGAACAAGAAAAGGTTTAAGTTGAGTATTGAGCAACACGGTGATCTAGAATCTTTGGAGTTTTGGGAAGGTTTGCCTCAAGAAACCAAGAACTTGGCTGTTAAGCTTTATCAAACTGAATGCAGAGTAAATGAGACTATTGTGATATGTCATAGTGAGCCTGGTGCCTGGTACCCACCATTGTTTCAAACCAGGCCTTGTCCACCAACTGGTTATGAAAATTCTAATTTTGTTATTGGTAGAACCATGTTTGAGACTGATAGAGTGAATGCTGAGCATGTTAAGAGATGTAATAGAATGGATTATGTTTGGGTTCCTACTGATTTTCATGTGTCTACATTTGTGCAAAGTGGGGTTGATCCATCTAAGGTTGTTAAAGTGGTTCAGGCTGTTGATGTTGAGTTCTTTGATCCTTTAAAGTATGAGCCTTTAGATCTTGTTTCAATAGGGAATTTGGTTTTGGGTTCAGGAAAGAAGGATCTGGATTCGAAGATGGAGTTTGTGTTCTTGAGTGTGTTTAAGTGGGAGTATAGGAAAGGGTGGGATGTATTGTTGAAAGCATACTTGAAAGAGTTTTCTAGGATTGATGGGGTTGCTTTGTACTTGCTAACAAATCCTTACCATTCTGATAGGGATTTTGGGAACAAGATTGTGGAGTTTGTTGAGGATACTGGCATAGAGGAACCAGTTGAAGGTTGGGCGCCTATTTATGTGATTGATACTCATATAGCTCAGGTTGATTTGCCAAGAATGTATAAGGCTGCCCATGCATTTGTTCTTCCATCAAGAGGAGAAGGGTGGGGGAGGCCTCTGGTGGAGGCCATGTCAATGTCTTTGCCAGTTATTGCAACGAATTGGTCTGGACCAACAGAGTATTTGACAGAGGAGAATAGCTATCCATTACTGGTGGATAGAATGAGTAAAGTTATGGAAGGGCCATTTGAAGGGCATCTTTGGGCTGAACCTTCTATTGATAAGCTACAAGTTTTGATGAGGCATGTAATAACTAATGTTGAGGAAGCAAATATGAGGGGAAGGCGAGCAAGGGAAGACATGATTAGAAGGTTTTCTCCTCGGATTGTTTCTGGTGTTGTCACAGATGTAATTGAAAATCTACTTGATCGGATGATTTGAGAGTTTTGCTTCTTCTTGCTTGCGGAGTTCATATATGGTGTGGGTCAGCTGGGGAATTAAGTAATCAGATTTTAACATGGCATGGCATCTTTGTAAATGAGGAGACACATGATGTATTTTGCAGGTCTACGAGATGTTTGAACAACCGGATGACTTCATTTCCAACGTGTCCTTGTTTATGTTCAAGTGTTCTGTCACTGTATAGACAAATTATGTCAAATTTTGAGACATTCAAGAGCTAAGTTTCAGGGTTTTAAGCACCTGTTAGGTTGCTTCTGTTGTTGAGCATGGCAGCTGGAGAGAGTGCCAGTGCCTAGAATTGCTAATTCAAGAGTGCAACAATACGTGGGAAACTCTATACACTAGACAGTGCTTTGTGTAATGGCTTTGCCGTTCTAAATAATCTTCCATCAAGGATAGGCAAATTTCTTATCAATTTGCATGATTGTTGTAATTCAGGAAGAGAGGTAGATGATTGACTAACAATATCTGAATGGGCCAATTGGAACATGCAGTAAAGAACCTTTCCTTCAGTTCTTTTAAGAATTTCCTGGCATTCTTCTTACCAGATTTGGAGTGAATTAGCCTCTCTCTAGTCAATATTCTTCACAGAACTCTAGCATCAATAGTATGATTCAGAGTATCATATTTTCAGCAGGTACCATTTACTTAACAGCATTGTCTGCAAAAACAGCTTTGACTAAATCCCATTTTAGAGGAATTTTTGTTCTAATTGTGCTCTCCTATATATTATGCCGTTATTTTTCAGCTTTCTTTCGAAAGCTCGCCTTTTTTCTGTGAACAACCCTAGTGGTAGAGGGTGCGTGGTGCTATATATTTTTGGAAAGGGAAATTTTACACAGAAACTGATGTGGCAAGTGTTGTATAGTGTAATATAACTGATTTATAAAATCATTTCATTAAATGATGATGTAACTACAAAATTATTTTGTATAATTTTTCGATTTGTTCCTCCGTGCTGTTTTGGAAAAAACAATCTTTCTATTTCTTGACCTAAAAGTTGAACAAATTAAGTGAAAAAAACACCAAAATCTTCCCATAAAATCGTGTTTTACCAATGAAGTAGGCCAAAAACTTGGAGGGTATATAGAAAATTTTTTTTTAAAAAAAAATCACTTCCTAAATGGTAAAACAGTTTAGGAATCTCGTACAAGCTCTATGGGGTCTTGCCTTCGGTTTATTACAAAAAAAGAACACAACAGCTCCTTCCCTCCGAGGAATCTTCTCTTCCTCACAATCTCACCAACTTCTCTCCTTCCTGTTGTCTATCAATCATTAGTTTTTATTTCTTTCGAACCTTATCTTAACCAACCCCCAACAATGGCCACGGCTGCTCTTCTCCCCTGAGCACCACCTACCCTTGCCTTTCTCAAAGCACCTTCCAAAGTTCAGGACAGGATGGCCTCCTGTGCCTCGTCCCTCCTCCTTGGCCTCCTGTCTTTCCTCATTGTGGCGAACATAGCATCATCATCATCCTCTTCCGGGGGAATCCGCCTCAGTATTATCCGAAAACCATTTGCTGCTGTCCCTGTCTTCAGGGAGGCTCCAGCTTTTCGAAATGGGGATTCCTGTGGGCTTCAGAGAATCCACATTGTCATGACTCTTGATGCCAATTACCTTAGAGGCACCATGGCTGCCGTTTTATCCATCCTCCAACATTCTACTTGCCCTGAAAACATGGAGTTCCATTTTCTCTGGTCACGTTTCGAGCGTGAGGTCTTCTCCAGCATCAAATCCACCTTCCCTTACCTTAACTTCAAATTTTACCGGTTTGATTCCAACCGTGTTCGCGGCAAGATATCTAAATCCATTCGTCAGGCCCTAGACCAGCCTTTAAACTATGCTAGAATTTACCTTGCTGACATTATCCCATCCGAGGTTAAACGTGTGATTTATCTGGACTCTGATCTTGTTGTTGTTGATGATATTGCAAAATTATGGGAGGTTGATTTAGAGGAAAAGGTTTTGGCTGCTCCAGAATATTGTCATGCAAATTTCACCAACTATTTCTCTAACCTATTTTGGCTTGATCCTGTTTTGGCCAAGACTTTTCATGGAAGAAGGCCTTGTTATTTTAACACAGGAGTCATGGTTGTGGATGTGGAAAAGTGGAGGCAAGGAGGGATTACACAAAAGGTTGAAGAGTGGATGACAGTGCAAAAGCAAAAGAGAATCTATCATTTAGGTTCATTGCCGCCATTTCTATTGGTCTTGGCTGGGAACATAAAAGGAGTTGACCATCGATGGAACCAGCATGGATTAGGGGGTGACAACATGGAAGGAAAGTGTAGGAGTTTGCACCCAGGACCTATTAGTTTGCTTCATTGGAGTGGGAAAGGGAAACCTTGGCTGAGGCTTGACTCAAGGAAACCTTGCATTGTGGATCATCTCTGGGCTCCATATGATCTTTATCGCTCATCGATGCATGCTCTTGAAGAATGAGGATGGAGTCAGTGAGAAAAGGAAGGGGTTGGTGGTTTAGGAGAGCAAGAGGAGATACACTAATGGCTAAGAAGTCAATTTTTTTAAAGAACTCTTCAAAAACAAATTTCTTCCCATTCTTTCATATCATTTAAGGTCCACAAGGACCCTTTTTCTTTTCTTTTTTTTTTTTCCTTTCAAAATCTTAGAAAAAAAAGAGGATTTTTCGCTGTGCTATCCTATCGAGATCATCTTATGAAAAAACCCTAATCAAATTTCTGTTGTAAGAGGTGGAAAAGAGAAGCCATAAGGGTTTGAATTTTTTTGGTTCTACTACTGCTTTTCAGCATGGACTTTTGAAGCTATCTTCATCAATTTTGATTCTATTGCATAGAGCTTGAGGGAAGATCTTGAGTTCCTTGTGAAATGGACAATGACACAATGATGGGGGTTGTGGAAAAAATTTATTTGTCCCTCTATACAACTTTCTATGTACTACATTATTATTTCTGAATCCAGTTTAGTTTCATTAATTCTTTAGTTTTTTTTTTCAATTTGTGGAACCCCGCCCTTCTGTTGTGGCAAGTTTATGATCTCCTCTGTGCTCCTAGTAAATTGACAGATAAACTGTGCCTGTCTTAATCTTAGCTTTGGGGAATTGTCAAAATTTTGCTTGCACCTTTCATTTCCGAGTCATGAATTGATTGCCAAATAGAAGCCTTCTCGGTGAGTGGGTTTGCTTCCGAGTCAAGATATGGATCGTATCATCTGCTTAAAATGGGACAAGTAACAAGTCTTGGTACATCCGAATTGGTTCTAGGATACCTTTACCGTGGATTAAAAACAATCAAGATATGGATAGGACAAATAACTGGTCCTGGTACATCGTAACAGGTTCGAGGATACCATTAATCGTGGATAGAAAAGACCGCAGTGAAACATAAAGAAGAGTAACTTGCTAGTACTATGATTGAACTATAACATAATTAAAGACAATAGAAACAAATTCCAGGGTGCACTTAGCAGCATCATATAGTTACAGGAACTGGCTTATCAACGACAATGATAATTGGTACAAACAGCATGGTGCAAATAAACAAGGAACCGGCTCATCGCCCCTATGTAGACTAAGGTTTTTTTCGTTCCACGCTAAAATTTCTTCTCATTGCTTCCTTTTTTCTTTGGATAAATGCATCTGATTTCTCATTGATATTTGAGGCCACACTTATGAGATGCCTTGGGTACACCTCTTTTGGCTCCTGCTCTCCTGGTAGTGTCCAATCTTCACTTATTATGTTCTTACCTTTCTTAGCTCTATCTTCCTCCTTGCTGTCCTGTATGCTGACAAACTTTTTGGGACCTCTTCCTCGAGCCATGGTGCTCACATTGGACTCAGCCTCTTGTTGGGCTTTCCATCGAGCGGTAATGCCTTCAGCAACACCATTCACTTGAGCTGGGGGGAGCTCCTCCTTGTCATGGGATGGCTCAGTGACCTTCTTGCTTTTCTGTATACATAGCTTGTCATCAGGGAGCTGTCCCTTCGCTGATAAAGGGATGGGAATGATGTCACCTTTCTTCAATTTAGGATGATCACCATCATTAATTCTTGGGCTACCTTTCATTGGTTCATGGACACAAGAGCCGAGTTTGTCAACAGAAGTCCAATGCTCCAATTCTTCTTCAGTTTGCTTGAAGTGAACCTGAATCTCAGATCCTGAACCAGTATCTTTTGACCTTCCTTGACCCTGATGGTGCAGCTTTTCTTCTCCTATAGTACTTTTAAGAATCAAGGGTGCTTTTTCTTCAACCATAGAGCCCACTTCATTTCTCCATGAGTCATCTACACGTACCGCAGTTGAGCTGCGAGGCTCTGCGTCTGCATGGCGTAAAGTGATGCTCTTAAAGGGACGAGCAATAAGGTTGTTCATGAAGAACTGGAAGAGCCTCTGGCAAATGCCGCGGGAATGAAATTGGTTGTCTTTTTTCTGCATGTCTGGTGCCAAAAACACTAAAAAAACAAGAAAATGAAAGAAAGAACAGCTGTGGTTGCCGTCTAAAGAGGGGACTTGAGGGATGGTATATTTATTTCAGCAATTGGTTAACATGTGGTTATTCTATCCTTGGAAAATGGGGTAACAAAAAGTTATAATATGGATTTGATGGAAGCATCCTCTTCTCTTTTAACCTTGAAAGGGAGTCATTTCTCAGCCTGCTTAAGTAGGAAGCAAACGCAGAGAGCAAGAAAATCATAGACAAATCCTAGTGATTCCATGCATTTCAAAGGGGAAGGAATCCTACTTTGCTTGAAGTTTCTGATATTCCCAAATCACAAAAAGCAAGGGTCACGCAAAACACATAACCTATATCAGTGTGGGCCACGGCCAGCAAATGGAATTCAAATGCCTAGCATCCTTTGGAAAACCTGATATTTTATCTTACAAGTATTTAACGGGATGAAATAGAACTACATGCAGTTGGCTAGGGCCTGGTGATTTACTGGAGGCAATACTGACGAATTATGTTAGCCAAAACTGCTGCAATCACATCAATACCAACTATTATTTTTCCATCTAATCATAAAGAGATCGATCAGTAACGAATCAAACATGCATCCAAGGGGGGTAATCCGACTAACGTCGGCTCATTTGGTCAAGTGTTACACCATGTATAAGATACGCAAAGATGATACTTGTACATGAATTTATTGAAAATAGGGAGCAAAAACTGCCAAAACTTCCTTGTATACAGGTTTCTTGAAATCCACAGCCTGCATGAAAATGAGGGAAGAAGGGAACCGATCAATAACAAAATCAGAATACTGAATTTAACTGATTGGAACAAATAAGAAACATTACGACAGCGTAAGCTACCCACAAGGTCAATTATTTGTTCTGGAGACATCCATGACCACTTGCCAAACTCAGGTTTTTCTGAGCCATCACCCAGTAGATTGATCTCTTCCTCATTCCCTGTGAATTTAAGGAGAAACCTGTGTGTTTGTAGTTGCAAAATGTGATTAACTGATGTAAAACGAGCCAGGAAATAAACTGGTTTGTTGGTCACTTTTGGCACCAAAAACTACAGTTTTAATACCGTCAACTAAAAGTTCTTAGCTAAGGCTAGATTGGTTCAGACATGTAATTGACCTTAATGGCGAAGTCAGTGTAGGATGATTCGAACTAAATGTGGGCTATTTATATGCTCACCACTTCTGTGCTTGACCTTTCCAGTCAGATCCCCATTGATGTTTAAGTTTTTCCCTGACTTCTGGTGGGAAGTCATATGCCAACCAAGAAGGCGCCTGCAAATTCGATCAAGTTAGTAAACCAACCACAGAATGCTCAACAAGAAACTGTAGCCACTCCCAAAATAATTTGAACAGGAACATGTAGAGTCAATCAGATGCAAAGCCTGAAAACTAGAAATATATAAGCTCTCAGAAGGCATGGTTCATCAATCCGTAGCTACAGCTAATGTGATAAATGAACATGAACTGCATAGATATAGAATGGTGTCCATAAACTCTCACAAGGCTATACCGTGGCATTAAAATTAACAGCGCAAATCACTAGAGTGCACATTATAATCCAGAAGCAAACCATTTAACATGTTTAATCCACATCCACTTTTTGAATCACAAAAGCCCCCCTCATTCAGAGCAATGACATCATGGCTAAATAAAATAATACACCAGCGAAAACATTTTTCTTGCTAGATCTTGCTACTGATGATTTCATATCTGTGCAGAGTATAGCACATGAACAACACTACGCAGAATTTTTTCTCAAACAAATTCAGTAGTGCCATGGAAGTTAACAAGGATAACATGTTGGCTAACAATAAAGAGAATATTCTTGATATCTCAAAGCCAGCTTAAATTAGACAAAATCACATGGTTGATAAATTTCAATATTCCTTATTAGAGTAACCAGTTTCAAAGAAAGCATTTCATTTTTTCCTTCAAAGATTCAGTTGAGATAAGCTGCCCATTCCTTTAAGATGAAAAACAGGGGAATAAAAAAAGACAGGAAAAAGCCAGACCTCGGCAAGAACTTCTGCTGAGCTAACCCCTGTCTCTTCTTTTAATTCCCTGATAACCGCAACTTTCGGGTCTTCATTCTCATCAATGCCACCCTATTTCAAACAAAACACCATTAAAATCCCTATATCAACAAACAATCTTCTTTCCCTTTTTTTTTAATAAAAAAACTTTATATAACATTATTGTACCACAAAATGAAACCTTTTACTAATCATTATAGCAACATAGGCAACAGCCAAATCACTAAAACTTAAGATTCATCATCATTAATTTGTACAACATAGTTTACCTCCTTAATCTTTTCCAATTCTTTATCTTCAATTAGACCTCAAAATAACTGATATTACGTAATCCTTAACACAATTAAACATCACTCTACAATCTTTAACATATTTTTTTAGAAAAAACCAACATTTAAATCACCTTTGGCATATTCATTTTCAAAGAAAACCAATCAAACCATAAATAGATACAAAATCTAAACAAAACCCATTAAACAAAAACCGATCTTTAAATCACCTGTGGCATTTGCCAAGCATTGGGCATATCCAACCTTGAAGCAGCAAAAATCTGCACAGTCCACACACAGGATAAGCTCATGTTTTTTTGCACAAATTCACAGCTACGTAAATTTTTACTCAACTACCTTCTTTGATGGGTTGATAAGGCAAATGCCAACATTTTTTCGGTAACCTTCAGGAGGTGATTCCATTGATGATGATGATGATGATGATGATGATGATGATGATG
>Ga0325405_1004553_pt1 | contig 14119 bp, 7 predicted proteins | sample PopdelMetagenome_21_FD_205663 | JGI IMG/M metagenome (GOLD analysis project Ga0325405, IMG submission 205663) | Populus deltoides microbial communities from Bellville, Georgia, United States - Xylem-Control-R2 | ecosystem: Host-associated > Plants > Phyllosphere > Stem > Wood/Secondary xylem... | reverse complement strand
AGTTTTTTACTTGGGTTTTTTTCTAGGTTAAGACAGATCAATCCTCCTTTTATTTTTTTCATAACTCCTACTATTTAGTTCAATTCTCATAACTCCTACTATTTAATTAAATTAAAAATAAAACAAATCAACACATTATAATGTGGAAGCCTATGCAATTTTTAGGTTCAAATGGTCTTGATTTGAGAAAATATGTTATAAAATAATATAAAACTATTTCTAGAACATCACCTAATGAATAGAGATTCTTTTATGAGAGTTACTAAGTTTATTGGCATATACAGAGCAAATAAAACTAAATTATTGGTCTATGCTACGCCGTGAGTCGGATCAATATTTTTAAAAAGTTAAAAAAAAATGAGTTGCTTAAGTGGTTTGTAGTAGTAAAAAGAAAATCTAATCATGAACTAAAAACCTAATGCATTTTGGATGACATCATTTTCAAATATGGAGTTGGTGACATATTGAACAATATTGTTTTTAAATATTGAAACGGTAACATATTGAATCGATTTAAGTCAATATTGTAAAATACACAACTTGGATGATGAGACCATAAAAACCCCATAGAAAGTAAATAAAAATAAATTATACAGCTCAATTTCTTATCAACCCAATGTCTTAGGATAAAAATGAGAAAAAAAAACATTCAATTTTTAAAAATAAATAGAACAAAAAAGGATGACTTGAGTCATAAGACCCTGATTATCCCATAAAAATAAATTAAAAAATAATTATGAAGCTCAATCTCTAATTAAAAAAATGATGAAATTAAAAAAATAATTTAGTCAAAAAAATAACCCAAAGAAAAAAAAACAAACATAAGTAAAAAAAATAAGGATCAAAATTGACTTAAAAAATAATAAATCATAACACGAGACTCGAGATGAAGAGAGATAAATGGAAGAGGAAGAAAAAATGGAACATTGGCAAAACACCACCACATATAATCCACCATGAGCCACCATACCTTGTAGCCATCATCAAGAAAATTCAAGAGACATTGTGAAACACCACCTTTTAAGGTCGAAAGAGATCGAATGCACCTTTACAACATGGTGACGCTTCTCACATGTTGGTGTGTGCATTGCATAAGCTAGTTATTCCCTCTTTGGCCGTTCAATTTAGTTCTTTTTTTATTTTAACTTTAAATTTGATCCCTTAAGACTTAATTATTTATATCAGTAAAATTTATTTTTATTTTGTGAGACGAGCATTAATCGCTACCTTGTGTTTTTCCTCGACATCGTGATATCCCTATATCTAGAAAACCAAAACAAACCATTAAGTCCAACCCCAAAAAACTCAATGTGAAAAAATCAAATTAATAAAAAAAATCAAGTGATAAGAAAAGGTTTAAATATCTTTCTCTACCTATTCAATTTAGTGTCTAATGCTAGTTAAAAAAGGGGTTATGTATTTATCCAATCTTCAAACTCAATCTCAAAAGCTTTAACTGCTTTAAATAAATAAAATTTCATATAATTTTATCAAAGTATCAACCAATCCACAAAATATTTTTTCAACATCGTAAAGTTCCCTAACCTAGGCAATCAAAACAAACCACCAAGTTTAAATCTAAATAAATACAACGTTAAAAGAACAAATTGGAAAAAAAATCAAGTGACTAAAATGAAAAAATCTAAAGACCAAAAACAAGAGAAAATATTTTGGAACACTATTACAATCCACAGTGTTTTCTCTCTTGGAGAACAGTGAAAATGCCATACCCATTAGTTTTTTTGTAATTATTAATGTACTTTTTTATTAAGTTTATTAGATTATTAAAGAAACTTAAAAGTTAAACTACGAGGAGAGCTCTTAAAAATAGTCTTATTAAATTAGAAAGAAATTTAAAAGGTGATTTTCACTATAGAAGGAATTGTATCATGTGAGAGGATTTGCTTTGGATTGTAATAATATATTTTTTATCAATTTCTTAACTATGTTAATCAAGCTTTTTTTCTTCTAAGTTTTGCATTGTCTTGGAATTAGATTTTATAATTTATTTTGGTTTCTTTTCATATGGTTATTGTGATGTCAAGAAAAACATTTGACATTGAATACATGCTCGATTTTGATTTTAATGACTATGAAAAAATGAAAATTTGGGACCAAATTTGAGAATGAAGCAAAGAATTATTTATTATAAATCCATTGTCTATTGCCTTTTGCATTTTGTTTTCCATAAGAGTTTGGCAAATATTGTTTTTGTTCCTATAGTTTGATACTTTTTTGTTTTGGTTTAAAACACTATTTTGTTTAATTTTGGTTTATATGTTTGATAGAAGAGAAAGTTGTTAAAAAAATATGGAGGAGATAAAGTCATCAAATGGCTACATTCTGGTGATAAAAAAGAAGTTGTTTTTGGTATCAACAAATTTCATTTAACGAAAAGTTTTTATAGAGATGTTTTGTATCCTCCATCTTGCAAAAAAAAAAAAAGTAGATTGGTTTTTAAAGACAGATATTTTTATTTTATTTTCTAGTTTTTTACCAATTTAGAAATGTTTGTATTGATGAGTTGGTTTATTGATATTATAATAATGTTTATTAAGTGTTCTTAGATGAAAAAAAAGTATTAAAATAAATTTTTGGATCCAAACAATAGCCCAATTTTTCAACCACCTTTCTAGTGGTCGAAATTGGATAACTAGACAACATATCATTTGCTTTTTTTTCACACAAAAAAAAAAAAGAAAGGTTAGTTGTGCAGGCCTAGCCTTGTAGGATCATGCGCATTGCCTTTTCTTTTAATGGTTCAAACGTGTTGGGCCACCTAAACCTAGGTGTCTGATAATATTTTTTTATTTAAACTTGTGTGGGGGGTGTTCGAACTACTAGGCATTCAATTTTAAGTGAGATTGATTAAAATAACTAAATTAAAAAAGTTTTTGTGATTTTTTAATAAAATATAGTTTAATTTTTACTTGGTTTTCAAATTCAAATAAGATTGTAACATTTGTTTTTTAATACTAATAGGTATTCTTTTTGTTCAATCCTACATAATATAATTTTTTTCCTTGAATTTTATTCAATATATTTCTTGGGCGTTTCTATTTTTATTGGAGTTTAATTTAATAAAGAATTTGTTCAAAAAAATAAAGTTATTAAATTCAAACGATTTATAACATGTGTTGTGAGATCATATATCTTGGTCTATAATCATCTTCAACTTTTTGACTTAGTCTTTATTTGTGTTTGTAACTCTTTTTTGAATTTATTGGCACATTGATCTTCTTGACTTTTAGAAAAAAAAAAATATTGATGTTAGAGACCTTGATTGATGGTATTGATAGGAAACTTGGTATCAGAGCATAACATATCTGACGACCACCTTGAAAAAATGAAGAACAAATTAGGCTCATTAGTTGTGGGCCAAAAGGAACTATAACAATCAATGAAGGCTACTGAAGAACACCTCTTAAAGCATATAGAGAGCATGTTTCCTTTACGCATGGTGGAGGACATGATGATGTCGGGTCCTCTCATAAGCCTCATCGTAGCCACTTGGGAGGAGGCTCCCTCATACCTAAAATCATAAAGTTGGACTTTCCATACTATGATAGCATGAAAGATCCAACCAGGTGGATCTGTCAAGTGGAGCAATTTTTTAAGTTTCAACACATAAAAAAGGCAAAGAAACTTTTCATGGATGGTTACCACTTAGATAGTAATATCCAATTATGGTGTCAACATTTCAAACATCGATAGGAAGATTTCAATTAGGAGGTTTTCAATTACGAATTACATTTTTATTAACCTTCAAAATACCAAAATGTTTTTGGGGATCTCACCAAGCTTAAGCAAACAGGAAGCATCCACGATTACCAAATGGAGTTTGATCAATTGTTACATCGAGCTAGCCATTTATCCGAGGAACAACAAGTTTGGTGCTCTGTTTGTGGATTAAAAGAAGCAATACGAGTTTATGTGCAAGTATGAAATCCAATTTCCTTATCTATTGTTATTGGTCTTGCACAACTATATGAGTCTCGTTCGTATGACCAAAAGAAGGGGGTACATGGAACCTTAAAAGACCCTATCAAACTGAGCCCGACAGAGTTACAAGAAAGAAGGACGCATGGATTATGCTTCAATTGTGATGAAAAATTTTCTCTGAGCCATCTTTATAAGAAGTTACTTTTTAGAGAAGGAATCTTTCCTTCCATTGATGAATCGTTGGATGTGAGTAACATAGAATAGGAAGAGAACATTCTTGAAATTAGTTTTCTTGTTATTTCAGGAAATGCAGCACCACAAACCATGCGCTTCTTTAGGAAAAATGGAGATTATATTGTTATAATATTGGTTGAGCCTAGTAGCAACCACAATTTCTTAAATTCGAGGTTAGCTACTAAAATATGAATTTATCCTACAAGAAAAGGGGAATTTTCAGTACATGCATGTACCGTCCTAATCTTTAGCACAATTGTATCCATACATGATACATATACAATGAAATTAGGGTCAATTTGTTTTATATACAAATGGTCATGTTATTTATTTTACTAAAATTTCATCAGAGTTTTCCCTGTACCTACACCATACCAAATTATCGATCACTTCATACACAACACAACTAACTCCACCACTATATTAGTCGAAACATCATGAACCTTATCACACATCAACATCAATATTTCTCAATATTATCACACAAATTTAGTTTTCCAATATGAACCAGAAGTAATTCTTCTATAGTAACATGAAAACTAAAAACATAAGTTTACAAAAGATTTAAGTGTAGGATAAATAAAAGATCATATTAACTATACATAAAAAGCATACAAGTACAAGATTATACCTAATATAATAGTCTAATCCTAATAGCTATATCAGCCCTTCCCTATAGTGTATGATGGCCCTGCAAAAAAATACATCAAAAAAATAAATAATTTAATACTGCAATTTATAAATTTACTCTAACATGCATAAACAATTTGACCAACTCAAAAACATCATTAATTATTATGTTATAAATATCCAAAATTTCTATTTAATTATAATATCAACTACCATACTATTTTTCAATTTCAAGTCTCATAGTCACCATTACCCACTCATACAGATTCATAGTAACACTAGGAGATATGAACATTGACTTTCATTCAACAATGAAAAAAACATAACGAGAGTTTTCATTCAACAATAGAAACAACAAACAGTGGCTTCTATTCAACAATGAAAATAACAAACAACGGCTTCCATTCAATGATTGAAGCAACAGATTATTAGCTATCATTCATCAACAGTAGCAACACCATCCTTGACTTCCTTCACATAACCAATTTTCCGAACACAACCTTTGTTATTTCTAGCTCATTTCTTTATTCTTTTCTATTTTGTTTTCTTTTTTCCCACTTCATATACCACACAATTTTGTTTCAATAAAAATTATCAAATCTAATGTAATTTCAATAAATAAATTATATAATTAAAAGATAAGTCTAGCTGAGCATGTTCCTCTATTTGCAGAAGATGTCACTCTTGGTGCCTCTTCTGAATCCAAAAAAGGTACCATAAATTAATTTTTTATCATTTTATAACATACCACTATTCCTTTAACTTACATCCCACCATACAATTCATCTTCAAAGTCATATTTATCATTTCTTCAACTAACCCCAAGTATACTAAATATTATTCACCTATAAATAATCATTATCCTTTCTTTATTATATCTACTCTCAAATAATCAGATTCAATTACTACTTCATTTTAAATTCTCCTCTCATTTTGTATACATATAAGGCCATAAGACTTTTTTCTTTCATTTCCTTTCTAATGTTTTTCTTAAATTTTATCATAGTTCAAATTACAATTTCTACATTACAAAACTATTATTTAAACACAACACACTCATTTATATATTTTTATTCATTCCAATACTACAATGAACAAACATTCCAATATGTTAATTAAAATTGATAACATGATCTAATCCCTTTCAAATAATCTCAAAAATAAACTTTACACTAATTCCTTACAATATTAACACATAAACATCAAAAAAATACTTTTTTTTTCTACACTTAGTCGACCACCTCCACTCAAATCCTCACCATGTTTTCTTCTTAATAACATCAATTTTACATATATAACACTTTTTTTCTACATGTTTTAGCATTTCTAACACTTATTTACAAAACCCTTAAATTCTCAGTCATGAACCCTAATTTATATAATTAAAAATTTCATAAAAATCAATGAAACTTCTCAATGACCTATTAAAATGAGCTTAGGCCACCTTACCAAGATTTTCCTCTCCAAATACTAGCTAAATGAAACTTTCCCAAGCTTTCCTCTTCTTTCTTCAACTTATTTACGTTCTCTCTCTAAAACCTTACTTTCTATTTCTTAATCTCACTTAATCAATCCTAAATATGGTTTTTCTAAGAGATGATGTAGAAACTATCATGATCTCACAAGATTTCTCTTTTTTTTATCATAAATTTCTCTCTTTTTTTCATAAATTTCTTTCTTTTCTTTCTTCCCTAAATGGCTGGCCACAAAACACACACACACATATTCCCTAAGTTGTAGCAACGGAACCTTAGAAAGTATATAGGAAAGATAATTTTTTTTATTCTTTTCTTTTTATTAGCACTAGATTTATTTCATTATATTCCACCCATATCTCAATTAAATTCATTTAATATTCTCTTTAAAAAAAAAAAAAACTAATTGCAAAAGCAGGAAATCAACCTTATTAAAATGCCCCTTTTGGGGACCCACCCATGAGTAAATATTATATTTCATTTCATAGTAGCTTTATTAGACCATACAACTTTCTTGATATATCCACATAATAGGTATGAACATACACTAAAACATTATAAATATTAAATTGTTAACAAATTATGAAAACACAGTTTTGAATCAGAGAAAGAAGAGCTGAATCCTCTTTCCAACTATGACTATCTCACTCCAATAATTGCTTTTCTTTTTGTTACTTTTACCACTAATTTTTTGTTCCTTTTACCACTAAACTATACCCACTATAATGTGGTTATCTTGGCAAGAATTATGTTCTGCAGAATACATGATTCATGCACCTTTAAGTTCGATCAATGTTCTGCAGAATATATGACTCATGCACCTTTAGGTATTAAAACTAGTTTCCTCATAATATTCGTTCTCTTTTTTTTTTTTTTTAAAGACCGACAATAAATGAGAACAAAAATAATATAAAAAACAAAATAAATTGAATTCTATCTCTTCAAAACATATAAATTCAACTTATTTATTAATTAAACTTCACTTATACTTAATTTAATTTTAATTTTAATTTAATTACAGTAGGTTATAAACAGCTGTTATAGAGGAGGATAGAAATAAGACGACAAGGAAAAGCAAAGGAAAAGTAAGCCTCCAATGGTTGCAACTGTCCCTTGAGAGATCTTAGACGCCAGAAGGCTTCCACCAACCACTGCCAGGGAGGTGCAGATGGTATGTCCCAAAGTAGCCCCCACAGCTACGCCGATGGCATTTTTGTGTGTTGCCAGCTGCAGGAGCCAGACATTCTTGTCAAAATATTATATAATAACATATTCTACAGCATCGCAATTTGAGATCATTCCGAGTTCTTGAGAAATATAAAAACCCATCAAGAAGAAGATAAATCATGTTCAGTATCCTATCAAAACAATGGCATCCGTCCCTGGAAAATAAAAACAGAGAACACAATTGCTTCCTAATCACAGTATTTCACCATTCAAATCAATCTAGCCAAGTAAAGAAAACAGCAGGCATCTTAATTACGGGAGCCATGTTGATTTTTCGTGCAAAATCTTCACAGCTGCTTTTGTGTTCAAGAATTCCTGTGAGTGTTCAAACTATTTCACGAACACATGCAAGCCAGATGCTTAAAGAATCATATAGATAGAATAGGCACAACCGAAGAACCATGAAAATTGAAATCACGTGAATAGTGGGTGTTGGCATTTGAAGACTAAAAGCCAGGGATCTTGTGATGACAAACCTTGGTTCTGCTGCAAAATGTTAGGCAAGTGGCAATAAACATAGCAAATAAGGAGCACACAATTTAAGGGTACTCGACAATTTGCCTACACGAATTAATTTTTCTATATATATAAATTTTCAATTACACAAGACTTCACTGGTATAAACATCACTAAATTTAGGCGGGACTCTCAAGAAACCTAACATGCACAAACCCATGATCCTATTACATCCAGGAAGATATGCTTAAAAATTCTCATTGCAAGAACTCCGAACTCTGTCCGCAAAACTAGGCAGTTCAGACATCCCTACAAGACTAAATTTTTACAAAATTTTAAATTTATTTTTTTAAAAAAAAAATTTTTATCGTTTTAATATGCTGATATCAAAAATAATTTTTTTAAAAAAATTATTTTAATGCATTTCCAAACAAAAAATAACTGTTATCACAACACCAAAAACTACCTAAATTCTTATGCCAAAAATGTTGCTGCTTCATCTACTGTTTTCGTGTAGATGATTAGGTTGGTGGGAGCTAGCGGCTGTGCACACCATCCTAAAAGAAAGTTATCTAATTGCTTTTAAGCTATGCAGCCAAAATCGGAAGACAAAGTTTCACATCACATGGGAAATTTAACATGGCATGGTGAGAGGTGTATCAAAGCCCATACATGGTACCAATATAATCAAGACACACCATCAGGTATGATGGTTTGGTTTATGAGATTTTCTCCGATGATAAGCCTGTAACAGCAACCATAGTATATGCAAATTCAAGTCAAAGATACATAAAAACTGGCACCGAAGTTCAACATTTACCTTTACAGTGGTTTTGAATTTAGGGCACTCTACCATGGGCATCACTAAAGTATCCTTAGAGCACAGAAAGATAGGAGAACTTCATTTGATTGAGATATTTTCTTGTTCTTAGGAAGGATGATATATCCTCCATTTTCATACTATATTGAATTTCCTTTCTCAATAAAATTATCTCTACTACAAAATATAAGGCCCAAAATCCTATTGCAGCAATCATTATGGAGTAAAATCATAATTCACAGCATATGAAAGGGAAACAGAGCACTCAAAATGACGAGTCGGCACAAGAAGAAAAGGAGAAATAAAATTTTGCAAGGCAAGGATGGAAGTATGACTAAGCCATGCCAAAAAAATCTTGATAAAAATATTAAGAATCAGAACATGAACTTACAGCAATTGTAGCAATCTGGCTACGGTCTCCCCACTCAGCTAAAAAAGTTAAAATAAATGACTGCATAGAAAAAACACACATGCTTCCGCTGAGATGCTAACAGTAGAATCATAATAGAAATATCTAAACAAACATAACCTTACACAGTTATCATTGTACTTAAATACAGAATGGCAAAAGGATTTGGCATTGCAAATCCCAACACCATGTCACAAAATAAAGAATCTGAAATCCTTCATGAGACCAAAATGCAGAATAAGAATGACAAGTTACACATACTTCCAAAAATATTGGTGTGCAAAATCTTGAAAAGTAACGGCGGAAGGATGTTTTCCCTTGGCCAGCCTCAAGCTTTTCTTCTACCTGAACACACAATACACAATTCAAGATAAAGGTAATACCAGCTCAGGGAGGTTGATGCAGGGAGGAGCAAATTGAAATTGAAGCTTCAATAAATACCTCCAGGATTTCTTTCAAAAGAGATCACAATCATGCTAGGAACCTCACATTAATATAACTACATAATTTACATACATAAACCATATCTTACGAAAAAAAAATACAAAAGGTTCATGACCCAAAGACACAAGGAACTTTTAGAGAGACATAAAACTGGGCAAAAACAAGGCAATATTGACTTTCACCAAAAAAAGAATGTTGGATCAAAAGGCTGATGATGTTCAGGTATTTAATAGCAAATTGGCTAAGCCAATTGATTATAGTAATAATAAATAAGGGAACAGTTCACTGGTGCACTCAAAGCCCAAAACACTAGGGAGAGGGGAGGAGGTGAAGGCATACAACTCTGCAGATTAAACATGCTAACCATTCTACCATCAATTACTCATCCAAAGAGACATCCAAAACCTGAAATGAGAGATAAAGAACCAACAAGAATCTAGAACTCTCTTTTGTTTAGCAGGAGATTTTATATACTTGCAGCAATGGAAGAAAATGTATATTCCAAGTAGACATGTAACAGGTGAATAGACAGATTTAAGAGCAATAAAGATATACTTCTTCCATTTCTTTTTTCTGTGATGATTTTGAATCCGATCTCCAGGCAATGTAAAGTAGCCGCAGGCCAAAAAATGCATAAAGAACTGCATATGGAAAGAATACAGTTGTGAGTTTTCATATTTAACCTGATTCTAACACAAATAAGATAAGCCAACTTCATTTACCATGTGAATGCGAAATATGAAGTCAAAAGTCAAACTATGACTACTACATTTTATTGACACTAATTGTAGATTCAGAGCGATGCAACCTGTAGGACACTACATGTCCTTGACCATACAACTGACAGAGGTCCCCTTAAAACATTTATTCAACTATAGTCGACTCTGAGAATTCTAAGATATATACAAAGTATAGGGACAAAAAAGGGCTGCAATTTCAAACAGAATTATTTGAAGATATACTTTTCATTGAAGTTACTTGTAGCACTTTCAAGGAATTTTCAAGGAATTTACTTGTAGCACTTTCTACAAACAGAATTAAACCACAAAGATGATTGTGTTCAAACTTCGTGATGTGAAGATTCATCAAGTAAATATGAATTTATTTTTGTTCTTGTGGAAAATTCACTGTGGTTTAATTCCTATATATTATTACAAGGAAGGCACCAAGCTCCTTATTCCAGTCATTTATAGGATTTTTGTGGAGGTAACGTTTTGGTACTACAAAGATCATGTACTTGTGGAAAACGTTTTTTCATAAAACTGGAAGTTTTCCACAAGTAGACAAAACACAAAAATATCCAGCTCTCGTCCACATATTACACATCATGAGAGTCCAACGAGTGAAACCAAGCAAGATTTGCAACCATTTAAAATCAAAACGATAGTTTTTCCTCCAATATTTCTCATGATTATAAGACTATAGAAAATGATTCTATTTAAGTGGCTGATAGCAAAGAAACAGTACATTGATGACACATTTCTTGATGGAGTGCCTAGATGGCATCCTCGCCCCATCAAGCTCCACAATTTCCCACTATTGATCCTGCCATACATATTTTTATATGCTATAATAGTGTCCCAAGTGAATGCATTTAAAAAACAAAGACGGTGCACTGATTATTTTAATACATCCCAATTCTGTAGTAAAGTATTTAAATCTTCCCATGAAGAATACTTTGGATTTCAAAGAAATAGCAGCAATTGTAAATGATGAATAGGATAGCATGGAAGGCATTTTCTAGAAAACAAGAAATTTGGCTGCACTGGATAAGTGTTAATTTATATAGTACATACCGGTGGCTGCACTATTTGTATGCTTCCTTGAAATTAAATTTGGCACGATTCTACCTAGTCCAGTAGAAAGTACCTAAATGACATGCACAACAGCTTTAAGCTTCACCAACATTGAGAATAAGAAAAGTTCAGTGTAGTTGCTGGCTGGACCATTCCATTCAATGCCTTGCAGTGTCAGAAGAAAGAAAGGAGAGGGAGAGAGAAAACAAAGTTGGAGAAGGTAAGGGTTCTTTGGCTGAAGTAGAAACTGCTGAAACAAAAAAAATAAAAATAAAAAAGGGCAGCTTACTGTCATGACAATCAAGGCGGTGAGAGCACCCGATAACACAGTAGATTTAGGGTGTCGCATTGCCATAAGAGCTGCTATTATAAAAGTCTCATCACCAATCTAGCACGCACCGTAATAGTCAAGCAATAGAAACATATAACAAAATCAAATTAAAGCAGAGAAAAGTTAAGAAGATTAGGTCAAGCATCAATCCAAAAAAAGACAGCAGTAGATAGCGAGAGCCCAATTACCTCGCTGACCAAAATCATTGACAAGCTGGCAAAGAAAGCATCAAAAATTCCAAGCCCCGATTCCAATTTAAGACCATTACCAGCAGATTTGGCATCACCTCCATTTCTAACGACCTGCATCCACCCATCCATTAAAAAGAAAATGAGTATATGACCAAACAAAGTAGCATATGATGGTGATGGTGAATACCATGCCACGGCGGCCCAGGTCTTGAAAGGATCTTGATTCATCTCCCTCATTTTCCTATAATAAATAAATAAACAACATCACGCATTTATTAACATCTTAAACTGAAAAGTAGAAGAAATAGATTAAAAAAAATCAAAAATAAAGAGAGAGACCTGTGCAGCGGCGGTGTGAGATAAGGACAACAGTAGAAGCAAAACAGCAGCAGCTACGACTAAGATGATAAATCTAGGGTTTGAACGAAACCCCATCAGATGTACTAACGAAGACAAAAGAGAGCACGGGCGATATGGAAATTTGGATCAGAAAAAAGCAGGAAGAAGAATATAAAGGGAATTATGAGAGTGGCCTTTTTATTCAGCTGTGAATCGCCAGGCGCATACTATTTGCTAGATCCGTAAGACACTGAGGAGACGTAGCGTAAGATCCTGCAGTCCCCACTATCCCCCTTAAAGAAAAAGATGTAGATTTTGCAGTATACTGAAAAGTCTTTCAATCCAAATTAACCAAAAATATAATTTTTATTCCAAGAATTCTCTTGAGATGTATAAGGATTTAATCTAAAAATTTCTCATAATTGCTCAACTTGCCTTTATCACCAGGTCACTGTCACTGCAACTACCAAAAGTGGCGGTGTCCTATCTCCAAATTTGAAATTGGATTCAAAAACCCCCTTCGGAAAAACTCATCCAAGCACCGGGCTTGACATTTCAGCTCAATTACCATTTATTTGACAAAAATTACCCAACACTAAAGTATAACTAACGTTTTTCTTATGTATTTGTGCTAGTCTTTACTACTACTTTACACTATTTCTTCGACATCTTTACACTTCTTCCTTTTTCTTTTCCTCCTATCTCAAATCATCATTCACCAACCATTAGCAAATATTCAAAAACCCATCAACCGATTTGCTAAAACAAACAAAATAACCCCATCAAATCATTAAAAAAAAATAATGTTATAATCCATTTTTTATCCCCCACTTTTTCAAAGATTTTTTTGAAACTTTCAAAAAATCTTTAAAACAATGTATTTTTTTTTTTATTGAAAAGCTCTATCTTTTAAAAAAAAGATTACTATTTCATGGATTTTGAAGATTTTTAATATTTTTATATATTATTATTTTAAGATAGGCAATAAGCAATCATAAAAAAATAAAAATGGAAGAGAAAATAAAGATGAGGAAAAATGAGTGAAAAACAAGAAGTATCAAAATGAAAAATGAGAGGGGGTGAAAAAAAATAATTGTAAAAAAAAAGAGATAAATATATAGTAAGAAAGAGATACCTTACACTTGCTTTTCTAATCCTATCCCCGCACAATCCTAAAATCTATACTAGGATCCCTTAAATTGCAATCTAAATACTATAAAATGAAGGGTGAACCTAATTCCTTACTTATAAATAGCCTAATTTATAATCATTCTAAGAAAAAAAAAAGTCATCATCCATAAAATAAAAATAAAAAACTCTTAAAAAAATAACATTTTTCCTCTCTTCCAACTCCATTTTTATATTTCTTTTCCTCTTTTTTTCTTCTTTATTTATTTTCTCCCTTACCTTCTTTTTTTTTTCTCTTTTTTTTCCATCTAGCTTACTCTAATCGAACCTCTCTCACCATTCAAACCAATAACCACTTTAACACATCATTTACCTATTACAAAATCAAGTCATACATATATCGAACCAACACCTTCAAACTAGCACCAACCTTGTTCCGCCACTAAACTATTATAGCCATAAACTCAGTCAAGCCATGCACCATAAACCATAAGCCATAAACTTGCTCTAGTCAAACCTCTCTCACCATTCAAACTAACAGTCACTTTAACACATCATTTACCAACTATCCAAACCAACTATAATAGATTTAAACCTAAATTAGAAACCCCAACTAAATCTAACTTAAGTTGAACTAAACTCATACACTAATCTCCTTTCATGAAGGAAGACAACGACTTAGTAGTAATAACAACAC
>Ga0325405_1004549_pt1 | contig 14124 bp, 11 predicted proteins | sample PopdelMetagenome_21_FD_205663 | JGI IMG/M metagenome (GOLD analysis project Ga0325405, IMG submission 205663) | Populus deltoides microbial communities from Bellville, Georgia, United States - Xylem-Control-R2 | ecosystem: Host-associated > Plants > Phyllosphere > Stem > Wood/Secondary xylem... | reverse complement strand
GCAAATAGGTTCACATTTGGAAGTTATTTCTTATAATTCATTTTAATCTTTGAATAAAAATAGTTTTATAATTAAGTTATTGCATTTCAGAAATTCATTTTAATTAAAGATACACTACCAGAAAATCAGAGAAAACCAACGAAATTACCGATAGAATTTTTTCGTCAAAACTTTTTACCGACGGACATAATTCTGTCTCAAAATACGGTCGGTATATACCGACAGAGTACATCCATCAACGATACGGTCGGTATATACCGACAGAATACGTCTGTTGGTATATACCGACCGTATCGCCGATGGACGATACAGTTTTTTTGGAAAGTTACAACGGTGTGATGTCGTGGATTTTTTCAGCCTATTTTACCGACGGAATTACCGAGGGATTCAAACTGGGATAGCCGTACAGTGACATGGCACTTTCACTGGCAGAATCACTGACAGGTATACTGACGAAACGTGTCCCTCGGTGATTTCATCGGTAAAAGCCATTATATACCCACTCTACCGACACTCTCTTCCTCTATTTATCCTTCTTCTTCCCCATCCCACATCTCCCCTCCCAAACTGCAGCCAACCACCCATCCCAACTCTCCCCTATTATCAACACAAGCACTCAAGTTTCTATACTTTTGTACGTGGTCACAACATCCGTTCTTGTGGATTTTATCATTTTTTGTAAGTAAATCTATCCTTTTTAGTTTTAACATTTAAATGTGAATTTTATTGTTTTTTTAGTATATGTATTTTGTTAATGTATGTACTTGTTTGATTATTATTTGTAAAAGAAACTTGTAGTATGAATGTATAATTTTGTAGTTGTTATAGTTTGTTTTAGATTTTATCAAATTATATTTGTTTGTAAATTGTTGAAATTTTGTTTCAATTACACTGAATTAGATGTGTTGTGATGAAATAAATAATAACTTGTTTAACGGGTCTGTTTTAATTGTTATCAATTCTATTGCAAAGTTGTGATTTCTGTAAATTTATATATGTATAAATTTGTATGTATGAACGTTGATAGTTGATAGTTGATAATTGATAATGAATATTTAACATAAGTGTTTTTTTAGTTTGTTGGATAATGTTAAGGAAAACCAATAATGTTTTATAGAGGTTCAATAAAAGTCATAGATGATCATTTATGGATGTATTGGAACTCACCCCAAGGATTGCGGAGGATGAATTATTGTAACGATGTTCAGGGTTTTATTAATTTCGCATATCCCGAGGAATTTTACTGATAACTGTATTAGGTGTCCATGTAGGAAGTGTAAAAATTTAAAGTTTCTGCATCAAGATGTTGTAACGATGCATCTTCTAACCAAAGGGTTCATGGAGGATTACTTATGTTGGTATGCACACGGAGAACTATTTGTTCCTAATAAGAGCATGGTAGAAAGGATGATTGGGTCAACTTCTAGTGCTAGCAACATACATAAAGTTGGAAATGAGAATAGTAATCCTTACAGGAATATAGTTATGGTTATGGATGCATTGAGAATGAGTGAAGGTAATGTTAGTGAATGTCCAATCGTAGAAGAAGAACCTAATGCAGATGCATCAAGATTTTTTTGATGTGTTGAAAGATTTTGACGAACCATTATGGGATGGCTGCATGAACCATAATAAATTATCGGTCGTAGCACAGGTGTTCACCATCAAGTTAGAACACGGGTTGAGTGAGGCTGGTTTTGACAAGATTATCGAATGGGCGAGAAGTATTTTACCTGAAGGGAACAAGCTGAAAGAGAACTTCTATGCTACCAAGTCCATGATGAAACCCCTCGGTTTAGGATACTAGAAAATTGACATGTGCCCTAACTTCTACATGTTATTCTACCTTGAAAATGCTGAGCTGACCGAGTGCATGACATGTGGGCATTCCCGTTACAAACCCAGAACTGGTAGAGGGAAGAATCTCGTGGCATATAAAAAACTTAGATACTTCTCAATCACACCTAAACTGCAGAGGTTATTCATTTCACCAAGGACTGCTGAGCACATGACATGGCACCAATTACATCATGCGGTTGATGGAGTGATGGTGCATCCTTCTAACGGTGAAGCCTAGAAACACTTTAATAGTGTGCATCCTCACTTTTCAGCTAAATCAAGGAACGTGTGTCTTAGGTTATGTACAGACGGATTCAACCCATTCGGGTCATTTGCTGCTCCTTATTCTTGTTGACCGGTCATACTAACGGTTTATAACTTGCCACTGGGATGTGTATGAGGCCGAAGTTCATGTTTTATCTATGGTCATACTAGGTCCGAGCAGTCTGGGGCAGAATATAGATGTTTGTCTTCGTCCGTTGATTGATGAGTTGACACAGTTGTGGTCCTCTGAAGCTTTGACTTATGACATCTCGAGGAAACAAAATTTTGTTATGAGAGCGGCTTTGATGTGGACTATCAATGATTTTCCAGCTTATGGAATGGATTCTGGTTGGAGCACGCATGGAAAGCTAGTATGTTCATATTGTATGGAGAACAACAAGGCATTTACGCTAACAAACGGGGGTAAAACTTCTTTTTTTGACTGTCACCGTCATTTCTTGCCACCAAATCATAGGTACAGAAAGAACAGAAATGATTTCTTTGTTGGCAGAGTTGAAAAGGATGTTGCGGCCCCGCATCTTTCCGGTGAAGAATTGCTTGATGTTGTGTCAGAGTACGGTGACATTGTGTTTGGTCTCCAATCACATAAGCAGAAGTTTTCTGGTTTTGGTTTGACCCATAACTGGGTGAAGCGAAGTATCTTTTAGAAGCTTCCTTATTGGAAGACCAATCTTCTCCGCTATAACCTTGACTTTATGCACATTGAAAAGAATGTGTTTAAGAACATTTTCAACACCATCATGGATGTGAAGGGGAAGACAAAGGACAACATCAAGACTAGATTGGATGTAGCGTTGTTCTGTAACTGTAAAAATATGGAGTTGGTTTGTGATGGGTCACAGGTCGCAAAACCAAGAGCAAGCTTCGTGTTCAGTGTTTTAAAACTCGGCCCGGCGGGTCGACCCGGGACTGTGGCCGGGCCGGGTCTAAGCAAAAAACAGGCTGGGAATTGGCCCGGCCAGACCCGGCTGACCCGGAGGGTCGACCCGGGACCCAGCCGGCCCGGGCAAACCTGGCCGAGACCCGGGTTTATTTTCATTCTTTTTCTCTCTTTTGTTCTGCTGGTTGTTTCTTTGGATGGGTACAGAGGGAGAAGAGGAAGTAGTCGTGTTTAAGTATGCACTAACCCTCTCCTCTTGAGCCTAGCCCCCCCTCCCCCAAACCCAAAAGAGAGAGAGAGACATCTTGAAACTACAAAGACTTGAGAAGAACAAGAAGAGGACTGACTCCCTTGATCAAATAAAGATAGATGTGTTTCCTTTAGAGAAAGTTGTTTTCTTTTTGTTTCATTACCGCCACCATAATCATCATCAGTCATGAAGAGATCACTTGGCAGCTCTGATTCCCTTGGTGCTTTGATGTCCATCTGCCCATCTGCAGGTTCTTGCGTAGACCCCATCAACTTGATTCTCATATTCTTAATGCTACTAGCTAATTAGCTCAGACATGGAAAAAAAAGTGATGAGAAAGCTCTTAACTTGCTATTTTATTTTACTGTGAATTTTGTTTTACTGTTCGTTCTTTCTGCTTCTGTTTCTGCTTCTGCAATTAGTTGTTTTTGCTTCTGCTGGAGTGATTGAATTTGTCAATTTGATGTCCCTGTTCGTTTGTTCTGCTTTTGCTTTTGCTGTTAATTTTGTTAATGTTCTGCTTAAGCCGGTTAATTTTGCAATTGAGCCGAGAGGTGGTGCAAAAAAGAAAAGGAAAAACTTTACAATTGAGCTAAGAAATTCTAGAAGACTGTAACGTAATCTTAGAAAATAAATTTTTTCAAAAATAATTCTTCTGCACCCGAGAGGTGATGCTGGTCTCTGCAAATATCACTTAAAATGTGAAAGAAACATTAGAAAATAAATTATTAAAGTCATTTATTCATTATATAATAAAAGTATATTATTTAAAATAAAGTATTTATTAACACGTAATATTTATTTGTTAATTATGTTTGAAATGTACATGTCATAAATGTTAATGAGATTGAAGATAATTGTGATGATGAATTTTTGAAAGAGCATGTTGATGATTTATTAAGTATTGACGAAATTGGCTCATTTCCATCGACATTTTATTCAAATTTTGCTCCTATAGACACAGAAAAACTTAATGTGTTCATTCAATAAAAATGAATGTGTTGTTGATTTAGAATTTATGTTGTTGGATGTTTTGTTTAAAATATTTTAGAATTTATATTTGGTTTGTGTTTTGGATATTGAATTAAATTTATGTTGTTGGTTTAAAATTTAAAATTGGTTTATGTAAGTGTTGCATTGTAAATTTGTAATTAGTGAGGTGTTTTATATAGGTGTTTTTTTTGGGTTGACCCGGGTCAACTCGAGTCAACCCATCTGACCCATGATCTGATCACTGTACCGGGTCAATGACCGGGTCGGGTTTTAAAACTATGTTCGTGTTAGAGAAAAATGCACAACTACTAGTCTATAAATGGCTTAAGAGTCTGCGTTTCCCCGATGGACATGCCTCGAACATATCAAGGCTGGTTAAAATAGAGGAATGCAAATTATATAAAATGAAGAGTCATGACTGCCATGTGTTTATGCAAACACTCATCCCATTAGCTTTTTATGATTTGTTGCCAAAGGGGATATGAGATGCACTAACGGAGATCAGCCATTTCTTCAGAGATATATGCTCCAGCAAGTTGAATGTTGATCACACTGAAAGGCTTGAAACGAATATCGTCGAGACAATATGCAAACTTGAGATGATATTTCCTTTATCATTTTTTGACTCAATGGAGCATCTACCGTACATTTACTGTTTGAGGTAAAAGTTGAAGGACCGGTCCAGTACAGATGGATGTATCCATTTGAGAGGTTAGTTATTATAGTTGTTATGTAATTCATAATTAAATGTTTTTTTTTTATTTTTTTAATTGATAATTTTTTATTATATATACAGGTACTTGTTCAATCTTAAAAAAAAGGTTAGGAACAAGGCACATATTGAGGCATCAATATGTGAGGTTTATATTGTTGAGGAGATCTCAACATTTATCTCATACTATTTCGAACCTCATTTGAGAACGAGGATCAACCGTGTTCCACGACATGATGATGGTAGTGAAGTGCCTTCAAGTGGGAACTTGTCAATATTCTCCAATCTTGGATGATCCACACCTAAAAATACCATGAGGGGAAGATATTTGTCTAAAATAGAGTTCAGACAAGTACACAATTATGTCTTATTTAACTATGATGAGCTGAGACCTTTTATTAAATAAGTAGATGTTCGACTTAAACTTTGTCAAGAGTGTACTATTTATGTTTTGTGATACCATAAACTCATATAATTTGGAATAACCTTGCAGGCAACATTTACTATACTTACTGTCCAATAACTCACAGCTGATCGAATCTCATATCTTTCAATTACAAGATGAACAATTTGCCACATGGTTTAGAACACATGTAAGTCCTATCACAAACTCATTATCTCTTGCAATGTAATTAATTATACGTCAATATTACATAATATCCATTTATTATTGATTATTGTTGTATTTAATATACAAGGTTTATCAAATGGGAGGTAGTACTGTTATTTCACTGTCTTTACTAAGCCTAGGCCCTGAAAGAAACGTCATGTGTTATAACGAGTATTTTGTCAATGGATATGTCTTTCATACTAAAGAATACGAATGGAAGAAAGACATGCAACAATAGTGTTTGTATTAAAAGATCGACTTCTAGTGAGTTTGAAGTTGATTACTACGGTAGATTGGAAGAGATCATCGAACTACAATATCATAGCGAGCATAATATAGTGTTTTTATTCAAATGCTATTGGTATGACACAACTGACAGAGGAATCAAAGTAGATCCTCGCTATGGTCTCGTTGAAATCAACTCAAAAGCTAGACACCGCAACGTAAATGACGTCTTTGTTTTCACAAAGCAATGCCAACAAGTTTATTACACATACACCCTTTCCTTTAGAAAGGACTGATCAAGAGTTGATTGGTTATTCATTTTAAAAACAAAACCCAGGGGTCGTGTCGAGGTTTTTCAGGATGAGAACGAAGACACAAGTGTGATAGATGAAGTCTTTCAAGCTTGTGAGTTCGTTGAACCATACCGAGTTGCTCCTTCGAGTGACTTAGAAGAAAATTTAAATTTTTGTGTTTTCAACGATAGTCTTGTTGATGTTGACGTAGAGGAGTTGAATGCTGTTTTGAGCTCTACTAATGGACTAGAGAATGTTGATGAAAAAGATAATAACCACATTGAAAAGTATGATGAAGCTGATGATAACAATTTAATTGAGGACGAAGATGAAAATTTTGACTAAACATGCCGTAAAACCTTATTTTTATAATGTAATATTTTGAAACATGAAATATTTATTCTTCTTTAATTGTCAGTTCTTGTTATTGTGCTATATGTGCTATAAGTTTGCAATTCAAGATTTTGAACAGGAGGATAGACAAAAATACATGGAGCAGTTGCAGAAATATTGATAGCTTCACCGACAGGTACACCGACGGAATGGTACCCGTCGGTATTTTATCGAGAGTTGAAAAAACTTTACGAAATTGTATCACAATCACCGACGACAATACTGATGGACTGGTACCTGTAGGTATTATACCGATAATGGAAAAAATTTACGAAATTATACCACAATAACCGACGAGTACATCGACGGACTGGTACCTGTCGATATTTTATCGAGAGTTGAAAAAAATTTACAGAATTGTACCACAATCACCGATGGCAATACCGACGGACTGGTACCTGTAGGTATTATACCGAGAATGGAAAAAAAATTATGAAATTATGCCACAATAACCGATGGATACATCGACGGATTGGTACTCGTCGGTATTTTACTGAGAGTTGAAACAAATTTACGGTTCATGCCACAATCATCGATGGGTACACCGACAGATGCACCGACGATTGGTGTACATCCCAAAGCACACGCCTGTCAGAGGCCTGGTCGGTTGACACGTTTATCGACAAAGTTGCCAACGTCATGTTTACTGACTAATTGGTCGACGAATCAAAAGGTCTAGCAGGAGTTTCAAAATTTTTGGTGCGAATACCAATTAATTACCGATGAAAATTACTGATAGAATTTAATGCCATCGACAATAATAAATGTTCCGTCGGTAATACCGTCGGAAAAATTGCTATATAAAACCCACCCTTCCTCCATTTGGTACATTTTTTCTCTCGATTCTTCATCTCTATATCTCTTCTCCTCTCCGTTTGTATTTAGTTTATGGAAGAGGTTTTATTGTTTTGGCGGTAGTTTTAAACATATTAAAAGGTATGTATTTTGTTCTTTTAATTATGATTATTTTTTGATGTTCTTTGTTTTGTGTATTGTTTGTAGATAAAATCTTTAAATCAACACACTATTAAGGCAAGTATTTTTTATTTCTAAATTTATTTTGAATTGATATAGTGTTTTTTAAGTTTTGTGTATTGTTTGTTTTGTGTTTTGGATGTTTTGTGTAGTGTTCTTTAGTTTTTTCATTTTATTTATTAATTTTGTGATATTATTGTTTGTATTGCCATAATTGTTATTGTTGAATTTATATTTTAAATGTTAATTGAAATATATAATTAAATTTAATTAGTTTGTCTTAATTTTAGGATATTATTGTTTATATTGCAATAATTGTTATTGTTGAATTTATGTTTTAAATGTTAATTGAAATATAGAATTAAATTTAATTAGTTTAACTTAATTTTAGGATATTATTGTTTGTTATGTTGTTTATTCTTTTGATTAATTTTAAATGTTATTTATGAATTTGTATTGATGTTAGTTGAAAATATATAGATGTTGAATTTCTATAGATGTTAGGTTGTATATGTTACGTTGTATAGAGTTGATTTTGCAATATTTGTGTAATTATCAATATTTATAGGTATAAAAACTGTGAGTAGTCTCTAATATAGGGGAGGTGCTGTCAAATGTTTTTAAATGATTGAATTTCTATAGATATTAGGTTGTATATATGATGTTGTTGGAGTCAATTGGATTGTGGTTATTGTAAAAATTACAGGTTTGAAAACTGTGGGTAGTCTCCAGTATAAGGGAGGTGCTACCGAATTGTTTTTAAATAATCAAAGTTAAATTATGTAATAATTTGTATACATTTATGTAGATGCGTCAAATGAAATCTATAGCACGTCATCAGCAGACGGTTGCAGCTAGTTCTTCTAGCAGTGAGAAGGACATCTTCTTATGTGCTGATCATGACGATGCATCTGCGCCAACTTGTGATGCTGCCTCTTTTAGCACGATTTCACAGCGCAGAGGCAGTGTGCCTTCACAGCGGGGTCAATTCACCCGCAAGTACCAGGCATAATAGAAGGATGACCTCTCAATGTAAGTTTGTTTAGGTTTTAGTTTTTTTTTTATATACTTATAACATAATTTACGAACAACTAATTAATTTTTTATTATTTAATTTTAGGTTCACAAACATTGAGGCTATCAGGACAATTACATCGGCGTTTAAATCATCAATGGAGATTCCATTGTTTCAATGGAGTCAGGTTTCCAGACATCCTGAGTGGAGACCTAATATCAATGCATGGTTTCAGCGATTTCAGATCGGTGTTAATTTTTAATTTTCAGCTTATTTTTAATAATTATTTTTATAATTTTATATCTTGTACTATTTTTATTTTAAATGAATTATTTATATACACAACATAAATTTGAGTGAGATAGGGCGAACAACAATGTTGTGAGGAGGGTATGGGAGAATCACGACACTTACAGTCCGACGCCGACAACCGGAACCGGAACCGGAAAATTCATGGTTCGGTGACCACTCACACCGGTGGCTCCATCCCATTCAACGGACATGCAAAGCGGATGGTAAGATTAATTTTAATGAAATATATCGTTAATTAATTTTTCGTTGTTTATAAATATATTTAACTTGCAACCTATTTTTTCCTTATAGGCTGCGTCTCTTGGACGTTAGCCAAGTTCAATGGAGCTGTTTGTAGAGACGCATGTGCGGAGTCAAGACTGCCAAAAGAGGGTGCAACAGTTCGTGGACAACCGTGCTCAGCACTTCGTGGTATGTTCGTTCAATCATTTTATTTTGTAAGTTATTATTTTCTTGAATTTAATATGATGATTTTAAAAAAAAAATTCAAGAGACCTATAATAGCCGGTTGATGGAGAGATATGGGGACGATCCTTCGACCAATTCGGATTTATGGATGGAGGTGAGATCGTCTGGTGGACCCGAAAAAAATCAGGTCTATGGGCTCTCCAACACTACGGCTGAAAACTTGCGGTCGACCAGTAGTGTCTCAGCCGTTGGGTGCTCTCCATTAGTATCAAGCACCTAGTCTGAGGAGTTCATGGCCTTGAAACAACAATATGAACAACTCTCGATGAATCATGATCAGCACGGTCCTGGGAACAACCAGCCTCCTCCTCCGCCACCATTCTAGTTTAATTTTGTTTTTTAAACACATTAAATTTGTAATGAATATTTAGATGAATATTATTTAACATTATTTTTATATTTTTAATGTTTAATACAATTTTATTTGTTTATTAAGCTTTTTTACTATTAATAAATTATTATATATATATATATATATATCGATGGCTTTACCGACGGATCTCGGCCATCGGTATTTTACCGAGAGTTGCCAAACAATTACTGATTATTTTACCGAGAGTTGCCAAACAATTACTGATTAGTATTTAAAAGTGCATTCTCATTAAGACTTTATATCATCGTATTACATTACAGTATCATTAAATTCCCTAACTAAAGCATGTTTTATAATAACAAGTCTAATAATATAATATATCTTTAATTTATGGTAAATGCTTATTTTGAATGCAGGTATGTCTCACAATTCAAAGGATTGATTGATGTGATTAACTATTGAAAATGAAGAGACAAAAAGAGGACTAGGCTAAGAGAAGAGATGCTGGTTCAATTCTAAACTGGAACACCATTCGGTTATTTGATCATAACTAGAGTTGTAGAACTCGTATTTAGATCCACTTTATATGGATGGAAATATAAGACATAGACCTAAAACTTTCATGAAGAGTCCAAGACTCAATTTTGCCGTTTTCAAGTTCAAATCTTAGCAACAACGGAGAAGTAGGAACCTGTCCTGCAGCTCAAATACTGTTCGGTTTTTAACTCATATCTTGGGTTCTAGAAGTTCAAATGAGCTCTGGTTTTTTTGTTGGAAAGCTGAGACAATTACCCACAACTTTCATGGAAAAAAGGGCTCAAATTATGATGTTAGCAATGATGTTTTGGCTAGCCAACAATATCAAAAATTTGCCGACAATATCAAGAACCAGCAGCCAATAATGTCAAAAATCAGCCACCAAATCAATGGTTGGCCACTAACTATTTTCTTAGTCCACCAATCAATAGTTCTGAATCTTAGCCTATAAAAGGAGGCATTTTCTATGTATTTAGTCATATTATTTTTCAAATCAAAATTATCTTCTTGCTTTCTCTCTTTATATCTTTGTAATGTTCAAGTTTTCTTTCATGCTATATTAATCTCTTATTTATGCTTTTTCATTCCTTTCCTATACTTAGTTAACTTATATCATGTTTATGTTCTTATGTTGTTTATTTTTTTTTCTTCATTATGTTTAGTTAAGTTAATTATGTCAAGGTGAAAAGGTTTTACTAATGGTGTTAGAATAGGTATAATATAAACTCAACATGAACTTTAATGTTTATATCCAAGAAAGATTGTTATTAACATATTTTATCTTTTTATCTTACTAATTCTTAATACCTTGCTTGTTAAATGGTTAATCTAGATTTGTATTGTATAACACTTGATACATCAAATGCTTGATCCTTCATAGTTTTCGGCCGACATCGTTGTTATGATAGGAACTTGATTTGTTGTTAACATAAGCTAGCAACATGAATGCCTGATGATATTTATAAGTATGGTATTATTTAGATAAGATGATTAATATGATCATGTTAATAATTTATAATGAGTTAATAACGATAAATCATCCGATTAGAACCTCCTTTGTGTGTGGTTTCCAATTGAGTAATAAAAAGAGTTTATATTATATTTATTTGAAATACCATTAGTGGATCCTCTAACCTTGACATCTGTTTTATTATTGTTTAATCCTTACATCAATATCACTTCCCAAAACTCTCTTCAACTCTTTTTTTGTTATTATTATCTTCAAATCTTTCTTTTTATTTGTAATTTATACAATTCACTTCTCTGTGGTTCGACCCCGGTCTTGCCGGGTTATTTATTACTTTGACACTACTGCACTTGGGATAAGACATCAATTCTTTGATCGTGTCAAGTTTTTGGCGCCGTTGCCGGGGAGGTAAGTATTGTATAAATTATATATTTTCATTTATTTTCTTTTCTTTTCACTTTTATTCGTTTTTATAATTTTTATTCCTTTTCTTCTTTTTTTTTTGCACTTGCATGAGAGTTTGGACACGTACATTAAGTGGTAGACTTTCTAGGAAATCCTCATTTTCTTTAGAAAACATGGCAAAGAAGATAACCATTCAATTCATAATAAGAATTATGAGAATAATCATGTGAGAACACTTATAGATCATATGAATCCAACAAAAACAAGTGCACGATCATGTATAGTTTTTCCTCCTGATGCATCTCATTTTAATTTTAAGCCAGATATTATTCAACTTTTATCCACTTTTCATGGCTTAGAATTAGAAAATTCATATTTGCATTTAAGAGAATTTGAAGAAGTTTGTAACACCTATAATAACTTAAATTGTAACATGAACACCATTAGATTAAAGTTTTTTCTTTTTTCTTTGAAAGTTAAAGCTAAAACATGGCTACAAAATATTAGGTCAGGATCCATTCGTGCTTGGGATGAAATGCAATAACAATATTTAAAGAAGTTTTTCCCTTCTTATAGAACAAATTCTTTCAAAAAACAAATCACCACTTTCACTCAAAAACCAGGAGAAACATTTTACAAGTGTTGGGATAAATATAAAGACTTGCTTAATACCTGTCCTCATCATGGTTTTGAAACATGGAGATTGGTTTCACAATTTTATGAAGGGTTAACACCTAAAGATAGGCAAATGGTGGAATTGATGTGCAATGAAACTTTTGAAGATAAAGACCCTAATGAAGCAATGGGATACCTAGACTTGTTAGCTGAAAATGCTCAAAATTAGAACACCACAGGTACGTGTGAGGCACCAGGTAAAACTCAACCTCATACATCTAATGGAGGCATGTACAACCTTAGGGGAGATCATGATCTCCAATCCAAAATTGCATATTTAGCTAGAAAAGTTGAGGCACTAGAATTAAAAAAGAGTGGTCAAATAAAATCTGTTCAAGAAATTGTGTGTTAAATTTGTGAAACTAATAAACACTCTACTAATGATTGTCCAACTTTACCTTCTTTTAAGAAATGTCTCCATGAACAAGCCAATGCTTTAAATAGTTACCAAAGGCCAAGTCATAACCCATACTCGCAAACATACAACCCTGGATGGAGAAATCACCCAAATTTTAGTTGGAAGAGTGGTAACAATAATGCACAAACTTCACAGCCACCATTTCAAGCACAGTATAATTTTTAAAATTCTCATGGATATGCACCTCCTTATGTTCCTCCTCCTAGAAGAAATCTTGAGGAAACACTGCATGCATTCATTGAAAAGCAAGAGATAATCAACACTCAAAATGCTCAAACCACGGCAGATCTAAAAGATACTCTTGCAAAGTTCACATCTGCTCTTAGTTTTCAGGAGAAATGTATGTTTCCATCTCAACCCCAGTAAAATCCCAAAGGGCAATACAATTCAAGTGCAAGTGGTTCCGGAAGCCAACATATGGATCAAGTCAAATCATTCACTACTCTCCCCAACGGTAAGGTTATTGAAAAACCCGTTCTTGAACCTTGTGATAAAGAAGATGAGTTAGTCTCTGAGGGTAAGGAAAAGGTTAAACTTGAACACTGCAAGGAGGAGACTGATTCCCCACCAGCACTTCCATTTCCTTATGTCATGACCAAACAAAAGAAAGTCAATCACAATTCTGAAATCTTTGAAACTTTCAAATAGGTAAAGATCAATATACCTTTGTTAGATGCTATTAAACAGGTACCGTCTTATGCTAAATTTTTGAAAGATCTGTGTGATTAGTACTTAAAAGTGCATTTTTATCAAGGTTTTATATCATCATTTTGCACTTGAAGTATTAATAACTCCTTAACTAGAGCATGTTTTATAATAATAGATCTGATAATATAAGATAGCTTTAATTTATGGTAAATGTTCATTTTAAATGCAGGCATATCTCACAATTCAAAGGATTGATTGATATGATTAACTATTGAAAGTGAAAGGACAAAGAAACGGCTAAGATTAGAAAGGAGATACCGATTCAATTCAAATTGGAACACTGTTCAGTTATTGGCTCATATCTGGAGCTGTAGATCTTGGATTTCAGCTTAATTTATATGGATGGAAAGCTAAGAAATAGGCCTACAATGTTCCTGAATAGTGTAAGACCCAAATCTGTCGTTTTCAAATTCAAAGTTTGGCCACAAAAGAGAAGTCAGAATCTGTCCTGCAATCCAGCCCAAACACTGCTTAGAATTTTACCCATATCTGGAGTTCTAGAAGGCCAAATGACGTGAAATTTGGTGGGTGGAAGGAAAAGACCATTTCCAAAAACTTTCATGAAGAATATTTTCTCAAATTCGGATGGTAACAATGACATTTAGTCCAGACAAGAGCTTGAGGTTTATCCACCACGTCCACCAACAGCACTACTTAGTATTTTAGCCATATCTCGAGCTCTAGTGATCCAAATGCTCTGAAATTTTATGGTTAAAAAGATAAGATGATTGCCAACAACTTTCATGAGGAACACGTTGCCAAATTCTGAATGGATCAATGTCATTTCATCCAGCCAAAGTGCTTGAGTGCTGCTGTCCACCAAGTCCACTAAATCAATAGTTGGCCACTAC
>Ga0325405_1004546_pt1 | contig 14138 bp, 10 predicted proteins | sample PopdelMetagenome_21_FD_205663 | JGI IMG/M metagenome (GOLD analysis project Ga0325405, IMG submission 205663) | Populus deltoides microbial communities from Bellville, Georgia, United States - Xylem-Control-R2 | ecosystem: Host-associated > Plants > Phyllosphere > Stem > Wood/Secondary xylem... | reverse complement strand
TATAAATTCAATAAACACTATTATTAGCCAGAAATGCAATCTAACTAGCCTTATCATTGTAACAGCAAATCATGATGAAGATTTAAAGGAAGAAATATAGCTTGATTTGATGTTGTACTATGCCTGACTGTGAAACTAGAAAGGTGATATTGATTTATGCCATTGCTTGGATTTAGAGTTTACGCTCTTGTAGAGGTTATTATATAGCATCATGTTAACAGGATTTTCATAATAAAACACAGACAATTTCCTCTTATTCATTCAATAACTATCCTTTTATTCTGCTCTATTTAGGACGCATCATTATATAGTTACATCATCAACTAACACAATCATGGAGAAGTGTGTAAATAAACTCTGTAACGTCATCCTCAATTATTATATTTTAAGTATTAAATATTTATTAGAGTTATTAAAACTAATATACATTATAAAAAAAAATTATTTTTATAAGTTAAGGTAAGAAAAATATCTAAAGCTAATATATAGATGCTTGTTATAAGACATGTATACTGAATTGACTCGCATGAGAATTCCATGTGGAGAGATCACCGATGTCTATAAAAATATTCACGTGATAGTTGTGGAAGTGATTCTTAGATTTGAGATCACTAAAATATTTTATTTAGAGAATGTTATGCTTTGATCCTGTTATATGTTATCTTAATTGAGGTAACTAAATGACAGACATTGAGTGTAACATGAACTATATGAAGGTACTTGAGTGATCAAGAAAATATTCATCACCCTAGATGAATTAGAAAAAATATTCAATCTGTTCTCAAATAGTATTGACTGATAAATCCTTGACCAATACAGAATGAAATTTGAAAAAAGTTTCAAATCTTATTTAAATGATCAATGATTATTTATAGAAAAACAAATATAATTTAACATGACATACATACTTTAGGTTTTTATATTAAATCAAAACATTATTTATGAACGGATATTAATTACACTAAGAAACCAGTCATTGAAAAGTTAAGTTAAACCACTAATGATTTTTCTAATATTTAGGGGATACAAAATTAGAGTTAGCACTCTATAACAATCTCTCTTTTCTAAATAAAGATTTAAGAGATTTCTCACAAGTGATTCATGTAGATTGCTGTTGAAGACTGGATAATTGAGCAATTTGTGATTTATAGTAATTCAGTCTTTAACGAATTATTCAAAAAAAAAATCTTTAAATAATAAATCTCTAAATAACTTTAGATCTACCTGGCATGATATTAAATAAATCTCTAAATAACTTTACATCAACCTGGCATGATATTAAAAACTTCTAAATAATTTTCCCTCCGTGATATTTCAAAACCCAATACTAAAAGATTCCATTTTTCTCAAATATGGAATAGAAGACAAGTTCAAACACAGATCTAAGACATCAGCGATAGTGGTGCTTAATTCTGATCCTCTCCGGAAGGTGGAAATTTACTGCTTACTCATACTCAGTGAGGGGAAACAACTAAATTAGAATTGACATATCAAAGTCATTTGAAAGAAATGAATAGACAGAAGTTAGAATTAAATATACTTTTAGAACAAAAATTGGTAAATCTTTTAATACTTCCGAACCAGATCATCATTAAAAAAAGACCAAACAAAACAACTGTTCAGTTCTTATCTTTTGAAATGTGTGGTCTGTAGCACAGTGAATGGTATCGTAATAAATGCATTCTGAACGTTAAAAAAAAAAGAAAGCATGCATCACAAACTGAATTTGCGTTTCAAATCCATTTCTCATCAGGCAATAGTCAGTAGACAGGGTACATATCAATTGATAATCTGCCTTGTTTATTTTAATGGAGTGGTTTTAATTTGAACTCAAATCTTGCCTGCATAAAGCTCAAGGCTTCACGAATTGCTTGACTTGGAACTCGTCAAAACTTCGGGTTCCTCAGGCTCAGAGGAAGTTGGAATCAACAGTAGGGGTAACTTGCACCAGGTGTTGAATGTGAGAAATCTACTTTAAAATCCACATTCTGCTAAGACTTCAGGAACCAAAAATCGTAAAAGAAATTTCCAGGAAATGCAAAGCATCGTTAATTTTCCTTGTTCATTTCTTGCAAGGTATTAGCCCACCTAATCCCCTATTATGGGAGGACCGAGTACATGTATATATTTCCTGCAAACATTAATTCAGACAGAGACAAACGATGTCAGACATTCAGAATACCAATCTGTCGTGGGCTCCTCAATTTTGACATCGTCCATGCATGCAACTCGGGGAACGGTCAGAGCATGCATGGTCTACCTTTGATTTTCAAATCCCTGTACGTGAAAAAATCAAACGCTATTATAATTTAATATATACCAAGAGCGAGACTATAAGGTCGCAAAAAACTACAAACTATAGTAAATTGTGGGACCAGGTGGAAGATAGAGAAATCCAAGCTATGACTAAAACCATAGCGAAAATATAAATTATAAATATTTTTTCTTCAGACCAGGTCTCTGTAATGTTTTTTTACGTTAACATAGTCAACAAAATCGGGATAGTAAAGATAAACTTGACTCATAAACTATATCATTAAAAAAAAAAAAGACTAAAAGATTGTAATTTAGAAATCTTCAAGAAGGATTGTAATTTCAGATTTCTTCTAGACTCGTCAGAAAAAATGAAAAAAGAACAAGTCAACTTTATTGATGGTCCATTTACTCGTATGATGAGCTTCTTAGAAGCAGCTGAACCGTAACAGTGATGTGCTATTTCTTGCCTATGTTCATCAATGCTGTGTGTATATATAAGCCCCTCCCTAGATATCATCAACACCCTGACAAACACTTTACGCTTTCCTTCCTAAGAATTTGGCTTTCTTTGATTCAAATCACAAGCTTTTCAGGAATTCTATAACCAGTGAACCACCATGGAGATGTCACCATTAACACAAGTCATAACAAAGAAAACAAGGTCAAAGAAAACCAGAAGAGCGTGGAAGTTGAAGCTTAATATCACATGGCAGGCTATCAAGAAGGCAGTCAGTGGCAACATCAAGAAACGTCCCGGTTTCCGTCTTCATTTAAGCTGTGCAAGAAGCCTGAGACAGCTTTCCACTAACCGAATCCATCAAGAGTCAGTGAAGCCCCATAAAGATAACAAATCAAAGAAAAAGGCCTGCCATCCCAACAAAACACTTTCTCATCTCTTCCATGTGCCGTATACAGCATTGGATTTTGTAGACCTAGGAGATCACATGACTCCTACAATGTCTCCCAAGCAGAATATATCAGCAATGTGGCAAGAAATCCATGGCTTAAGTAATTGGGACAACCTTCTTGACCCTCTCCACCCGAATCTTCGACGAGAAATTCTCAAATATGGAGAATTTGTTGAAGCCACTTATGATGCCTTCGACTTTGATCCTTTATCGGAGTATTGTGGGAGTTGTAGGTACAACCGACATAAGATTTTCGAAACGTTAGGCCTCACCAAGCATGGTTACAAGGTGAAAAAGTACATTTATGCCTTGTCCCATGTCGATGTGCCTCAATGGTTAAAGAGGTCACACGCTATGTGGAGCAAAGATTCCAATTGGATGGGTTATGTTGCTGTAAGCAGGAAAGAAGAGTCGCATAGAATCGGCCGTAGAGACATAATGGTCGCATGGCGGGGCACCATCTCACCATCAGAGTGGTTTTCAGACCTCAGGACAGGTCTAGAGCTTATTGACAACACAAATGTGAAGGTTCAAGAAGGGTTCCTCGGCATTTACAAATCCAAGGATGAGTCCACCAGGTATAACAAGTTAAGTGCCTCTGAGCAAGTTATGCAAGAAGTGGTAAGACTGGTGAATTTTTATAGAGGAAAGGGTGAAGAGGTCAGCTTGACGGTTACAGGCCATAGCTTAGGAGGAGCATTAGCACTCCTAAATGCTTATGAGGCAAAGACTGTCATTCCGGATCTGTTTGTTAGCGTCATTTCTTTTGGCGCACCAAGGGTCGGAAACATCGCCTTCAAGGAGAAGCTCAACGAGCTAGGAGTCAAGACCCTACGCGTTGTTGTTAAGCAAGATATAGTCCCGAAACTGCCTGGCCTGTTGAACAGGATGCTTAACAAGTTTCATGGATTAACTGGAAAGTTGAACTGGGTTTATAGGCATGTAGGGACTCAGTTGAAGCTTGATGCGTTTACATCACCATACTTGAAGCATGAATCTGACTTGTCAGGGTGTCATAATCTGGAGCTATATCTTCACCTGATAGATGGGTTTTTGAGCAGCACATCAAAGCATAGATGGAATGCTAGGAGAGATCTGGCATTGGTGAACAAGGGTAGTGACATGCTGATAGAGGATCTAAGAATACCGGAGTTTTGGTACGACTTTCCATACAAGGGACTCATGCTGAACAAATATGGTAGATGGGTTAAACCTGGCCGGCAGCCCGAAGACATCCCTTCTCCACTTGGTGTCGAAACACCACCGAAACATGGTGGCCCCCGACCATTTTAGATTTCGCACTGGCCAAAATCACAGGTCCAATTCTTCTGTTAATATGTATAAAGGCGTCAAATTTATTTATTTATTTATTTTTAACTCGTCTCGAAGAAGTTGTAACTGCTTTGATTTATTTTTTACACTTGAAGCCCAATTTTTTTCTACTGGAAACGTCGTGTTGTCATTATTCTCTCTTGTACCCGTTAATCATGAGTTGGAATTTGGCTGAGCATTCTTGGCTGCGTTTCTCCGCTTCTAATCTTTTACGTCTCTCGACACAAAAAGAAAAGCAACATCTCTTCGATATTCAAATAAAATGGAAAGATACTATACCAATTCATAGTGTTTTACCAGGAAAATTACAATGTTATGTGAGGAGAATTTCAGTGCTTTCCCTGCATTTTTAAGCTTCTATATTAAAATGGTAAGTTCCGAGTTTATTTGCCATTGATTTGCAAAAGGCTTGAACTGAAGCCAAAGCAGAGGCGGAACAAACCGAATGTCATCCAAGCTCTTTTTGGCCTAAGTTATCGGCTTATGCAGAGATCACTTTGATTCAATAAAAAGATGTTATAAGTTCTTCATTTTTTACCTACAAAATTCGGAAATTCAATTAGAATTTCAGTGAGCGCATCCTCAAGGAAAGGTTCATGTTATGTTTTTTTGCACTAGCTAACACCAACTCTTGAATCCTCAAACATTATAAAGCACCCCATATTTGTTGGCCACTTGGCCTGCCATTCGTCCACATTTAGCAGCACAGACAATGACCGCCTAACTTAATAAACCTGCTAGAGTAGAAAAATCTTTCGTATTTTTACTTCAGTGGATAACAGATGTTCTACACTTAAAAGAAATACCTTCAGTGTAGAGTCTTTGCTCCCACTTAAAAGAAGCCTGCTGTCTGCAGACCAGCTGGCGGGGCATCATGCAATTATAATGAGAACCACTGTAAAAATAAGAGTATGGGTGTTCCAAAGTGATTGAAACAAATCAAACCTGATCTGATAAACAGGTCCAACATGGCCTCGAAAAGCAGCAACAAATTTTCCAGTGATGCCATTCCATAGCTTCACAGACTAGTCAAATGATGCACTAGCCACCCATTGCCCATCAGGTGAGAAGTATACATGATTTACAACCTGCATCAACCAAAAAGTAGTTCCGTACTTCAGCTCAAAAAATAACACTTGACCGGCAGAATTTGCAAGATTCACAGAAATGTTAAAAACTAGCTCTTCACGTTGCACTCCCAAAAAACAAGGATCAAGAACAAGGATGGCAAGCAAAACAGAAAATCATTCGTATCCTTTGTACCTGTTGATAGCCTGTCATCCGAGCTTTAGGGTGTTTGCTGACAGCTGGTTCCCAGAGGAACATGGTAAAATCATCAGAACCTGAAACTAGTCTTTCAGGAGCACCGCCCTTCATTTTATTGTACCTTTCCAGAGCAACCAATAACATTTATAGATAGGTCGGAATAATCATCAGTTCCATATAGACAGAATCCTAATCACTCTTTAGTACAAAAGCACAATGTATCACAGAAAACTTTAAATGCTGGAAATTGATGCCTTTTTTCATTTTGCTGCAGTTTTCCGGAAATCATGGAACATCCTAAAATTGCAGCTCTAACTCAATTATACCATTCCATTGAGCAAACCAGATGGAAAAAAGAAAACAAGTGTCTTGCATTTCTCATGTTAATAGATCTAGGAGCAAATAAATTAAGCAAACACTAGGATAAATCCCCTCTCCCATAAACTCAAATGATGTCCTTGACAGACAGATAGTAAAATATTCTATATATGCTTCAGCAATAGAATATTTTTAAATTTGAGTATATGATATCAGATCAAAAAGAAAAAAGGTTACAGGTATATGTTGGGATTGAAGACCAGGCACAAAAGAGTCTCCCAAAAAAAACTTCAGCCTTTTTTTCCCCATTCATATTTAGATGGTTGTATCCCTCTATGAGTAAATGAGTATGAGCCCAGCTTCAAGGTACAAATCAACAGAGTTCCAGAACTACGCAAAGATCCATTGATCATTCAACTACTGCACACATAGTACTTGAATATTTACAACCGATAGCTACCACAAAGGGAGAACACTTGTTAACCGATAACGATTTAAAAATCTGAAATTACATTACAAAAGCCATGCTTATATCCCTCGAATATTAAGCTAATTCATAGATGATAAATGTCTAGAGCCATCTTCATCACAATGCAACAACTGAAGCAAATAGTAACTTTACCTTCTTCATTTCCTCTGGAGAAGAATATGTTTTTCCTGTATGATCAAAAGCTCCTGTGCGAAGAACATATTCAGTGCTCAATGCAAGAGAGTTAACCCAACTGCAGAACATGTAAGAAAAACAATTTAACACCACTAACCTGGGGTGCTGGTAATTTGACCCAACAAAACATTGAAAACAGATCGTACATGTAATGAGGGGTAAAATTTTTGAGAGGTAGAACTAAAAGAGTTTCATTGGAGATGTCCGAAACTAGCTAGTTACTCAAAACCGATATAACAGCAGACAGAAAGCAACATTTCCACCACTCATAACTGTAGTTAAGCAAGCTGTTAAACAATTAATGCCCTTAATTGTTCATACAATAACTCTCGATACAAGAAGGAAACCACTATTATACCAGTAATGGTCGTAGAGATTTTGTAGAATGCCAACATTTTAAAAAATGCGGTGAAAATAACATATTTTTATTTTATTGTCATTCAAAAAAAATATTTATTAAATATTATTATTTTTAAAATTAACAATATAATTATTGTGTTTTAAAATAAGAATATTTAAACATGATTCAATTCTAGAGCCAACAACTAGTTTCATTATTAATTTTTTCAGCTTAACCAGTAGGTCGATTGATATAGTTGTCTGAATCAATAAATCAATTCACTTTTCATACAAAATTATAATTTTATAAAAAACAATTTAATATATTTTAAGAGTTAAAATATAGATATTTATTCAATTTATAAACTAAAAAATAGATTCTAATTAAAATTATAAAAAAATTATTATTTACATAATAATTATTCTTTATTTTTCACGTTCAATTAGCTGTTTGATTTAACTGAAAATTATAACCTAATTTCATCCCTAATTTAAACCACCATATTCAAAAGTATACTATTTCTCTATGTTAGTTTGTGATTTCTTTTTATTTTTATTTTGTATACTAATTGCCCAATTTATTTATTTAAAAAAAAAAACAATGCAGCGGGCTCACAACAGCAAAGAATGCCGTAAAAACCTTCACATTTATATGCATGGATAATAATGTCTGTGGGAGCCCTTCTTATTTTAGGCTTTACAGAGAATCTTTTGGTTGTTTCGTTTCTCTCACTATTCCATTCAGAAGCAAGGCCTTGTCCAAATCTGACATGAAGACGGCCTTGAACTTCTTTATCCAGTGTTCATCATATATATTTGATTTGACTGTTCATTGCTATAGATTTTGCAAGTTCGACAAACACCAAGTTGCAGCACAATTCAAAAGGTAGATGATTTTGGAAGAAGGGGTTTTCTTGTATAAACAAGTGGCTATTACAATTAGAATCAGAAGTCTGCTTCTTTTTCATCGATCCCCAATTAGCCAACTTTACATGTATGCCTAAAACAATCCCCTCCGAGGCGCCAAACTGGCAAGGCCCTCTACGAATCTATAAGCATCAGGAGCTGGACATATCTGTTCATCCCGTCGCATACATCTGCCCGTCTTCTTGCAGTTTTTCCCGTTTCATTCTATTTTCTGAAGGAGCATGAAGGATCTGGATTGAATTTGGGTCCAAACTGATCCAGTCAGCTCCTTTCTCATCGAACATATTATCATCATTAGCTAGCATCATCAAAGTTGGATTCGTTAGTAGGTCCATGTAGTCATAATATCGCTTCTTGAAGACCAACCTTGCCACTAAGATACAGGTGTGTAGGAATGTCACATTTATGAAGGCTTGTTGGGACTGCCTCTGTCTGTGTGAGTGTTAATGATCCTGTCAATGCCAGCAAGGGCTCTAACAAGAATGTTTGACTCTCACTTTTTCTTTCCTTCTCTTTTCTCATTTCTTCCAATAGTGAATTGCTTGTGTCAATACCTGTTTAGACGATCAAGAATATATATATAAAATGTAAGATCCAGAAAGCACATTGGCATATAGAGTTCCTCCATTAGAAGTCCTCAAAAGAAATTCTGTGTTCTCACCAGCAAGATATCCACCATGGACGTAACCACTAAATCGTTCACTGGTGTGTTCACCAGTGAAGAAGATGCGTCCTGCTGGGGCCTGATCAAAACAAGCAAGATTTAGAAATGCATTTCAGAGCTCACTCTTTATTTATTTTTTCCCCTCCCTTTCTATGAAAGTACTGTAACTTCGAATTGCCATGTACAGCCAGAGTGAAAACAGACAAACACATGCTACAGAAATAAGATGGAAATACCTTAATGTCATGAACATCTTGATTGTCTGAAATGATGGGGTAGTTGCTGTAGCTGCCACGCTGGAATCTGTTGTTCCACCAGCGGGGCACAAGTATATCAGTGGCATTGGGTATATGGGGTCCAAACATGTCCCTAAGCACCCCCATGGCTTCTTCCAACGTCTCCTCGTCAGACTGTGCTTCAACGCGTTTCGATTCCCCATTCGTCAAAGTCACGACCAGGATATTCGAACCAGGATATGCATTTTCCATGTGCTGATGACAAAGCAAAAATCAGCAGCCAGCTTGGATAAATCCAGTGAGTTACTAACTATGATTTGATTATTAAGAGATACTATGCTTATCAATCAATCAAATCTATTTGCCATTTTAACGGCATAGAATCTGCATTGATATTACATAAAAAAATACTGAAAATGATGGGGATAGTGAGATCCCACATTGCCTCCGCAATAGACCACAGATGATCATTAAATTATTTCAATCCTCTCCCAATCAAGTGAGAGGAAATAATTTTAGATGTTGTGGGTCTCAAAATTGATTATCATGTCTCCGCATAGAAAAATAGAAAGTAAGAACAGGCTGACATTGCAACCGATTCCCTCAATTAAACTAATCTCACCAGCTCTAATACAATGACAGAAAAACCAGGTGCGTCGTAGCTCGAAGAACAATAAAAAACAAATAATGCAAGAGATTCTAGTTTGCTATCTGTGCAAGAAAGCTAATCAACATTTTTTTATCATGATGCTGAAACTGTTTGACGCTAGATCTAAGTTGCCAAGCAGCAAGCTGTGTGCGTATTTTCGATTGGAAATAAAATATCAACCTCATGCAGTCTCTTGACAAGTTGACTTGCTAGACTAAAGGTTGGCCTGGAGTTGCTGTTATTGGAAATTTTAAATGCAAGGCACGTTGGGACAGGCACATGATCGAATCATTGTCTTGAAAAGGTCAAGAAGTTCCAAATGTAAACAATTGTTTTCAAATTCCACTCTATATTATAGAAGCAAGCAATGCAGAATGGGGAACATCAACTTGGGAAGCAAAAACAAGGAGGAGAAATAACCTGCCAGAAAGTGTAGTATCCCCTTCGCTCATGAGCGTAGATGAAGAACTCTTTCCCGGGACCACATGGCCAGAATTTGTATGGGAAGTTCAGGAAAATCTTTGTATATACCATCACATCACATTTCTCTATGGCTTCTGTTTTCCACCTCTGCATTATTATTATTATTTTCATTTAATTAAATACTTGTACAGAGAACAATTACTTATAATATGATGGGAGTCAGCTTTGATATCTTAACTTCCTACGGAAAAAAATAATCCAGGTGATGTATTTCCTCAATTTAAGATCAAGGGAATAAAAGTTCATACTCCCCTGAGGCATTCCCGGAAGATCTACCCAGCAATTACGCAAATCATGTGAACAGATTGGCATCCTATAACCTTCATAACCTTCACTAGAAGGTACAGATCACATGCTGAGCCCTTGTGTATTTTACAACACATAGGCTTGGGCAATTTGACAATGATTTTTCCGTTGAAAGTCCGGCAGGGCAAGAAAAAGAAAATTACGTAACTGAAGCAATCAAACCGCAAGATTCTTAACCGGTGCCTTGTAATTTGCGATGTTTAGCTCTTCCTTTTCAGAGTAATAATCTTACATCACACAAACTGCTCACTTGCCTGTTTCCCAGGTCAATTGATCAAATCACAAAGATTCTTACGTACGGTTCTTGGCTAGATGTTGGAGTTGACACACCAGTGTGTCCAAGAGGAATCCACCAAATGTGGGCTAAGGTTAAAGAAGAAAAGGGAAAAAAGAGTTATCCCTGACATTGATTTTATTTATTAATTTACTTTGAACAGATCCCTAGCTATCATTGTTCACTAGCAGTGTTGATGGGAAACAACTGTTACAAAATATAAGATAAAAACTTGAGTTGTCTCATTAGGGCCCTACGCGTGGTGATTCAACCAAATGATCCACCAAGGAACAGCCAGCCAGCCATTTGTGAGCCTGTGGGTTACCAATTCTGTGGATCACCGTACATGCAACCCACGGTTTTTGCTCTCATAAAGACAGTAAGCCACCTCGAAAAGCTATCTTTTGCATCATCAAACCACCTAAACCTTGTTTAATACAGGGCCTAGCTGCCATGAATTCTTGACTCTTCTACTTAATGATAGTATTTAATTTCCTGGGCCACAACCCTAAATATCGAGGGAAGAATCCTGCTACTCCTACTCCCCAGGGCCTAGGTCCTTGTCCCTATACAGTTATAGATTCCCCTCCCTTGGACCAAGACACATTGAAAGCTCAAGAGGGGACCATTGCAAACAAAAGGGAAACAAAATAAAGACATTGCGGGCGTAGTGCATTAAGACAGATAAAAGGGTATCAGAACCATCACCTGAGAGGGATTATTTATGGATATTCGGAAGCAGCACACACATGACTCGTTAAGTAAGTTAAATAGAGGAAGAGAAGACGTACGGGTAAGGGAGGCCTGAAGGAAATGAGATCACTCTGGAGGACACCAATGCTTACTGACAAAATCACATAATTGGCTTCGTAGATGCAACCATCCTCCGTTTTCACAACAACGCCGTTTCTCGAGTGCTGCAATTCCCTGACAACCTGCCCCAAATACGTGCCACCAAATCATCATACATTAAAAAAAACAAAAATAGTAAGAGGCAATAAGATTAAAAGAATTTTAATGGTTATTTTTTAAAGTATTTTTTATATTTTTTTAAATTTATTTTTAAAGCTCTCAAATATGAGATGGTAAAAATGAATAGTACTACTAGCAGAATCCAAGCAAATCAACAATTATTACAACTCAAATGATCAGATTCTGTGAAGTCAAAGCAAGAGATGGAGATGGAACAGAGTCGAAGAAGAATCTAACTGATGTATCTATTAAAAAAAAAAAAAACCAACATTAAAGTATATTGTAGTGCTAGCTCACTGTTCAATCACCCTAAGGTTTCATTAGGTTCTGAGCTCTGACTTTTTAGAGCAAACTAGACAATCTTTTTTTTTTCTCCCCTTCTATTTTGCTTTAGGTAACAGAATACAGGAAACATAAATGAAGAAATTGACAGGCCTAGCTAATCTCATGTTCTTTGAGTTGATATGACATCTCAACCTCCTAACCGTAGTGGTCTAATTCTTGTCAGTGTTAGAGCAACTTGGTGTTCATGGACCTACAGATTCAAAAGCGGTAAAAAGCACTTTACTGATTGAAAGATGACGAGGAACCTTTTGCCAATCAATGGCTATATGATTGAAAAACGAAGCATGTTGGTGGGTCAGTTTTTAATGGCTCTATGTAGGGGTCCTCACTCAAAAAGTTCACTGATAGTTTGGTTTGTTTTCATCATCGGGATTTAGCAAAGGGTCAAAGACTGGAAATTTCTAGGTCTGGCTGGATTGCTAGTGACTTGGTTTCCTTTCAGCTTTTCCACGGACTGAAATTATGTAAAATATAATATAATACTAACAGTGGATGCTAATCGACAGAGTCCATTTCCATGAAAGGTGGTGAACATTTCAATAAAAGCCCAGCAAAAATATTCCTTTCGTAGCTACAATGTTATAATGATATGAGGGGAAAATATTTAAAACTTTACCACTGTTGAAATATTGGAAAAATAATAGAACCCAGAAATAAAATGTTTGGATTCTTGGCAAAATGGTAGTATGAACAGAATATTTAAGAAAAGGCTTAAAACGTCATTATCTGCAAGCTCCAGAAGTTGGTCGATCAATCTTAACAGCAACAAGATAGCTTTGCATCTGCATGCATACAGAACAGAGCACAGTTTCCGATTTTTTTCTTTTTTGCTGTTCCTTCTTCCATGTTTTCACTCTATTAAGAATTAACTGTGCCCCGTTGCCTTAATAATTGCATAAAAGCGATAAACAAATCTAAAACAGAACAAATCAGAAACAACAAAAATATAAAATAGAAATCAAAAGGTTTTCCCACTTCTTTCTTTCTTGTCTGTTTTAATTACCTTGTTGAGTTTGAGACGGTTGTCCAAGATTTTGCCCTCAGAGGTAAAAAGAAAACTCTCAGCCATTTTGTAAAGCAGGTGCTCATAGCCTCTTTCATCTGCTACTAGAAATTCTCTTTCTCCAAAATCTACAAACGTTGATATTGGCTCTACCTCTGTTTTCACAAAATAACCCATTAGAGTCTCTGTTTCTGTCTTCAATCAATCATTACAATAAAAGAAAATAAACCCGTTTGTGTTTTTTAATCTGTACTAATTGTTTTACAAGCTAATCCAGACTAACAAGATACTTTCTTTTCCTGGGAAACAAGCAGAAAATAGAGTGTAAAATCAATTGGAAAACCAACCTGCCATCTCAAAGTCATGAAGGATAAAGTCAATGGCAAGCTCTATCGGCGTCTTTGGTGAACTAAACAAGCACAAAACATCAAAAATTTAAGATTAAAATTAGTTAAGACCATCAAGAACTATATCTTTATTGATTAATTTTAGCGGTAAAAACCAAAACATCACATTAAAGACTTGGAATTTACCTAGGCGGTTCATTAACTTCACCGACAAGGTTTGCTTCTAAACTCTTCAGATTCTCAATTGCTAAGTCCACCGCCTTCTTGTACGAGTCTGCCGCCACTCCACTAGGATATATTTTCCCACTACACCAACAACACAACCACTTTCTTTAGCGTCCGAAAAAAATTATGTTCTTGAGATTTCAGTGTTCAAAGTGTCCAAATGTTGTAGCATTTTACATCATTTAAAAAAAAAATGTGAAGAAAAATAGAAAGCTCAGAATCTAGCCGGGATACAGATACCTGCGATCATAGATATTATAGCGAGCATTGCTGTAATCAGAGAAACAAGTGCGGAGGCCAGATTGAGAAGCAAGTTCCCAAACAGGGTTGGACTCTTTACCACCAACTCCGGCGATCCAACCGGCTCCAAGCTCAACCGAAACGCCACCGAAATTATCCTTTCGGATCCTACCACCTATACGGTCTGAAGCTTCCAAAATCACCATATCCTCTATTCCATTCTCCGCCAATACCTTTCCCGCGGATACACCTTTAAGACAAGAAACAGAACAAAATAGCTTAATTTTAGTCTCGAATTACAAGTGTTCGTGCATGTATGTATGTGTTGGTTGGGAATTACCGGAGATTCCAGCGCCGATGATGATGACGGAGGAGCGTGGAGGG
>Ga0325405_1004537_pt1 | contig 14149 bp, 17 predicted proteins | sample PopdelMetagenome_21_FD_205663 | JGI IMG/M metagenome (GOLD analysis project Ga0325405, IMG submission 205663) | Populus deltoides microbial communities from Bellville, Georgia, United States - Xylem-Control-R2 | ecosystem: Host-associated > Plants > Phyllosphere > Stem > Wood/Secondary xylem... | reverse complement strand
GATTTCTGTCATTTCAAGTTAAACTTACCAAATTAAAAGAAATGGAAGTCACGCATAATTCATGACCCGATGCCACGCTGAGACGCACAGCATCGAATCATCATCACTGCACGCATTACCACTTTCCACATCAACGTCGATTAATCGCCGATTCTAAAACACCTCCACTCCCTCGTGAGCGCTCCCTTTTTCTAGAACCCCCCGTCTTCTTTCTCTCAGTAGAGAACACCAATTCTCTCCATAGCGCGTGAAGCACCTCACGCTTCACTCCCTTCAAATTCTGTTGCGTGTGGTTCAGACGAGAAACCAGCGACTGAATTCAGGCCCTTTTAGTATCTAAAATTCGTAGAAAGGCAGAGAATTTATACAGTATATTTCTTTTTCTTACAGTAGAAACAGACTGATCGCTCGTACGGACATACTGCAGTGCCTCGTGTCTATTGTATTTGACCTTTTCACAGTAACCGTTGATCGATGAATCAAAAGTCTCATTTTTCAGTGAATCAGGTGCGTTGATTATTTGATCGAGGAACCTTCAATTTAGCCCCTAATTGTTACCCTCATTATCTGCCGATCCCTAAATCTTTTTATATTGTCAATATTTCCCCAAAACCAATCAAATTACAAATACTAGACCATATTACCTCTTCAATAGTCATTCAAATGAAATTCATGACTCTTCCACTCTACATTTTTCACTCAATGTATACTTCAAATGGCTTATAGCTTAAAGAAAGGTGTTTTTTTTCTTTCGCATCTCGTATATTTAGGAGCTGAATTCTCAACTTCTTATAAACTCTTTTAAAATGTTATGGCTCAAAAGAATAGTAATTTTAAGTAATTTAGTCTAGTTTACATGAAATTTAAATTTGATAATTAAATATTTTCATCAAAGATATCAAAATTAACCTAATCATTAATAATTTAAAAACTTTGGGGACTAAATTAAGGTTTTCCGTAGCCTTAGAGAATAAAGTTACAGAGTGTCACGGAGCGACTAGAAAACGATGGGGGCATATTAAATCCGATGTGGCAGACACGTGTAAGTAGCCCAAGTCTACTGATCGGACGGTTTCGGATGAGTAGAGAATAGAAACCGTTGAGATTGGGAATTACAAGAGAAGTGGGAGTGTGTATAAAGGAATGCTGGAAGTAAGAGAAGACGTTTTCTCGAGTGAAGCTTTAACGAAGAGGATTTTAGTGTGCCCAAAGCTTCGATTTTCCTTCGAATTTAAAGGTTGTTACTTGTTACTCGCATTTCCCATTTCTTTCTTTTATGGCTTGAGTGAAAGGAGTGATGATTTTTGAAATGGAGGCTAGGTAGGATATTGTGCGTAGAGTAGTGTAGGAGAGATTGATGGCATTGATGGGCTAATGTTAATTGTAATGAAGGAGAAGTTTTAGGAGTGAGATCCACCCACTCTTTAAAATTTTCAAGAGCTTTGCCTTTTGCTTGCTCTGCTCCTTCTTTCTGCTTTGAGACTCTTTTTTGGTGTCCCATTTTTTCTCTTTCTTTGTTCGTGTCTTGTGTGTGCTTTATTTCACGAAGAAGAACCTGATTCTCTAAACACGAGGAAACGAATTACTTTTCTGTTTCTTCTTCTTCTTCTTCTTTTTATTTTTATTTTTATTTTTTTATTTGGCTTTTCTTGCTTTTTGTCTCGGCTATATTTCTCTCTATCTCTTATCTTCATCTCCATCTTCTCCGAGAGAAACAGAGATCCTCTGCTCTTCAAGATAAAGAGAGACAGAGAGAAGCGGAGAGATATCTGGCTACTAAATTGATTACCTTTCTCTTTCTTTGGAACAAAAACAAAAAACCCAAATGCCATTTTTTCGATTATTTCAGCCTTGCATTTCGCTTACTAACTAATACACCAAAAACTCCCTCTCCCTCCCCTTCAGTATTCCTCTCAATAGTCAATGTTATCTAACTTGTATTTGTTCCATTGAAGAAGCTTAAATTGTGAAGAGAAAGACAGTAGCAACGATAAGAAAAGATCTGGGTTTGGCTTATTCTGGCTGGATTTTTTTGGTTTTTGAGGAAGCAGAAGTAGAGCTGGTGGTGGTGGTGGTGGTGTTAGTGTGTTAAAATGATTAAAAGATGATAGAAATGGACAAGAGTAAAGACGTGAGGCCAAGAGCCAGTCGGTTCTCAAGACAACAGATTAAGCAATCTGGACACAAGCTTCTCTCTGGTGATTTCTTTTTCTAAATTTCAAATTTAATTATTTCTGGTCCCCAAGGAAAAAAAAAATTCATGTCTTTTACTTGAAAACAAATAAACAAAACCCCAAATGAAGATTTGTCGTTATCTGTTTTATTCATATTCTGATTTTGTGATAAGAGTTCCACTGATAATGCGTGTCTATGATTCCATGCTCTCTGCTTTGTTAGCTATTCCTAGTAGAAGTATCTGGTCTCTTATTTTTTATGATTTTTTCAAGGTTCGAATGGTGGTGACTTTGTTGTTTCTTTGGAGAAATCGAAGAGAATTAAAAGATTGAGTGCTGTTAATAATAACATTAATAAAGGGAGTTGTAGTTACGAGGTGGAGAAAGAAAAGAAGTGTGAGATGGGTGGTGGTGGTGGTGGTGGTGGTTGTGAGGAGTCTGACAAAGAAGTTCAAGCACCGTCTACTTTTATTGGTGTTGTTAGTACAAGCAACAAAAGATTCAAGCTTCCCAGAAAGGTAAGTCCATTAATTATGAGTTAGTTGCTTTTCATTAATTAGTTTCCTGTTTGAAGTTTACTTTATTTTTTTTTGGTGTACGGATTTTACTTGTTAATTTCGTTTTTTTTCTTTTCACTAATTAGATTCCTGTTTGAATTTTACTTTTTTTTTTGCTGTACGAATTTCACTTCATAATTTCGTTTTCTTTTCTAATGTTTTGGTTGAATTCCAAAGCAGTTTTTGGATGATTGCGATGGTGTTGATCATGCAACTGTTCCAAGGAAGCTACGGTCAGGTGTGTGCTCTTTCGTTTGTCAATTCAGAAATTGAATGCTTTTTCATTTTTCTTGGTGGGGTTTTTGGCTATTTGGTTGGATGTCTGGTTTTTGATATCAAGTGTTTTTTGGTGGTGGGTATTTCTTGGAAGTTTCTTCTTTTTTGTTTTGTTTTTTTTTTTTTTCCGGATGGTTTTGTTTTGTTTTTGGCATAGTGAATTTTGGATTAGAGCTGAAGCAAAACTGGAGCTTTTTGCCTTTTCTTTTCTTTTTATGGAAGCAAGATTCTCTGTGTTGTCCTTTTTAATTCTATTTATTATGTTGATGCTTCCACTTTCATGGTGTATCGAATCTTTTCAAGTAATTTTTTATATTATTGTGTTTGGGATTTTCTTTTTGTTCTTTAATATTCTCAAGCTTGCTTTTCCGAGGGAGATACTTTCACAGCTTTTTTATGAATCAGAAAAGTTTCTTTCATTTCTCTTTACCTGAATAAGCAATAAATTAAATATCAGTTCTTCACGATATTGGTGGCATTAATTCTGTGGATATATGACCATTTTCATTCTCAGCCATGAAGAAGCGCAATCGCGAATCTATCTATCCACATGTTCCTGATTCAAAGAAGCTGAAGCACCCTAACAGTGGAGTGGAATCACCCAAAAGGGATGGTTTAAAGAAATCGAGACTGAATGTGGTTATATCTAGATCCCAGTTTCAGTTCTTGAGTTCCAGTTCCTTTTGCATTAAGCACTTCAATTTATATAAAGCAAAAAATGCTTTTGTAGAAACAACCAAGCCCAGACTGGTCCAGAGAACAGAGTGTCTGTGGGCCAATAACCAAAGACGAGGAAGAAGTTGTGGAGACCTTATATTCTTTGGCAGGAATGTTCGCTGACAACGAAGAACCTAAAAATGACTGTAAATTGGATAATACTTCTTTGGATGCAAGTCCTTCAACATTGCAAGAGCCCAGTGAGACTAATTCCCCTGATTTTGAAGATTCTTTTTGTTATTTTTCTCCATTTTTTGTTGTTGTACTTTTTGTGTTGTAAGTATGTTGTTTATGGAATTCTGTAGCTGTAAAAGAGGACTTGAATCTAATTTCCCTCCCGAGAATTGACGAGGCTGCTGAGAAAACATTGCTTGACGAAACTCCTGAAGTTGATTATTTGAACAAGCCTAGTGCTCAAGAACGACCTTATCTGCCCACTGATAAAATCCAAGGTGAATTAGGCAGTCGTGCTACTCAAATGAATCTGCCCCCTATTTTGGCTAAACAGGAGGAGCTAAAGTCATTGTGCAATTCTATCAATCTTTTCATTGCCCCTGAGCAATACCGAAATACTCCGTATGCTTTTCTTTTTCCTTTTTCATTTGGTGGTTATGTTAAATACATTGCTTTATTTATAGCTTCAAGGCATTTGTTTATTTATTCGTTACATTTTTTGGGCAGCAGCAAAGTGAAGCACTCCACACGGTTGGAGACCTCACTTGAGAGAAAGCCAGACATTGCATTGGGGCTGACAACAACTGTAAGTCAACTAGATCAACGGCATACAATCTGTCAATCCAAGAACAATGGTAAAACTTCTGCTCCTGGGAAATTATCATCTCATATGTACTTGAAATAGCTTTGATATTAGATTATTTTTTTCATGTTTATGACTACATTAAATAATTGATTTTTTTTTCATTTGAAGGTCCAGCATTGTGGCCAGGTTTGTCTTCAACTGTATCAAGTGGTGCTTGCAATCATGGTTCTTCATCACAGTAATTTTCTTCCATGCCTTTGATCTTGTACATTTACAGCATCCATGCCTTTGCAATTTGTCATTCAGTTTTCCCTATCTCAGATCCTCTGCCACCAAATTTCCTTCTTGGATGGATACTGCTCTTGGTGCTACCAGGCCCAATTCATTCCAGAATTGTTCGTCTATTGGAAAGGTGATGGAAGACTTGAGTCTAATGATTATTTCTCTTGCCCGCATGAATTGGTTGCTCCAAACTTAATGACCGGTTTATCTTACGGACTATGACTTGTACAGGTTTCTAAAGTCAGCACCGATAAAAGATCATTGAAGAGGTCCACAACTCATGTTTACATAAGTCATCTCATTCGGGTTTTACAAATTCCAGAGAGCAAAGACAGCTTGCCACTACATCTGAATCAACCGAGGCCACAGGATATATTAAGGCAAGGTGCATTCATGACAATGAACGACTTCAATGGCAACAGGAATGGTTTGAATGGAGCTACATCTGCTAGAGCCATAATTAACATGGTCGACAAGAATTCAAATCAAGTTGAAATGGGTACTCTTCTACAGAGAACACTCCAAGATCAGCCACAGACTTCATCAGCATCTGGGGTGCACAATTCTCAGAAGCAGGTAAATTTAGCTATGTCGATTTAGCTATGGTTTAATATTTTCTAACTGGTTTTCATCAATTTGTACTCTCTTGCAGACTTTCAATTTCTTGTCCTTGTCAACTGATGGGAGCGGCTTAGAAGCTAATAACAGTTCCATTGGGGTTGGAAAGAGGTCTGAACAATCGGCTCAGCTGCAATTTCCTTACCTGCACTCACATTTGCAACAACAACATTCCACACTCGTGCCTTTCCCTATGTCCCAAACATATTACTCATCCTCATCTCAACCTGATCAGCCTGCAGCAGCACAGCAGGTTTTTATCCTTGCCTCTTAGATTGCATGTATGCATTTACATTGATGACTCAACAACAAATTGAACAGATGGTTTTGAAACTCTCCCTCAATTCTAGTCAATATTGCATCCATTAAATGGGGATGCCGTGGAAGTGTAGTTTTAGTGAACGTAAGGAGCCAGCCAATCGGTGATCTTATTTTCAACATGATCTTATTTTTTCCTTACCCTTTTCTGAGTTATCTGTGGTCTCCAAATTCACACTAAATTCTACTACATCTATACATGATTTAGTCAAATCCTGATTGAGTTACTGAGTTGCCTTTCGAGTCATATGCCAACTTATGGCGCAATTCTTGATCTAGGCCCAGATTCAACAACCCTCCTACCTTGGCCACCTGTACTGTGGTACTCGTGCAAGTCCTACGGGCTTCACAAAGCAGCAACAGAAACAGAGCCAACAACAGCAGCAGCTGCAGCACCAACAAAACCGGCTTTGGGCAGCTCAGTTAGTAGCAGCTCAATATAGGACACTTGGAAATTCCACTGCTACGACTCAACTTCCAAACTGGCAAAATGGAAGGCAAGGCTCGCCTGCACAGATATCATTCGCCCAAACCATCATCCCTACTTCGTCATCTCAAGAAGCAATTGGTCCCAAGCACGCTCAAATCTCTCAGCAGCAGCAGCAGCAGCAGCAGCAGCAGCTTATGACCATTACTACATTGCCTCATGCTAGGGTCAGAAGACAAGACCACCATCTCTCTTCTGTTTATGAAGAAACTGGAGGTGGGTTTCGAACTGGTGGTGCACTGCCATTGCAATTACTCTGTAACGAGAGCCTATGAAATGGGAATGGGATGGCTGAAGGCTGTTGTCTATCAGATGAGCAGTGAGATGATTTTATTCTGTGTTAATACCTGTGATTCCTCGGCACCATCAAATGGGGAATGAACATCAAAGTTATCCTTGGGTGTTAAATTGAAATGGGGAGGACAGCAGGCAGGGGAAGTTAGCTGATGAAGTGGTGACGACGTTTAGTACTGTCGCCTTTTTACAAGTACATGTAGTACATCTTGATCATTTTCAAAGAAAATTTAAATAGAAAGGAAATTGTAGAATGTCGTTGTCTCTTTTGAGTACCTTCAATCCTGTAAGCTAGCTTATGGTTTTTGCTTATTACCGCGGTTTTTTTTTTTTAGATTGATAAAATAATATAGTTTGAAAAATAATTTAGTACATGTAATTAGAAAACTCAACATTCAGATTACTTACTTTCGGTGAATTTTTTTTTTGATGCTGTTTAATTCATCTCCTTCATATATGATACAAATAATGTTATAATCGAAGCTTTAATTTACTTACAGTATTTTTTTTCTTTCCTTTTTATTTTAATATTTGTGCTAAATTTCATAATTGCTTTTTTGAAATGTTATGTTTTTTAACCATGATATACTATTTTATCAATTTTTTTCAAACTATATTATTTTACCATTAAAAAAAAGACTAGTTCTAATTTTGAAAAAATATCTCGAGCTTATAGGGACTGGGCATGCTGTCAGAGAGCATTTATTCCTATTTAGAATTCAGGATTTAACTTTTTCATAATGTTGTGTTTGCTAGATTATTGGCAGGCCAAGAAAGCTGTGCTATACTGCTATTGCTTTGGTAAATTCATTATCAAACTTCTCAGCTATCCATTACTTCCTCGTTTTCCTGAGCACTGTTGGGCAATTGCCACAGCTTTAGGCTCCTAAATCTCTGGCATCTACTTGAAATAAAAGTACAATTTGAACGAGTTTAACGAGTTACAGGAGATGACGATTGCAAATTGTTTATAGACATCCAGAATGTTATAAGGAAGAACATGAGATGAACACCCCAGTAACCTCACACAAACTCACTCCATAAAGGCAGAGTGAGACACAGAGGCAATGGAAAACGAAGGATAAAAGAAGCAATTTCTCTAAAATCTGTAATGTTACAAGGTGAGAACTGGCGTGTGCAAAATGGGTAAAGAAATAACAGCTGAACAATAAAGAACAAGGCAAACAAACACAGGAGGGAAAAAATGGAAGACCAAATTGACACTCAAAAACACTCTTCACTGCAGAACAGATGCTTACTCCAGCTTCTCCAGCTCTCCCATTCTCTCTATGATTGCCTGCACATTACAAATGAGTATTAGTTGCATGTTTGAAGACCATGCACTCTATACATGTCAGTGTGAAATGGGCAAAAACTTGTTTCCCTATGAGCTGGATATGCCAGGAAGAAATAGAACTCTAGAAAACACTCACCCTCTTGCTTGTTTCTTGAAGCTCTCCGGCAAGAATGAATTCATCAAGTATCAGATAAACCTTGGAGGAAACAGAAAATCAAACAAAACAGTATATCAGAAAAACAGCAGCAAAGAACACATTACTCAATAGCAACACGCATGCAGGCGCGCCCACATTAGGAGAATCATCAGAGCCAATATGAGGCCTATGAATAAATTCCTTTTGAGGGACTCGTGATAAAGTAATTGATCTGGTAACCTGACCAAAAGGCAATGATCTCAAGTAGGAAAAGGAAACATCAATTATGCATGCAACTCACACAGAATTTCAAGAGAAAAGACGACCATGGTTAAAGTCACAGTATCAAAACAACTAAAAAGAAAAATTGCAGCAGTGACAAACCTTGTGAAAGTTAAACACCAAATCTAGCTCGCACACATTGCTAAAGAAATGATCCAATATCTCCACAAATAAATGAATGCACTCCAAATAAGCCAGTTCATTATCCGTTATGTCAACACACAGTGCGAAAAACAATCCAGCATACCGCCTGTATATGACCTTGTGTGTCCGAAACTGCAACCAAAACATTCCTTAGGTAAAACTAAAACAACCATTCCATTACTAACTGTGGGAAAAGCAGTCAAACGTTCAATTCTTAATGGCTTTCATTAATGAAAAACATCAGCACATCTAGTCAAATCAATTGGATTAAAGCTTGTTTAAGCACAGGCTTCCGTTTCACAATTAGCTTCTTCTCTTTATCAAATATTTTGCTCAAATATTGAGAAGGAATCAGAAATCACTTACCTCAACAAAATTCGTGAATTTGGGATCTCTATTAACAACCAATCGATGAACCTGTAAATTATTTTTTTAAAAAAAATCATAAAAAAAACCTAAAAAAATAAAACAAAAAGAAAAGAGTATGGATAAGATCATAACCTCGTATTCGACCTTGTGCTTCTCGGAATCCTCGAGAGGAACATAGTATTTTGCGAGACGAGTCTTGCCTTGTCTATTTTGCAGCAGTATAAACCGGATCTGCCAAGTCAAAAACCAGTCATAAACATGGTATCAAGCAGAAATGCATTAACAAGATAATTGAAAACAGTACCATTGTTAGAAGGATCGAAAGAGGAATTAACGAAGAAATTCCACGAATTATTATTTGCAGAGAGCGAATCTAGAGAGGGATGAGAGCAGAAATGTTTGATTTTTCTCGTGAATTTCTTTCGTCTTCGCAGGGAGTCTCCGAGGTTGAATAGATGCCGAAGGAAAGGAGGCGAGAGTGAGAGATCTAGCGTGTAACTACATCATACAGATAAATCGTCTGATACTTGACGTCTAATTTTCTTTCTCGATGATGTATTTCGTAATTTTGTCCCGTTGTGTTCATATGATTAATCTGCGGCTATCGTGATGTTCACACATAAAGTTGGTATAAGTGTTTCACACGTACATGAATGAGCCGAGCCTGATGCTAGCCGTTTCGCTGTGTTTGTCAAACGAAACGCAGACAGCTTGCCTTTTTATTTTCTAAGAAAGTAAATTCCAATATTATAATTTTCAGAATTTAATATTTACTGTTGTCTGTGCACCTCGTGAAAAGTCATATGATTTTATTCTAGGAAAATGTTTTTGAGAATTCAATAAATCTCAACGTTTACATTGAGAAATATCCGTATGTTTTATTTTTATTCTTTTTTTAAACAAGTAGTGGTGTTCATTATATATTATCAAAATAATTACACCGATAATAAATTCCAGTCACTTTATAATTGCTTCACAAAATAAAATAAAATAAAAAATATTTAATTAAAAAGACAATGGATAAAATAAATTTGTTTTTTAAATAATTTTAAAGTAATTTTTTGTTTTTTAAATAGAGATATGTCAATATTTTTTGTGTTTAACAATACAACGTATAATGGTTTTTAAAAATATTTTTCAATTAAAAATATATCAAAATATTTTCTAGTTTTTTTTTTATTTTTTTTACAATAATACATCAAAATTATCAATAAATATTTTTTAAAAAATCAATTTAATAATTTTTGAATAAAAATTCATTTAAAAAACAAGTTCAAACTACCACTTCATCTCTTCTCTTACAGTAACCAAAAACTATCCGAAAAAACCTTAGAACTTGATTGAGCAAGCATGAGGCATCTGATTTTGAAGATACATAAATCACACTCTTATTACATATGCTCTTGACTTACATTACACATGACACAAAATTGCACCATATGCTAGGGTGCATATAAGCCAGGAAATGTGACCTCACAGTTATTTCTCTTGAATTACAATGTGATCATGGACAAGTCTTCTTATTCTCAACCTAGTTTCCGAATTTAAGTACACATTACAAATCCCAACTACTTCACTCTAATCAAAGACTAATTACATAGGAGTAAATTACCTTCATGGCTAGCCGGTTGCTGGCTGACCTAAAAATCATGATCATACTTGGAGTTTGTGGCTGCTAGGAGAGCAGCTCCAATACCAGACCCATCCTTTGAATGTTCTATGACTATGTTTTTTGAAATTTCTGGTCCCAGAAGCTCGGTGACAGCATCTTGAAGGTAACTTCTGTACTGAGGGTAGTGCTCATATAATCCACCGTCCATGGCAACCACTGTTCTTTTATTGAAGATGGTACCTTTTGAATCTTCTTCCATTTTTTGAAGAATCCCAACAATTCCTGCACCGGCCAAGCGTCCACCTCTCTTTACAAAGGCATCGCAAACCTCTAATACAATCTTCCTTGCACTTAAGCTGGATTCAACCTGAACTTGAAAAGGGATTAAATAAAATAGTGATCGAGTAAGAAGAACAGTTAAGTTCAGATATGCACACTTCAGATGTTAACAATGGGCATTAGTTCAAATATACTGTATAAAAAGCAGGACTACTAAATAGCATGGTGTACGCACAATGCACCTCTAGAGGTTACTAATTAATTGTTTTTTGAATATCAACCCACTTGATTGATAGCGTGCGCATCTGGAAGCAAATTCTGTGTTTACGCTCAATTTCGTCAGAAGGGTGAATATCAGAGGAGTGGCAGAATAGTATATGTTACCCCAGCTACATTATGTAGAATTGAACCAACGGCTTGAAGATCATCTGAATTGTCCTGCTGCATTGCGCATATATCTGGTGTCCTATAATACATTTGAGAACATGCTTCAGCATGCAGGAAATACATTGGGCTAATCGCATGCAAGTATATAACTGGACCAGACAGTAACAGTGTGTTAGTGTGACTCATGGTGAGTTTTTGAACCTTTAAACTCTAAAATTACAATGGAGGAAATTTCAAGATGTAGCTACCGGAGTGCGAAAGGTGTGGATAGTTTATTTGGGACGGCCCTGCCAAACAAAGAACCTTCTCCAGCCATTGTGACTAGAGCTCGCCGTGCAATTTCTCCTAGATACATTCCAGAGATTGTCTTCTCAAATATCTGTCCAGGCATAAGTTATTTTGAATTTTAACCAATTATGACGGCATAGTATACATAATTGACCATGACACAGAAAACTAAAGTTACCTGCTCACCAGGATTGATACTAGCAGCATCCATATCTCTATCAAACACAGTCAAAGGAATACCATCTGAAAACGCTCCCCATTCTGTGTTAATAATCTGAGGCAAGGGAATGTCATCTAATTAAGGATTCAAATCAAGACCATGTTTTTAGAACCTCAAATGAGAAAAATAGAAAGAGATGGAGGGGAAGGAAGAAGAGGCAGAGGGAAAATTTCCGCACCGTTCTTCCAGAAGAAGACTTAGGCCCCTGTAGTTTTGGAATGCAATCCGTCCGTTCTACATAGCATGCATTAGTTCCAGTACCCAAAATAACAGCAACCATGACATCATCATCCCAGTATCTTGCACCCGCTAAAGTTCCCACAGTATCATTAACCTAATAGGCATGAATTTATAATAAAAAGATTATTTCATCAAGCCAGAAAGTTTATCGTGGAGGATGCTGGAATGAGCACAACATACCAGGGCAGACACACGCATATCCAATCCTTGTCTTTCCATAGCTTCATTCAGACAAGCAACGACATCTCGCCCTGCCTGTAAAGACCGTGGCATGCCAGGTTCCTCCATAATTTGAATTAGTGAGTTCACTTCATGCAGTAAAACAAAGAACTACTCTAACGCAAGATACTACTTCAGAGTGCAAGTGTCCGGACATGAGAGTGGAAGTTTATGTTTATAGCTAACTAATGAACTTGAAGACAAGCACGTAAGTTAAACTGGGACAGTTTGCAACAATCCAGTTGATAGAAGGCTTATTGGACAAGTGAAACTTTTTTTTATCTAAACGACAAATGAGTTATCGACACAAACATCCTTCTACTTTGGATTCTATCAAATAAGTTCAAACTAAACCCATTTGAAATAAGATAAGAATTGTCGAGACACCAAAATCTTATGAAGAATATTTCTTGTATATACAATTAAAGGATACAGAGTTACAAACCGTTCCGGAGACTGCAAAACCCTTGGTCCACTTCATTAATATGCCAGAGTCAATGGATGTCTGCTTCACAGGGAAAGAAAATGTGAACCCAATTTCCCTTTGCCTTCCATGCGGCAGGTGAAATTTCTTGCTCTCCTTTTCTGCAAATCCAGCCAGTGTGGATGCAATAAAATCGAAAAGCTCCTGTATCAAGACACAAAACAATTAACAGGAATGCATAAACAAATGTGTTGGCAGACTTAAGTTGTGCAAAAACAGACCTCAGATGTACCAAACATAAGCTCTCGAGGAATCGATAATTGCTCAAATTCCGTGGCAACAACTCTCTCTTCTTTCCCACCTAACTGCACCCTCAGCGCCCGAAAATTTGTGCCTCCAAGATCCAATGCATAAAACAATCCCTTCTCATTTCTTTCAAACAAAGAAACAATGAATTATATAAAATTTAATTCTAGGAGGCATCTCTGTTTCTGGGTATGAATTTCAAGCTACCTAACAACTAACTACAATAATTACTAATCTTTCTGTATCAAGTGACTGGAAATTTAATATTTTCCTAGCTTGCTCCATGAATAAGATATAAATACATTCCATAGGAAGAAAATTCAAGAAAAAGTCAACTAAATAAAGCAAAAAACATTAAGCTTTAACTTTGGAAATACCCGCTAGGCAAGCTATCAACATAGCTGAGTATCATCTTGAGATTGCTGCCACCATCAACAGCAAGCCCAGCTCGCATGTCAGCAGTCATGGAATCCGCCACGTGGCGAATGACCGGTAAAGGAGTCGCACAGTCTTGCTGTAACTTAGTCAAGATCGAGCCTACTGAAACAACAGATCGGAGAGCCATCGTTACTCGAGGCATGCCCCTGCTCCTAGGAGAAGGGGAAACGTAAAGTGTTCCAATGGCCGGTGAAGTGGTTGCGGCAACCGACATTTTGGGTGGACGGTAAGATCAAAGAACGTGAAGAAAGAGAAACAAGGAAAAAGAAAAATGTGAGGCCGAGACAGGGACAGGGACACAGAAAGCATAGCGAACAGTGAGTGTTGTTTTCTCTCTTTTATTTCTTGACGGGAAGGTTTCCACAGTTAGGTTTCAAGATTTATTAATAATAATAAAATACTTAATTAAAAAAAAATCCGTTAACGGTTTCTCTTCTAGTTTAACAACCACGGTCGTTACATTCTAGTTTATTTCGGTGGTTTTTTCCTTCTTTTTTTTAATTTTTTTTTTAGTTTAGTTATTTTTTATGTAACGATGTTAGCTAGAGGATAAAGACTTCGGTGGGGTGGACAAAGTTGGGGGATGGGCGGACAAGACGATGTTGACACAACATCTGTGCCTTGTTCTCGTTCGGAGAGTCCTCTTCAGATGTTTTAGCTCTCTTTGGCATGTTGTATAGTACATTATGCAGCTCATTGCCTCCAAATCATAGGTTGCGGTGACAAGGAATTATGCCAAGAATTTCTTGCGAGTAAAACGGTTTTTATTTTTATCCAAGATAATTTCGTTTTATTTAGAAAAATTATTTAAACAATACTATTTTAAAATTGAATATGATTCAATAACCCAAACTCACTCTTAACCGGAAGCATTTCTAGAAACACCTGCCTAATGACAGAGTCAATTCGGAAACAAATCTTCAATAAGTCATCAAATTTAGATTTTGATTTTACAAAGACATTAAAATGGACATAATTACACGAAATTCTAAAGACATCAGGTAAATCTCATGTAGATTTCAGAC
>Ga0325405_1004531_pt1 | contig 14157 bp, 11 predicted proteins | sample PopdelMetagenome_21_FD_205663 | JGI IMG/M metagenome (GOLD analysis project Ga0325405, IMG submission 205663) | Populus deltoides microbial communities from Bellville, Georgia, United States - Xylem-Control-R2 | ecosystem: Host-associated > Plants > Phyllosphere > Stem > Wood/Secondary xylem... | reverse complement strand
TGTTTTTGGTGATTCATTTGATGATTGTTTAACTAACTTGGAAAAGGTTTTGAACAGGTGTGAAGAGAAGAATCTTGTACTGAATTGGGAAAAATGTCACTTTATGGTAACAAACGACATTGTACTTGGTCATATTGTTTCATCGAAAGGAATTGAGGTTGACAAATCTAAAATCAAGTTAATTGCTAACTTGCCAACACCAAAATCTATTAAAGATGTTAGATCATTCTTAGGATATGCTGGTTTTTACAGAAGGTTCATCAAAGATTTTAGTGTAATATCTAAACCATTGTCTAACCTTCTAACAAAGAAAAATGTTTTTGAATGGACTGAACAATATGAAAAAGCCTTTGTTAAACTTAAAAGCTTACTTACTTCTACTCCTATCATTCAACCTCGTGATTAGTTATTACCTTTTGAAATAATGTGTGACGCTAGTGATTATGTCGTGGGTGCTGTCTTGGGACAAAGAAAAGATAAGAAACTTTATGTAATTTACTATGCAAGTAAAACTTTAAATAGTGCTCAAATGAATTACACCACTACTGAAAAAGAATTACTTGCAGCAGTATTTGCATGTGAGAAATTCAGGTCTTATCTTGTTGGCTCACCTGTTGTTGTTTTTAGTGATCATGCAGTATTGAAATATCTTCTTTCTAAGAAAGATTCTAAGGCTAGATTGGTGTCGTGGATTTTGTTACTTTAAGAATTTGATATCACAATCAAAGACAAGAAAGACATCGAAAATGTTGTCGCAGATCATTTGTCAAGATTAACAACAGATTCAATATCTGACATCACACCAATCGATGACTACTTTCCTGATGAATCTTGACTTTCTGTCTCTACAATGCCTTGGTTTGCTAATATTGTTAATTTTCTTGTTTCAAAACAATTGCCAGCTCATTGGAGTACCCAAGACAAAAGAAAGTTCTTGAACAAAGTGAAGAATTTTTATTGGGATGACCCTTATTTATTCAAATATTGTCCCGATCAAATATTTCAAAGATGCATTCCTGACAATGAGGTAAGTAATGCATTAAATTTTGTCATTCTGAGGCATGTGGGGGTCATTTCTCATCAAGTAAAAAACTGTAAAAATCTTACAAAGTGGATCTTACTGGCCCACCATGTTCAAAGACTCATATACATTCTACAAGACTTGTGAAAATTATCAAAAGTTGGGATCTATTTCAAAACGTCACATAATGCCTTTAAATTCTATTCTTGTCATTGAAATCTTTGACTATTAGGGTATAGATTTCATGGGTCCATTTCCTCCATCATTTGGTTTCTTGTACATATTAGTTGCAGTAGATTATGTTTCAAAATGGATAAAGGCAATTCCAAGTCGAAACAATGATCACAAAATAGTGATAAAGTTATTAAAAGAAAATATTTTGAGTCGATTTGGAATCCCTCGAGCCATGATAAGTGGTCGTGGAACACATTTCCGCAACAAGCCATTTGAGTCTTTAATGAAGAAATATGGAATCACACACAAAGTTGCCACCCCTTATCACCCTCAGACTAGTGGACAGGTAGAACTTGTTAATAGGGAGATTAAATAGATCTTGGAGAAAACAATGAACCCTAATCGGAAAGACTGGTCTTTAAAACTTAATGATGCACTTTAGGCTTATCGAACTACTTATAAAACATCATTAGGAATGTCATCTTATAGACTAGTCTATGAAAAATCTTGTCACTTGCCTATAGAACTTGAACATAAAGCTTATTGGGCTATTAAAGCTTTCAATTCAAACCTTGATAATGCTAGTCAAATGCGAAAATTACAAATAAATGAGCTTGAGGAAATAAGAAATGATGCATATAAAAATTCAAGAATTCATAAAGCAAGAATCAAAGAGTTTCATGACAAGAAAATACTGAGAAAAACATTCAATGTTGGTCAAAAAGTCTTGCTTTATAATTCTCGACTCCATTCATTTCTTGGAAAACTAAGATTAAGATGAAGCGGTCCTTGTATTATAAAACATGTGTATCCATATGGAGCCTGTGATATCGAAAATCCAAAGAATGACAATGTTTTCAAGGTAAATGGATATCGTTTAAAAGTTTACTTTGACAATATTTCAGTTGAAAATGACTCTATTGAATTAACTGATCCTGTATATAAAGATTGATTCTTTTTCTCACATTGTTTTGTGTTTTGTTTTGGTGTGAATTTTGTGTTGCTAGTCTCTCTTACCCAGTCAAATGGCGGATAACGGTACTCCGTGACTCTTAAGTCGGTTCTTTCATGATAACTGATATCTGTGTATATATTTGTGCAATTCTTTGCTCTTTCTCCCTTCTTTGAATTTGTTCTCCAATTCTCATTTGAAAATGGACACCACTCTTGAAAAATTAAAAAAGTATTTTCCCGCTCTGCCTCAGAATGCGATTTCAAAAATTTATCATGCTAGATGTGCAAGATTAAAGTTGTTAATGAATCATGGAATTCCTGAAGATGTTCGCTGGCTAATTGAAGCAAAGGTTTGATTATCAGGCGAGTCCTCCAATTCTTTCATTTCATACATGCCTGGAATAGGTAAAAGCACTTTTACAAAGAAACGTTGTGCAAAACGACTGAAAGTCTGCCATAGATGTGCCAAATGGACTTGTAATGCAACATGTCGTTCTTTAGGGATGGTATCTGTAAACCATGAAGATAAAATACAATTCATTAAGGACGGCCTGAGTAAGGGATCTTTAGATAATCTCTTTAGATAATCTTCTATTGACTCTTCCTTCCCTTCCCTTCATTTCTACTCAACCTATACATTCAGCAGATATAAAAGTGTGTAAAAATGGCAGATTCTTTAAGTCATCACATAAGAAATATTTGTGTTTTTGGTGGATCCACTCCTGGGAAGGAAATAGAGTTTTTAGAATCAGCAAATCCTCTTGGTCAGGTACTAGCTGAAAGAAAGATTCATTTAGTGTATGAGGGAGGTAGCTTTGGGTTAATGGGGAGAGTGTGTCAATAACTGCATTTTTAGGAGGTAGTCAAGTTTTGGGGGTAGTTCCCAAAGCTTTAGTAAAAAGGGACATCATTGGAAAAACAATTAGAGAGAAACTACAAGTCTCCACAATGTTTGATCGACTGAATGCAATGTTTAACCATGCTAATGCCTTCATTGCTTTATCAGGTGGTCTAGGCATATTAGAAGAGATATTTCATATTTCCTCTTGGGCCCAACTGTACATTCACCATAAACCCATAGGTCTGTTAAATGTTAATGGTTTTCATGATAAGTTGTTGTCTTTTCTTAATCATGCTGTGGAACAGGAATTTCTAACATCTTCAGCATGACAAATTATAATCTCTGCTGCTACTACTGAACAATTGATTGACCATCTACAATCTTTTATCCCCGTAATTGATCCCTCTATGAGTCGTATAAATTGGTCAACTAAGGAAAGCCGTAAAAAGCTTAGATTGGATTTGAGCCTTTGTTTGTAAAAACTTTGTGTCTTTTGGTTTTATTATTTTGTTTTGTTGTTTCTTATATTTGTTTAAGTGTGTTTTAGGTTTGTCAGTGTTTGTTGTTTCAGGTGATGTCTTCTATACTCTATCTTTCTACCTTAAGACATGGAGGACAATGTCTCGTTTTGGTTAGGGGGAAAGGGTAGTAGTTGATATTTAAAAAAAAATTAACTAACTGTGTTTTCTATTTCATAGACCATTTGCAAAACTGTTGTTAATAGGATAGCAGAGTAAAGGAGTTCTTTTGTTAAAGTGACTTTTGAGACGCATCTTAATAAACATTCTTAACAAGGTCTATCAGAATACTTCTTGAAATATTCAGGATTACAAACTCTCGTATTATTATCACTTAATTCTGCTTATATACTCATTTAACAAGTATTCTTAAACCTTCATTTACACACATACTTTAACATATGATTGTGGGTTGCACATTAGATTATTTTATTATTTATGTTCTTTTGTTAAAGGTAACAACTAAGGAAAATGGATAGTGTGTGTATATATATATATAATCATGATAATAAAAAATAGAGAAGTTTGGTTTCGTAGCCTCTCTAACCTAAGCTATTAAGCCCGAAGGGGTGTTTTAACACCTAATACCCTAAAGTCAACTGACTTGGGAGCTATTGGTCCAACGCTTGTTACATGGGTTGAGGAGAAAAGCTTAAGAGAATCAAACATTGCACTACCTACGTATCAGTATCTACAACCCGAGTTACTAAGCTCGTAGAGGTGTCTCAACACCTAATGCCCTAAGACCAACTGGTCTGGGAGTCATTAGCCGAAAGCTCGTTATATGGGTTAAAAATGCATTGTGTTTTAAGTTATATGAATATATATTAAAAAAAAGAAAAGAAAAGAAGAAAAAGATAATAATCCTAACTCAAAGAAGTTAACCTTCAACATTAGAACAAAAATTTTGTTTTCTTCCAAATAAAGCCCTATAACTATGTGTTGATATATTGAGCACAAAAGAAAGGTTTATTAATATCTTGTTTAAGAGGTATTGAGCATATATATAAATTTAATGAGAGTTTGTTTATCTAGATAGATTAATGGAAGTTGAATAATGAATGCCTTGCTTTGTGGAATTTACAAATTGTTTTTCTATTTTAATGCTTTGATTACTAGGGACTAGTAATAAGCTGGTTGGGGTGAGTGATTAGTACTTAAAAGTGCATTTTTATCAAGGTTTTATATCATCATTTTGCACTTGAAGTATCAATAACTCCTTAACTAAAGCATGTTTTATAATAACAAGTCTGATACCATAAAATACCTTTAATTTATGGTAAATGTTCATCTTAAATGCAGGCCTATCACATAAATGAAAGGATTGATTGATGAGTTTAAGTACTGAAATTGAAAGGATAAAGAGAGGACCAAACTTAGAAAAGAGATGCTGGTTCAGTCCAAACTGGAACACTATTCGGTCATCGGGTCATATCTAGAGCTGTAGATCTTAGATTTATGTCTGCTTTATATGGATAGATAGAAAGATAAGACATAGGCCTAAAACTTTCATGGCAGTCCAAGATTTAAAAAGACCGTTTTCAAGTCCAAATTGTAGCAACAACAGAGAAGTCTGAATCTGTGCTGCAGCCCAGACATTGTTTAGTGTTTAGCTCATATCTCGAGTTCTAGAAGTTCAAATGACCTCAATTTTTTTCCTTGGAAAGATGAGAGAATTTCCTAGAACTTTCATGATTCAAATCTGTTCGCATTTTGACGTTAAAAATGATGTTTTGTTCAGACAAGAAGATAAAGATTGTCACCAAGTCAAGAGTTAGCCACCCACTCAACAATTAGTCATCAAATCAATAGTTTCAAATTTCGGCCTATAAAAGGAGGCATTTGCCATGCATTTAGGGGCTTAGTTGTTCAGATCAAGATCTTACTCTTGCTCTCTCTCTCTCTCTCTCTCTTTCTTTATATTTTTGTAATGCTTAAATTTTGCTTTCATTAATATCATGTTTATGCTTTTCATTTCCTTTTCTATACTTAGTTAACTTGTATCTTATTTATGTTCTTATCTTGTTTATTTATATTTCTCCTCTTCATTATGTTTAGCTAAGTTTATTATGTTAAGATGAAAATGTTACACTAATTATGTAAGAATAAGTATAATATAAACTCAATATGGACTTCAATGCTTATATCTAAAACAACTTGCTATTAACATGTCTTATCATTTTTATCTTATTAACTCTTAATACCTTACTTGTTAAATGGTTAATCTAGATTTGCGTTGTATAACACTTGGTACAACAAATGCTTGACACTTTCATAGCCCAACCGTATGGTATAACTTACACCTGTGCTATGAAAGGAACTTGATTTGTTGTTAACATAAGTTAGCATCATGAATTCCTGATAATATTTAAAAGTTTGGTATTACTTAAATAAGATAATTAATATGATCATGTTAACAATTTATAATGAGCTATTAATGACAAATCATCCAATTGGGACCTCCTTTATGTGTGGTTTTCAGTTGAGTAATAAAAAGAGTTTATACTATACTTGTATGAAATACCATTAGTGGATCCTCTAACCTTGACATTTGTTTTTATCATTGTTTAATCCTCACTTTAATCTTACATCTCAAAGTCCTATTTAACTTATTGTTGTTGTTGTTGTTGTTAACTAAATTTATATAGTTAACCTCCCTGTGATTCGACCCCGGTCTTGCCGGATTAGTTATTACTTCGATACTCTTACACTTGAAAGAAGATATCAATCTTTTGGTCGTGTCAAGTTTCTATGTTATGGAGACTAATGATATTAGTTGGTCTGATATCGATACTAAATGAGAAAAAAGTGTAAATGTAAAGTATTTGATTAATCATCCGGGCAATAGAGACTAATGATACTAGGTTTGATTGGTATCGAAGGATTCTTGATTAGTCTTTTATGTGGTGAAGGCTATTGATATCGATTGGATCGATATCGGTATTGATTAGTTGTTCAAAAGTATGAAGACTAATGATACTAGAGTGATAAGTATTGATAAGAATCTTGACTTGTCATCATGTAGTGAAGACTAATGATATCGGTTGGACGATATCAAGTTATCAACATTGATTGGCCACCTTAGAGTAAAGGAGGTTAATGATATTATTGTAACTGATGTCAACATTAATGTGAATAAAAGAAATTAGATACATGAGAAAGATTAATACAAAAAAATAAGTTCTGAAAAAAGAAAAAGAAAACGAGAAGATTGAAATAGAATTTATTGAATTCTCTTTCTATGAACATAGTTGTGACATTTTAGTTTATTTTTATTAATATTTTGTTGTATTACAAGTCTCTCTAGTACCCGTCAATAATAGTGAGATTTCTTTTATTTGCCATTCTGATATAGTCAAGGTATATACATTTTAGTTATATTTTTTATGTTCAATGTTAATATTCTTACTAAGTTATATATATTGTTTCAAATATTGAAATGTACATTTAAGTGATCAGAATGATAAAATATTTTTGAGATGTTAATATATGATCCAGGATAGGGGAACAAGTTTATATATATATATTGGTAAGAGAGAGAGAGAGACCTGCAAGAACTTTTAACAAATTCATCACCAGCTTCTCTCAAGCTATATTTCAACCTCCTTAATTGCCCTGTAAAAAGAAGAACACAATTTTGAAAAACCACAGCAGCTCAACAAATGGCTGAAAGAATACCCTCCCCTGACCACGACAGCTCAACAAATGGCCGTGCAAGCCATCAACACGTCCAAAAGCCACACACCCATCAACACGTCCAAAAGCAACACACACCCATCATCCTGCCGAAAGCAACACAAATTTCCCAAGAGATTTTTTTAAATCTAAACCAACTCCCAAGACAATTGGCATCTCATGGATGTTATAAGCTGTTAAATAATGATTTGAATAGGAGAGGCAGATTACTCAAAAAAGGCTCGAGCAAGTTGGTTTGTGTTTTTTTTTTTAATTAGAATGGATGTCCAGGTTAATTTAGACGCATCTCGACTAATTCCATGGGTTCTGAAGTTAACAATCATGTAAGTCCCTAGTAGTCCTAAAAGAACTCGAACTCATGATCATTAAGGAGCAAATTCAAGACTTGACTAGTTAAACTACTTCTGAAGGTTAGCTGCTTTGTGTTCTTCTTTTTATACATATGAGCGTTTTGTAATACGGTTTAAGGTTGTTCGGTCCGATTTAATCAATTTTAGATCAATAAAAACAAAACCAAATTAAACTGGATTTTTTTCTAGATTTTCTAATTAATTAATTTAGTGTTCTCAGTTTTTTTCATTCTTGTTAAAGAATAAAGCTTTATGAGCTTTAAGTTAGAGTGCGATACTATGATACTTATTGCTTTTTGAAATGTCCTTCATAAAAAATATTTTTTAAAATTTATTTTTGATATATTAAAAACTATAAAAAAATTAATTAATTTTTTTAACAAGCGGGGTGTGACCACATGGAAAAGTTCTCTATTTGTTTTTGCATTTTAAAAGCACTTTTAAAAAATTTTGAAATTTTTTAATTTTTTTTTTAAATTAATATTTTTTTTGGTATTTTTAAATTATTTTGATGCGCTGATATCAAAAATAATTTTTAAAAAATAAAAAAAATAATAATTTAATACATCTTTAAATAAAAAACACTTTATAACATAAATGCAATTACATTTCTAAACAAAACCTTATTAAATGATAAAATTAGACGAGATAGAAAGAAGGAAGCGGCGGCCGTACCAAACTGTAGACATTGCGGCTGCCTACAAGAAAATATTGTTTGTCTTTATCTTTGATGTTGTTTGAAGTATCAGTTTGATTGCTACCTTAGGTCCTTCCTTTTAGAGTTCTATTTATTTTTTTCCCAAATCATTTAATTTATATTTTTAAAAAGTATTTTTCATGAGGAGACTCCGTGTTTTCACTTCATTGCACAACTCTAAAAAAGATGAAGGATCTGTTTGAATAAATTGAAGATCTGATATGGGGAGAGGGTTCTCTAAATTTTAATTCCGTCGCGACCCTATACAAGGATCTATCTATCTAAGGGGAGGCAAAGTCCATTTCCGATTACCTCTCTCTCTCTCTCTCTCTAAAAATGCCTTCTTCATATCTTCTCCAATCTCCCAGCTTCTCCACCAATCTCAAGCTTCCCTCAAAACCCAGAACTCCCACACCAACCCCTTGTTCTCTCTCCGTCAAAGCCTCCTCCTCCTCCTCCTCCTCCTCCTCAAACAATACCCCCGCCAGCACCGCAAGCAAAGGGAACAACATTCGCGACGAAGCCCGCCGCCAATACCTCACAAACCCACCACAAAACCAGAACTTCTCCGCCAAATACGTCCCTTTCAACGCTGACCCTGTCACCAACACAGAGTCCTACTCCCTCGACGAGATCGTCTACCGATCCCAGTCTGGTGGCCTCCTCGATGTCCAACACGACATCTCCGCCCTCAAAGCCTTTCCTGGCTCCTACTGGCGTGCCCTCTTCGACTCTCGCGTTGGCAAGACCACTTGGCCTTATGGTTCCGGTGTGTGGTCCAAGAAAGAATGGGTCTTGCCTGAGATTTCTAGTGATGATATTGTCAGTGCCTTTGAGGGCAACTCTAATCTCTTCTGGGCTGAAAGGCTTGGTAAACACTTCCTTGAGATGAATGAGTTGTGGGTTAAACATTGTGGGATTAGCCATACAGGGAGTTTTAAAGATCTGGGCATGACTGTTCTTGTTAGTCAGGTTAATAGATTGAGAAAAATGAACAAACCTGTTTTTGGTGTTGGCTGTGCTTCGACAGGCGACACCTCTGCTGCTTTGTCTGCTTATTGTGCTTCTGCTGGTATTCCTTCTATTGTATTTTTGCCTGCTAATAAGATCTCTATTGCCCAGCTCGTGCAGCCCATTGCCAATGGCGCTTTTGTTCTGAGTGTTGATACTGATTTTGATGGCTGTATGCAGTTGATAAGAGAGGTTACGTCTGAGTTGCCTATTTATTTAGCCAATTCGCTAAATAGTCTGAGGATAGAAGGGCAGAAAACTGCTGCCATAGAGATTTTGCAGCAGTTTGATTGGGAAGTGCCCGACTGGGTTGTTATTCCTGGTGGGAATTTGGGGAATATCTATGCTTTTTATAAAGGGTTTCATATGTGCAAAGAGTTGGGGCTTGTGGATAAGATTCCAAGGCTTGTTTGTGCACAGGCCGCGAATGCCAATCCTCTCTACTTGTATTATAAGTCAGGGTGGAAGGAATTTAAAGCTGTAAAAGCCAGTGGTACATTTGCATCTGCTATTCAGATTGGCGATCCTGTTTCAATTGATAGAGCTGTTTATGCGCTGAAACAATCGAATGGGATTGTCGAAGAGGCTACCGAGGAGGAGTTAATGGATGCAATGGCGCAAGCGGATTCGACGGGGATGTTTATATGCCCACATACAGGAGTGGCATTGACGGCTTTGATGAAGCTTAGGAAGAGTGGGGTTATAGGTCCAACTGATCGGACAGTGGTGGTTAGTACTGCCCATGGGCTTAAGTTCACTCAAAGTAAGATTGATTATCACTCGAATAATATTAAGGAAATGGCTTGTAGGTTTGCTAACCCGCCTGTGAGTGTCAAGGCTGATTTTGGTTCTGTTATGGATGTTTTGAAGAAGTATTTGAGTAAAACACCAAAGTAGTAGGCAGATTATGAGCACTGCAAGTTTGGCTTATGTAACTCTAGCGTATTGTTGTCTCGGCATAGGCATTGGTATTGCCGCTTTTATGATTTCTGCCATTGGATGCTTCATGTTAGGATTTTGATTGTCTAATGTGTAGCCTTTCATAGAGCTAAATCATATGGAAGACCGCATTACCATTTTTTAATAAAGACATTATCGTTTGAATTAATGCAAGTTTTGATGGTTATTTTGGCTTCAGGCGTTACTTTCTGTCTATATGGTTCTGGCTTCCTTATTTTTTTTACTGTATTGTTAGTAGAAAACTTTGTCTGTTTAAAAATTTAAACGTATATAGTTGATTTTTAGTCTGTTTTGTTAAATTGCCACATATCAAAACAGCCTTGAAGCCATGACTTTAATATTCTGCTAATATCTTCTGTTTGCTTTGGAATCAAGTTAGTGTCCTTATTTTCTAGGTCTTTGATCTCGAAATTATTCCAAGTAGCAGCTGTATTCACCACCTATCTCATGAGAGCTGTGCCAGGAAATTGCTCTCCCGTGCATTGTTTTCTGAGTGAGATTACTAAGTAGTTATCTAAGTGGCTTCATAAAAAACTCTGATGGAGATTGCAAACTGATTATCTAAGTAGCTTGATAAAACTGTTAATTTTTAGCCATTGGTTATTTTACTTGGAGGTTAAGGGATAGACTTTCAGTGTATTAACCTCTGACATTCTCAGTCATAAACTGTATGGCAGAGATGCATACCAGAAATGTGCAGTTGCTTGCAGGTTGCTTCAGTTACAGAAAAGCAACTTCTGATAGACTGATGCTCTGTTGTGAACGTTATTGTTAACCGGAAGGTATGGAATCTTTGGTCTGAATATTGCTGGTAAGTGATATCAATCTTCGAAATGAAGGGACCGCATTTTGCATTCAAGTTCTAGAACAAATTGTTATTTCTGGGCGGCAAGTTCCTTTCATTTTTTTGGTAGTAAACAGAAGGGTCAATGCATCAAGATGCATTGATTCTAGACTAATAAGCAAGTTTATTATTTACAACAAACAAGCAAAAATGGGTTTTCCGTTCCAGCTGGAGAGGCTTGTTGCTTCAGGCACAGGGATGAACTGCATGAGCAGTGTTGATTATTTTGGTAATCTGGTTTGTTATGTCATGATTTTCGGCATTTTAGACTTGCAAGGGGAAGCTAGTCAGGTTGCACTCACTTGGTCAAATTGGGGTAGACTACACCAAAACTTCCAAGTATATTCTATTTCATTATCAGTGTAGTTTTGTTGATTATGTGCTCACCTTTTTATTTATTGATAATTAATCATGAAACCTGGAAGGCAAGAAGCAAAGTAGTTAACATAACAAGCGAAGCTAATGAAGAATAGTTTTGAAGGATTTGGCTATTAATTTATGACGATGCAGACCTTTTTCCTTTGCCCTTACTCAGGATTTTATGAAGCTGAACGCATCTATACATCTATAATGCACAGCAGGTTTAGAGAGTGCATGTTCTTCTGTCAATATGTTCTACGCCTGCTGTAGCTTTAACCAAACTCTCAAGTCCAACTCGTCTAGCAGGGCCATCATGGCAAAAGGGGGGAAACAGTACATTTCCATCTGAGTATTGTCACAGCAAAGAGCAAAAGATGTTGAAAGAAAATTACCTGCAAAACTCCTTTCCTGATGTTCAATTATTGAACAAGATTACATGATAAGCCTTCGGATCGCACACAGAATATGATTTCAGGTCTCTTGGGTCATCTTCACCTTCCTTTTTAACTAGGGAGAAATTATCCAGTCTCTCCTTAGACAATGAGATGAGTTTCCAATCTGTCCTTATCTTACTCCCTCTCCCAGTTACCCGGGAGAGTTTTGGCTAAAACAAAGGAGCAGAAACAGAACATAGAGCAGTTCAAAAGCTAAACAAGATTACCAAAGTTTGCCATCCGTAATCATTATGATCTTCACCTCAAACCTGATCTTTCAGTCTGCCCTTTTTCAGGCACAACATGTGTAGAATCATTAAACCCAATATGTTTATCGTCTTAAATGCTCTTGAATTCAATATCCATGGAGTCTCGTTCATTGCCTCTCAGAACCAAGTAAGTAATTCTTGCTTGATTATAGTATCTAATGATGTCATTTAGATTTGGCACAAGGCTTTCTTGATACCATATTCGGTTCTTGATCCGTATGCAGCAGCAGTGTCGTCCATGTGATTTGTTTTGGATGAAGATGATGAGAGATTTGTATTGGTCTTCGAAGAGACACTTGATGTTGGCGATGGAATGCTAACGATTGGCTTTTCTGGAATTCTTAATGAGCATTTGAGGGTGTTCTACAAATGGTACTCTTTTTGTGTCTATTCTGTTTTGGATAAACTTATGAATAAAGAGGAACGTTTCACGGTTTGATATTTGATCTTAATAGTAGTACTTACATGGATGGAGAAGAGGAGAAGAATATGGCGTTACTCGGTTGAACGCAAGGAGGTGCTTTCTGTGCTGGGATGAACCTGTTCCTTCTTATAAGTGAAAACTGCAACCTTTTCTTGTACTTTTTCAAACAAGGCTGTTGACTTCGCGTGCATTTGTGCAAAAAGATTATTATTGTATACTGGTAATGTGATGCATTTTCCCCTGCTTCTGTCTATGTTGCATATCTGATATTGATCTGGCATTGTTAAACTTGCCGAGCAGGCAAACTTCTAAGAAACCATAGACGTGCCTTTAGAGTCGACAGCTTTGTCTAATATGCCAATCATCGATGAAAAGCTTAATGGGAATGTCAAGACTGTTTATTTCGAGGAATCTCCTCTCATCTCATTATTATTGTTTTGCTTTCAAAAACACTTTGAATGTCACAGCCTTATACGTCTTTGAATGGGTCATGCAGGGGTCGAGGTTCGTGTGTACTGTGTCCTCTGGTTCAGAGTTTCTTGAAGTATTGCTGTCAAGGCACTTGATTTATTTACTGAGTTAGTGATTTGCTTTCTGTTAGTGGTTGTGAGGAAATTCTGTGTTATTCGTTTGATTGTACAAACAACACACGTAGTGCATCAATAACCTGTTCAACAGAAAGGAACTCGAACTAAGAAGAAAAAAACATTTCAGTGAGTTAGGAATTTGTTTCTGTTCTGGGGAAGGTGAGCTTTATGCTATTTTCTAACATCAACCCCCTGATAGGAACTTAGCTTCTGAAAGCTATAAAAATGATCCCATTGTAGACCATGCTTCAAACACTTCAACATCTCAACGATGAAATTAGAAGCGTAGCATGATAATAAAGGGTTTGAAATATGTATAGTAGGTCTTGAGTTCGAGTCAAGGCGTGCATCTCTTGTAAGAGCTTGGGATAGCCGGGGTTTTACTCACTCACCTGCGCTCGCAAAATGCGTTTTTTGGGGAGTGGGATTTCCTCGAATTAAAAAAAAAAGTCTCGATGATGAAATCATTTTCTGATAGCAAGGAATATGATTGCAAGCATGCTAAAATATTGATTTTAAACATAATTATTAAACTGAAAATAAATATTTAAATAATTAAATAAAACAACAAACAAAACTATAAAATAATTCAGATTAATAAAAGAAATATTTCAACCCAAAAATAATATATCATTAAATACTTTAGCTCTCATTTCCTTGTGTAGTTAGGATATATAAAGAATTCTTATAAGAAAAGAATTTTAAAATATTAAAGATCCCTGTCATAGTTGAAAACTATATCATTATTTATCAAATATCCTTATAAAACTAGAAAACTTCTAGAAATAACCAATTAAATATCCTTGCATTATAAAAAAATCAAAAAGCAACAAATAACAAAATTTATATTGCATCTGCTAACATGTATGCAAAACCTTTCTAGAATTCGATTAATTTAGAATTTTAGTCCAATATAAAAAAATATATTTAAAAATTTTTGTTAAAATTTCAGTAAAATTCAGCGGTACTCAAATGAAGAATTATACTCAAAGCTGTACTCAAATGAAGAATTATACT
>Ga0325405_1004528_pt1 | contig 14166 bp, 8 predicted proteins | sample PopdelMetagenome_21_FD_205663 | JGI IMG/M metagenome (GOLD analysis project Ga0325405, IMG submission 205663) | Populus deltoides microbial communities from Bellville, Georgia, United States - Xylem-Control-R2 | ecosystem: Host-associated > Plants > Phyllosphere > Stem > Wood/Secondary xylem... | reverse complement strand
AAAAACATAAATGAAAAAACAATTGGTCACCATAAGATAGTCAAACAGAAGTCCATACAGATAGGAGGACTGGAATAGCCTGCCTTTGAATTGGTGTTGGCTCCTTGAATCCAAGTTTTACCAAATTGTGCAATAAATATGACTCACATCCATATCTGCAAGTGAATCAAAGTAAATTTTCATCGACAGTTAGAGAATAGCAACAAATATATTCAAAAGTGACAAAAAGGGCAGAGAGGCAGACATGTTCGTGGTACTATTGAGAGCTAATAAAGGGGAGCAAGGTGTCCTCTGAGAGACAATAAGACGTCTAAGATGATGGACCACACAACAAATGTATGATAAACACAACACCCTAGAATGTCATTAACAACTACAACGATGACAATATTCAGTCTACCAATAACACTATTATCTCACGTCAGATATTGGAAGGCAACAATTGAAGAAGAAAATAATTGCTTTTACGAATAAATTCCAAAAAAAAAGGTGTAGCGGAACACAAAATACACTACAACAGTGTCATTTACCAAAGTAGCTAATTCGTGGCAGCATGAAATCAAAATCATTGTTTATATATCCATCTACATTAAGACTACAAAATAAAGCTACAATACCACCTTGTGCTTAACTCTGCAAAACTTTGCAGAGGGGATGGAACGTTGTTTCCAGAGACATGGATGCCATACTTCTTCCTTAAACGTAAATCCCGCTAACCTCAACAAGAATTAAAGAAAAGGAAAATCACAAACATAGATTTCATAATAAACACAATTATAATACTAGTAATAATGACATACAATGACAAGAACTATAATTTTTTTTTAAAAAGGACAAACCAACCTCATTTTGCCTATTTAATTCCTTCTGATTATTTTCCTCCTGTTCACTTCCTTCGTCGGTCACCACCGGCACCGAATCTGAACCCTTAAACACACTGAAACCCTCCACCCTTCCTATATCCACCAAATCAATAAACAACCAACAAAGCCCAAAATCAGAAAAAGCCAAAACCTTTCCCTTTCAATTCACAATCCGAAACCCACAAAGAAAAATCAATAACCTGCTTTAGTTTTCATCTTCCTCTTCTTATTGACGGAAACTACCACTTTCTCTGCTTCAGTATCTTCTCTTTTGAAGTAGCTCAAATCATCCACTGGACCATCATCATTTCTTTGTTTTCTCTTCTAAATAAATTAAAATCGGGTCACAAAATAAACATTAAAGGTTAAATCCCCAAAACCAAAAGCAGAATAAAAATAAATAAAGGTGTTACCTTGAAGCGGGAAAAATCACCAGCAAACCTCTTCTTATTGAATTTGATGCCAGTGAGTAAAAAGGAGGTGTCTTTCTCCATTTTTTGAAGCTTTTTTACGCTGAATTTTAAGATTGAGAAAGAGCAGGCAAATAGCAGCGGAGAGAGGTTTTTGCTAGTTTCAGGGGTTTAGGGTTTATTTCTCAGACTGTACCTGTGGCTATGGCTATTTTGTAATCGCCTTAAACGGCAACGTTGTTTAAAAACCCTAAGTTTTTTTTTGTCTTAAAATATGTATCAAATTAATTTTTAATGAGTTAATTATAATTTTATCCTTATAGTTTATCAAAATAAATAAATCCATCCCTGTAGTATCAAAAATGATTAAATAGTCCTTTTATAAGTGTTGATCATGCTTCATTTAATAGTATTTTGTTCCAAAAAACTACTTTCTTTTCTCATCAAATTTCCATCATAACTATTTATTTTCTTACCATTGTTAATAAAAAAAAAGCCATAATAAACTTAAAAAGAACATGAAATAGACAGAATGATTAAATCACAAATAAATATAAAAATATAGAGACTAACTAATAATTTTTTAAACCATGAGGACTAATTAATTATTTTTGCTTAAACTACAGGTCAAACTTTAAAATTAAAAAACAAAATAGAAATAAGAGCAGATAATATGTGGTCTTGTGAGGTGATGTGTCATTTATCATTGCCGGTTTTGGCTTCCCTAAATTCAAGTTTTTGGATATTTTCCTTAAAAAAAACCTTAAACATGTCCTAAAAACCTTAAAAACCTAATTGAAATTGTAAAATCGATTTTAGTTCAATTGAAAGCTTAAAACTATCAAATCAAAATACAAATATAAATTATCAATCAAATTCTAGATTGGCTTGTTTGGTACAATTGCTTTTTAAAATATTTTTCACTTGAAAATATATTAAAATAATATTTTTTTATTTTTAAAATTTTTTTTATATCAACACATCAAAATAATTTGAAAATTCTCAAAAAAATTAATTTAAAACAAAAAAGGCTAAGATCTAAGAGTGTTAGGTCTTTCTATAAAGATATATCCAAAAGCCTTATGTCTAACTGCAACGCTTGACCCAAGAGTAATATTTATAATATTAGTAATAATATTAAACTTACATGACTCAAGTTTAAGTGAGTCTGACTGCAACACCAGATCCAAGAGCTTTGGATGTGGGTCTGGCTGCAAGATCATGTCATAAAAGTATGATAATTAAATAGATTAATTAAAAAGAAAAAACTAATGAAGAAAAAGAAAAAAAAATCTAAATTAACTGGGTTAACCCTTCAAATCAGGTTAACTCATCAAACTTGGGATCATGTCATGAAAGTTTGATAACTAAATAAAAAAAAAAAAGTTGATGGGTTAACCAAGAATTAACTCAATTAACCCGTGAAACCAGGTTAACTAGTCAAACCCGGGATATGTGTCATGAAAGTCTGATAATTAAATAGAAAGAAATTTAACATTAACAAACTAAATTAAACAAAAAAATTAATTAAAAAGAAAAAAAAACTTTGGGTTACCTTGTCGAACCAGGTTATCCCGTTAAACCCGGGATCCATGTCATAAAAGTCTTATAACTAAATAAAATTTTTTTAACATTAATAAAAGAAAACAACAAATAAAAATGGACGGGTTAACCCAGAATTAACCGGGTTAACCCGTAAAACCTGAGATATGTGTCATGAAAGTCTGATAAATAAATAGAAAGAAATTTAACAGTAACAAACTAAAGTAAACGAAAAAAATTAATTAAAAACAAAAAAAAACTCCGAGTTAACTCGTCAAACCAGATTAACCTGTTAAACCTGAGATCCCTGTCATGAAAGTCTGATAACTAAATAAAAAAAATTTAACATTAATAAAAAAAGGACGGGTTAATCCATAATTAACTGGGTTAACTCGTGAAACCAAGTTAACTCGTGAAACCTGAGATATGTATCATAAAAGTTTGATAACTAAATAGAAAGAAATTTAACATTAACAAACTAAAATAAATGAAAAAAATTAATTAAAAAGAAAAAAATCCGGGTTAACTCGTGAAACCAAGTTAACCTGTTAAACCCGGGATCAATGTAATAAAAGCCTGATAACTAAATTAAAAAAATATTAACATTAACAAATTAAATTAAACAAAACAAAATTTATTAAAAGAAAAAAAAGAAAAAAAGAAAAAAAAGCTAAGGCATCAAAAAAAAAATTTTAAAAATAAAAAACATAGCTTAAACTAAATTAAACAAAACAAAATTTATTAAAAAAAAAAAGTTAAAGGCATAAAAAAAAATAATAGAAAAAAATAACTTAAAATTTTTTTTTTAAGAAAAGTTTTAGTATATTTCTAATAACTCATTTGTTTTTGTGTTTTTACAAGTGATTTTGAAAAAAAAAAAAGTGTTCTTTACTTTTAATTTTTTTTATATTATATATAAAAGACACGTAAGAAAAAGGGACCATGAGAAGGAACGATATAAATGATAAACGCTTGACCTACTGGAATTGTCACCCATCCATCCAAAATTCCCGATCCTCATACTCTGAATACCTTGATGGATGTGTTTATCGTGGTTTAGAGTGAGAGTAGTGGATGATGGATGCTGCTGCTGTTCCAATGACCATAAAGATGAAGGCTTGTTGTGGTTATGGTGGCATGAAGGCCATGGAAATAAGATGGGCAACTAGGAAGGAATACAGCAACAAAGTTTCAACGACGTTAAAACCAAGAATACCCATTTTCATATCCACAAACCCTTCTCACATAAACCCTCAAGAACTGAGAGACCTCTACGGCAGCTGTAACCACTCCTGCCACAGGTTTCCAAAGATGGACAAGATGGGAAAACTAGTTGAGCCTGTTGACATCAAGAGACTAAGCGTTGCTCTTTCTCACAGTGCTCTCCTTGTCTCTGTCTTTTGCAATAAAGAAGATGTTTTGGCTAGTGATGATGATTGTGGAAATGAGCGTGAACCCAGTAAAGGAGAGACTCCTCCCGTGCTGGGTTTGGGAGATTTGTTGCACAGGGTGGTGCCTTTGCCTGTGGTTTCACCTTCCACTGGCAAGTTAGTGGGATTTGGCCGCGCTGTTTCTGATCATGGATTGACTGCTTCCATCTTTGATGTCATGGTATATGTGTGTGATTACACTTTTTCCTCACTGTTTATCAATCCCAATTGAGATTCTTTTTAAGTTGCTATTTATGGTAGAGGACGCAATCCATTGTTTCCAAGGGCCTTTCCCTTATTCTGTGGTCTAGTAATTTGTCTGTTATGTCTGAATTTGGGTAATTATGGTCCAAAGCAGAATTCCTGTTCTTGATAATTATCTTTCCACAATCTTTGAACTATTTATTGCTGGATTAATATCTTGAAGCCTTGTGAAGTCTCCATTTGTTTTGCAAATATATAGTCATTCAACTTGGTGCCTAGAAACCAATACATAAGGGAATATCGACAAATTAAATATACATTATATCATAGTCCATAAATTATTCCAGTTTGCATAAATATTATCGGCGAAAGCCGGATAGTTAACTTCACTTGTATTCATATAATTGAGTTTCATTGCCTCCCAGGTTATTCCTTCATTACGGGGGATGGGAATTGGGACGATGATAGTTAAAAGGATCATTAGGTTAGTCAAAAACTTTCTCTCTATATTTACGTATAAAGTTTCAATGATTGATCTGCACTTCCATAAAGATTAGCCAGTTCATTAATTCTTACCAATCTCAAGGAAATCTATAAGTGGCTGCTGCTTGAAAGTTTGTTGATGTGCTGCTTCCATCAGTGGCAATGTTGCTTGTTTTTTACATTTAGCAATACACTGCTCCTGTTGAAATGACAATATTCTAGTCTCTGGCATCAAGTTTTATTGGCCTCTCCAGGATAATCTGATTTTTTTTTTGTTGATCCTTAATGTTCGATAACAAGAGTTTCAGATTCAGGAATCGAGAAATTATTCTCTTTAGAGTGGAAAAGACCTGTTGATGCAATTACCTGCATATCAGTTCTCTGGAACATCAAAAAGCACCTCAGCTTTAAAATTTATATGTAGCAGCTTTTCTATCATGTTTTCCCTCGATCTGGAGCCTAACATTTACCTTTTTGTCTTCCAGAATACTCACAGGTAGAGATATTTATGACATTGCAGCCCTTTGCTCGGCCAATGAGAGGTAATTGCATGGAAGTCCCATAGTAGCCACATACTTGCAATGAGTGTGAGAAAGATCTTTATGGTACTGCGTGTTCATATAAATTATCTCTCAAAGGCTTGTGTATCTACAAATATATTTTAAAAAATGTCCAATATTTTTCCTTGACTTCAAATAAAAAATCAGCAAATGGAGAAGGGAAATGGGTTGCAGAGACAGAGATAGGAGTCACTCACTCACCATGACAAGATTAAGCCCTTGAAGGACATAGGCAAATCCAACTAGTTACCCACGGCTCAAATGTGGTCTTGAGAAATGGAATTGGGAGAAAAAATAATCCCAGACTCAATTTATGCAGTCCGTTCTTTTGGCACAGTGGATATATATATGAACTTGTAGAATTCCTGTTTGAGGATAAAAGCATGATTTATTATTTTCCTTCTATTGTGTTTAGATGCTTTGAACATGTGCATGAAAACTTAGCCATTAACAATGGTTTACCTAACCATTGTCAGGCAGTTCTTCAAAGCCTGTGGATTTGGAGATGACATAATGGGGTCAACTACAATGATGTATACAAGGACTCTTTCAACTCACATTGAAGGTGATCAGATGGTTAAATATGCTGGTCGAAAACTTTTGCTGGTTCCGCCGCTACGTCAGTCTTCCTAGTCCTTGGAGAAGGCCAAATACTCGAGCATCAAACAGTCAGGCGGACCAAGTGTCAAGAGGGTTTGGACCCGAGTGATTTCATTGAAAGAATGGCGATGTGCCAATATCGTTCAGTCGATGATGTCTGTACTGTGTACAAACGAGAACCCTTTACTACAGCCGTTCATGTATGCTATTATTTATTTAATGAGGCACTGTTGATTCATTGACTATGAGCATATTTCAGTCATGAGACTTGTTGATTTTCACCCCCCGGGACCACTTTGCATGCGGTTTCTTGTCAGACTCAGATTCTCGCTTAGCTGTGTTGCACTTTGTAGGAGAAAAAGGTGCAAAAGATTACCCCTTAATTATGCTTAGGGATAAGAATTCTCTCTTGCAAAGTAAAGTAGCCTAAAAGATAATGCCCAACGGTTTCCCTTTCTCCTTTCGAAAGCAACTTTATCGAAATAAGGCCTTGATACTGGAAAAGTTCTCTAACCGTTAAGTTGTCTTCTGCACTTGCTTGGCATGGGTAAAATTTGGGTTGAAGTTTGCTTGATCTCTGCTCGGGGACTCCGGCGCACTTCCTCACTTTGGAAGCTTCAATGGTTTGCTGTTGGCTGGATTGATCCTAAGAACAAATATTGTACCAAGATCGATGCCTCTGGAAATGCGAATCCCACATGGAAAACCAAGTTTGCTACCTTGCATGATGATTCAGACTTTCAAGATATGGCACTGCACGTTGAGGTATACAGCAGGGAGCCCATTTTTCTGAGAGAAAGACTTGAAGGGACCGCGACTGTAGTCCTCAAAGAATTCCTGGCAAAGTATAGCAACAGCAATGAGGCCTCAAGGCCAGGAACTGAAGAAGTAGGGAGCTATCAACTACGCAAAAGAAATTCCAGTAAACCTCAAGGATTTGTTGACGTTTCAATTCATATCTCCGAGGAAAGGGAACAGCCAAGTTCATACCCAGGTAATACTCTTGGGAGAAGTCTTTCTTAAACTCACCTAACTGAATTGCTAACTTCAGATTGTGCTCTAAGGCCCAGTGTCTGTCTTTTTTACATTTTTATTTTGAGGGAGCATATTACAACCTGAATATTGATATAGAGCTTGGATTATCGTCTACAATCTTGTGATTGAATTTTGGCATGCACTTGTTGAATTAAACTGCGTTAATTACAGGCAACGAAGGAGGGATTATGCTCATGGACCACAACAACAAGATTACACTACCTACTGAAGGGTCAGGGAAAGCCTTCCCTTCAGAACTGCCTCTAGGTCCACTCCGACAACCGGAAAACCATTCATCAAGTGTTGCATACAATCATCCACTGCCATACCCTTCAAATTATTCCAATCCATCAGTAGGTGGCCCAAGTTACCCACCAGCAGCTGGTCCAAGCTATCAACCATCTCGAACTCCTCCACCACCACCTCCACCATCTAATGTTGGTTACATGCCAACTTTTCTTCCAAATACAGATTATATAAATATGCCATCTTCAGTAGCAGCAGCTGGACCCCGAGGTCCACGACCTGGTTTGGCAATGGGAGTTGGTGCTGGAGCTTTGGCTGCTGGTGCTGTCATATTTGGTGATGACTTTATGTCAGGATTTGATATTCTGACTGGCTTACATGATCCTAGTCTTACAATAACAACAAATCCTCCTTTTTGATAAAAGGGGTTCCAGTTTCCTGTAATTGTGCTACAATGCTATCGAATTTGAATTGGTTGTCCCTTATTTTCTGCTTTATTTGTTAGTGTTCATTTCATTTTGATCCTGATACAGAGAACAAAAAAGTTTTCATTCAATTCTAGGAGAACTAATGATGATAGCCTGTTCTAGCCATCCACATCACTAAAATCTTCTGATACGTTCCCACTTTTGATTAAATGCGCCTCATGAGACAATAGCTGCAGTTATCCAGTGTAGATAACTAGCTCTTGAATATCATTGAAAAGAAATCCAAGCAAGAATTTCAAGTCACCAAGAGAGGCAAAAAGAATAAAAGCATGGCATGACCAGGTTGTGGTAAGAATATCACTCTTAATTGTTTCTCTGAGTTGAGGAATTGAATATTTTGTCCAAGTCGAATCTGAATGCTACTCTACCTAGCTCACAAGGTGTTCTCATCTGAATCTACCATCAGCTTCTCAAATACATACAAGCTATGAGAAGAATGCCACAATTCTTAATTACTTCGAAACAAGAACCAGGTATAGCTCGTGAAAGTCCCTTGGCGTTCCAGGATGGAACAATTCGATCATTGTCACCCGTGATAATCGAAACTGGGGGTCCATTATCCGTCAGCAAAGACACAAGGATCAGCATTTCATTCAACCTTTTAAAATCAATAATTAATGTGACAAAGCTGAAAGTACTTTCACGACTCAAAAAATGATGCTATACAACTGGACTCATTGGCAATCAACATGAAGACACCAAGAAATTTTAAGTAGAGAGATCGTCATTGAGAAAGAAGTCCCATTTATTAATCTTCCATGCTCCATCCCTCGGCCATCTCTTCCTAAGCAATTCAGATTAGAGATGAAGGAGCCGCGCTAGTTTGACTAGTAGGGATGCTGTGAACCAAAAAATGGCCAATCCATCCAAATGCCTTTCATCTCACTGTCTTCATTTCTCACTCAGTACTTCTTAATATATATTTTTCAAGATATGCAGTTACCCAAAGTTACACAGCTTTGGAAGGATAGGCGTAAAGTTAGTGGAAGTACCGGGACATGAGTTGATAAATGTGTGGAAACATCCACCCTTGACGTCAATCCAAAAGCTGGCCTATCGAAGGCAATAACTTTGGAACCAGTGACCTCAGCCAAAGGCTTCATAACCCGACTCCAAGAGTAGACAGAAGCTCCAAATCCATGTAACATGATCATAGGAAGACCAAGCTTCCAAGAATTATATATTATGAGGAACTTGAGAAAGAGGGATGGAGCATGGAAGCTTTGTGATGAATCATTTGCCTGTGATTCTGCATCATATATCTTATGGTGTATCTGTAACCCTCTAAACTCACAGAAACAACTATCTGGATCAGCTAAAATTGAAGGGTATAATAATTCATCTTGATCTATACCAGATATTTTCTCCTTTTTCTGCTTTGTTCTAGCATTCAAACACTGCTCTGGATACCGCATGAAAAAAAGAAAAGATAACTCACAACTAGCCGAATATCTCAAAAAACACGAGTTGTGTTGTGAGGCGTGCAAGAGTAAGAGGCAGAAATTCTAAGGTGGAAGGTGATATTTGTTTTTGAGTGTTTTTTAAAAAATTTAAAATTTTTTTTATATTTTTTTTCTTTATTTTAAATTAATATTTTTTTAGTATTTTTAGATTATTTTGATACACTGATATCAAAAATAATTTAAAAAAATAAAAAATATTTTAATACATTTCCAATTAAAAAAACACTTTAAAAAATAACTGCAATCACACTTCTAAACGAATTGAATTCTTGGAACATGGCTGGCAAAATGATTCTAAGGAAAATCATTTGTTTTCGTAATTATTTTTATTTAATTTAGGAACAATGTTTTTATTATTTATTTAATTTAATAAATTTTAATAATTTTATTTTTTCTATTTAACTTGGAAATTTCTAATTCCTTAGTACTTAGCTTGTATTTTGTTAAAGTAATTGAAAAAAATATTTATTAATAAAATTATGAATTAGAATTTTTGTATGGTGATACTATTTAGAAAAATTTTATATTACTTGTGCTCGATATTATATTGTTTTCTATATTAATTAGTATAAAAGTCTAAAAATTCCCAATATTTAATATTATGTGCTGACATAATGACACAATGATTCATAGTAGATAATGTTCTGAAAAAGAACATAAAACAAGATATTATGGATTTGGGGATGAGAAGCTCCTTTTAAAAAAATAACATTTAAGAATTAATGATATATTATATTGAGATATATTTAGAATTAACCATGTTAGTTGATAGAGGTGAGGAACTTGGGGTATTGTGAAGGGAGTGATTATGAGCCTATAACTAACTTTGAAAATGTGTTTTAGAGAGAGTAAGGAGGTAGCTTACTTTGAGGATGGATAAAATTGAAATTTTGATCATTCTAAATTGAAATCAATCATGATATTTTATTTTAATGATGATTATGATGTTTAATTATAACATAAATAATAACAATGATGATGTTATTGGTAAGTTAGGGTTGAGTGAAAAGAGAACATGAAATATGTTTTAAAAAAAAATGATCTGAGTTGTAAACTCTTGACTTAAAACAAGTAAATCAATGCTCAAAATAAAAGAAAAATTGTTATAGATGGGGATAAAAACTTTTAATAATTTAACTTAAGTTTAAAAGGAAATAAAGTAATAAATCGATATGCAAAATGTCAACCTAATGATGAATCGCATAAATTTTTAAATTGGATATAATAATTATCGAAGGAATTTTTTTTTTGTAAATTCGGTAGAAAAAAATTGATATAATAATAATAGTGGTGGTGGTGGTGGTGATGATAATGGTAGTAGTGGTTGTAGTCGTGGTATTAGTGATGGTGGTGATGGTGGTAGTAGTGGTAGTGATAATAATAATAATAATAATAATAATAATAATAGAGTAATAGTAGTAGTAGTAGTAGTAGTAATAATAGAGTGACATTCTAAGAAAAATAATGTATGATTTTTATGCGCGAAAAATATTGATAGCCGGTATAAGCTCTTTGTAAAATAGCACTATTTTGACCAAAAATAGTGAAAACTTTATAAAGCATTTGATGATGGTCATGGATGAGAGTCATCAATAAATTACTTTAAAAATAATGATGATGTAAGTAAATAAAATAGTATGTAAAATTTGAATTTTTGATGTAAAGTTATATATTATTTAGTTTTACAATATCAATCATATCTTTTAATCCAACCATTGGATTAAGTTGAGATTTTTCGAATAGTTTTTTGACTTATTGTTTTATCTTGGGTTATAATTTTAATGCAATTAGATTTTTGGAAGACTTTGCAAGACTGATGATGGTCGGATAAAAACACATAAAATAACACATGTAGTCATTAATGAAAATTTTATAATTTTGTCTAAATCCAAATCTTCACTATTGTTTTGGTAGACGATCCCTAAGAGAGCATAGGGGACTTGACTTTCCTCATTTTCTTCTTCAAATTAGTGTCTAATCTTTTAAAATGTTAGGTTTAGAAAATGTGTAAGAGTGATTTCTATCAAAGAAGACCAATTCAATAGGGAAATCCTTGAGAGAAAATGGGTTTAAGAGGAAAAAATAGTAGAGAGAGAAAGCTTTGAGTTTGAAGAAGGAAGAGGAGAATTCCAGGAAAATTACCATGAACTCATTAAATTGAGTGGTGTTAGCTAAGTTGAATGACTAATCTTCTGTCAACTTTACATTACATTCTATTCTTGTTTTTGAAAGAGAAAATGATAAAGACAAGGGACAATATAAATAAATACGTGTGATTGAGCATTTGATTGATTGAAATTATGGAAATAATGGAAATTTCTTTCATAAAATACTAAATAAATAGATAAGATAAATATTAGTTGTTGATTTGTGATGTATTAAACATGAAATTGAGATATGGAAGTGTAAAAATCCTAAGAGGGGGCTTAAATTGATGGCATGAAATTATCCTAATGATTATAATATAAATTGATGATCATTATGTATGGATATTAATTGATAATTTGAGATACATGGAGATTTCAATAATTAAACTTACATTAGCAGTGTGAGTGTTAATTATTATTGTTTGGGAAGATTGTAGGAGAAGAGGTCAAAATAGGGCCTAACTTCTCTACATCTTGAATAACAGGAGCTCAAGGTAGTTCCCCCTGCTTCTTTAATTGTTTAAATTCTTGTAATGCTAGAATATAATAAATGTTATATATATTTTGTGCTATTGTGTGTCATACGAAATATGTTTATGTGAATTTTGTTTTTAGGCATGAGAAATATTGTTATGTGAATATTGTCTACATGCATTATAAATATTGTTGTGTGAATATTGTTAGCGAACATGAAATATTATTATTGAGTGAATGTTGTCACCGAGCAGGAAATATTATTATTGTGTGAATGTTACCTACGGTAGAAGAAATAATTTTATCGTGTGATTTTAATTTGACTAGCTGACATGTTTGGAGTTAGTGACATCAATGAGGTTGATGACTAAGATCTTTAATTTGACTAGCTGATATGTTTGGAGTTAGTGACATCAATGAGGTTGATGATCAAGATATTTATAAGCTAGTGGCATCAACAATGTTGATGACCAGAATATTTAATTTGACTAGCTATCTATAAGAGACTAGTGACATCAATGTGATTGATAGCCGGAACATTAAATTGACTAACTATTACATAGAGAGTTAATAGCACTTGGGTACATGTCTACCAGATATTTTAATAAGGTATTTATAAGAAAATATAGTAGTTTAAATGTGGTTGACATAATGATATTTTATGAATTTGCAAAAGAAACCAATAAATTAAAGGACAAGATTTTATGAATTTGAAAAGATAAATCAATAATTAAATTGATGGGATGAATGAAGTCGAGTTAAGTATAAGATTGATAAGAGCCTAGTTAATTTTTGAATTCTAGAAAGAAAGAAATTATGCAAAGAGCTTTAAATAAGAAGAAGTTCTAGAAGATAATATTGACATTTATATTTTCATTTCATTTATTAAGAATTAGCTTGGTAGCATGGTTGCGGTTGTTTTTCAAATAACTTTTCGTGTCGAAATGTATGCCAATGATCTTTTTTATTTTTTAAAAATTATTTTTAACATCAACACATCAAAATGATCCAAAACATATAAAACTTATTAAATTATAGCAATATTTTTTTAAAATTTTTTTTTGGGAACGCGGTTTGCACCGCGTTCCCAAACATATTCTAAATGTAATGTATTATAAGTTTTAAATTATTTGTCTAAGATACTACACAAATGAATCTGAAGAAATACATGGCGTATGGATATTTTATCTTATATTTTAGGCAAAATAATAATTACTATATAATATATGATTCTAGATTGTAAATAAATAGATTTATAGATTTATACTCACTAAGTGATGTTATTCCTAGCTTGTATGTAATAACTAGTTAAGGTTTATTTAATAAGTATAGCATGATTTTTAAAGTTTAATGCAAATTTTTCTTATTTAGTTGTTTATTTATATTATGTCATGTTAAACATCTATGTTTATATGATATGTGAAAAAATCTCATTGAGATGATGATGGGAGAATTCTCCAGGAAGGTTAGATTAGGGATTATGAAATGATTTTGGAAATATACAAGTTTATGTTGATAACTTAGTATCATTTAAATATAGGAAAACTCTACTAAATTTTTCGGTAGAATATTTGATAATATGATAAGAATTTAAATATAGTATTGCAGCTCATCATAATCATGTATATACATCTAAGTATAATATAAAATTACCTCTAAATTTCAATTACAAGACAATTGAAAAGATGAAAATTGTACAAAAATATTGGTAACATTACATAAGCTATATTAATCATTTTAATTGCAAGCTTATTATCATCACAAAGATAGATTTGTGTTAAAAGTTATATGACATGTTAATAAAACAAGTTTGAGATTTACAATTCATTATTTTATAAATAATTTATTAATTGTTGTTTTTTATGCAAATATTTACATGAAAATATTGAAATTAATTATTGTTTTTTATGCAAATATATCTAAAATAACAATACACTTGAAAAAAAAAGGTTGAAGAACTTTTATTAGATATCCACAATAACAAGACAATAATAATTTGAACTTAAGGATAAATTATTTCTAACTCGAAAAAAATATTATTTATTTTTTTAATTATTTTTATTTTAGCTTAATTTAAAATAATATATATATATATATATATATATATATATATATTTTTTTTTTTTCATATTTAGTTTACTATAAGTTTACAAGAGGGAAAAAGACTTGTAGGTGAGCAAATAAAACATCACAAAAAGACATAAAATAGAACCTTCGACAG
>Ga0325405_1004526_pt1 | contig 14170 bp, 5 predicted proteins | sample PopdelMetagenome_21_FD_205663 | JGI IMG/M metagenome (GOLD analysis project Ga0325405, IMG submission 205663) | Populus deltoides microbial communities from Bellville, Georgia, United States - Xylem-Control-R2 | ecosystem: Host-associated > Plants > Phyllosphere > Stem > Wood/Secondary xylem... | reverse complement strand
GTTTGGTGCAGGTATTGTGGACTGCACAAGGTTGTATTACACAAGGGGACTTGAGCCTATTTGTCCATCCTTTCCTTGGGCTGAACTATTGCTTGAGTTTGAGTAAAAGTGACAGCTCAATTAAACGTGCCTTCATCAGAGGTATTCCTAAACGTCTGTTCGAGTAAGCTGGCGATGCGAGTCATGCTAACCTTCATGAGGCCCAACTCTTCTTAGAAGTGGGCATCACGATGAGCACGTTCTTCATCTTCTAAATTTCTCTATTGGAGTCTAGTATTGTAAACTCTATAAATTTGAGCATTTCGGGGACCTATATTTCAACCTTTGTATGTATGCATGAATTTAAACATAAATGCATGTATGCTCATGAATTCAGGTGTATATATAGGTACCTCAAATATGGATTAACCTGCTCAAATAGTTAATCCATGACTTCTTTATAGGAAAAAGTCTGTAGTTTAATTAATCTGAAAAGATCTTTCCAAAGTTCTAATTTCGGTTAAACCCCATACACGTTGGAGAGTACAAAACAAAAAATATGGGTCTTAGCCCTTTTATAAAAATAGACAACAATTTTTATATGCAGTAATTTCGCGGTCTTGGTCCTTGAGTAATTCCTCCAGCTAGTTACATCATCTTAGATTCTTGCATATTCACAAAAAGTCATGATCTTAGCTCAGAAAATCCGACGAAGTTTAGGATTATTGATCAAGTGGCACATACAACCTAAGTACAGGTTCTATTTATTAATTGAGCATATGTAGGTTTTCATAAGTCACATAAGAAGTTTAATTTCTTAAATCCTAATTCAAAGATTTCTCACTTGTATTTTTTTGATCTTATGGCATCTTCTTTCCCATTTCACTAATGAAAATGGGTTCCTCGTGGAGTTTCCATCAGCCTAATTATCAAGCAAATGCCTTAATGTATACTCTCATACGATCCCCCAACAGTCTAGATCCATAATTCATTCTCCAATCATACATCTTAATAATATCACAAACATCTTAAAACATTTTGATTTATATCAAATTTACACCAATCATTCTCTCTTTAATCCTTATTGTAAGTACATATACTAATCGTACCTTTTTTTTTGTTGACTCTTCTCTTAAATTATCAGTCCCTTCTACGGCTATATTCCTTTGCAATCCCTATGTTCCATTATTTGGCTAAAACAAGCCGACAACCTATTCCTTCATCTTCTCACATCCCAGACCATCTTAATAACCCATTTCCCTCTCTTTTCTATGATATAATTTTCATTTGTCTCTAAAAGTTCAAACTATCTTAATAGTTTTAGATCTTCTCAATATTTCTTTAACTCAATTATTCTACATTAGCACGCCCAATGTTATCTTGAAGGTTAAAAATCCTTCTTTATGAACTGTCATAGCTATTCTTTTTTTTACTACTCTGTCATCATGATCTGGCTTTCCTAACTTCCAAACAAATAGAACATAATTTGTCCATCACAGTAACTTATCTAGACATCACATTTATACCTTTATTTGTGTTACCTTTAGACCACTTTGCTAATTTTTTTGCCACCACTTGTATCATATATAAATATCACTCTTATCCCATATAAACTTTCTTGAAACAATAATCATCTACCCATCATACGTGTTGTTTTATCATCACCATTCATCTCCTCATTTATCTACTAACATCCTCTCTAATTATTCTATCATAGGACATGTCACTTATCTTAAACAATCGATCTGACTTCCATTGACATCGTACCTTAATCTCCTATAATATCTCTTTTAATAGACCAGCCCTCTTCCTTGGATATATTGTATCCATTTGTGTTTATTTTCTTTTTGTCACTAATCCTTACTCTATTATCCTTATGACCTAATATGAACTTTTTATCCTTAATGACTTTTCCAAATATCTCCAACTACTTAACAATCTAATTTTTAATATCAACTAATACCATTATTCCCTGCTTCATGGAAGATTTGCTAACTATGTTGGTTCGTATTAAGCCTTTCACTTTTACTCGTTATTAAATTTTAAAACATGTTATCTATATAGTTATCATATCATCTCAGCCATTCACATAAAGATTTATCACCATTATCAATAGTGACTTATATATACAGAGCATCTTTTAGTATTTTATTCAATTTTCCCTTTTATCCTTTTTTTTTCCAATCTACTGGTCTCTCCATTTCACAATCGATCATTAATCAAATCAATTCAAACTCAACCATCCTTTACAGATATTCCCAACTCAAGTTAATCCTTATGGATACCCATAAATATGGTAATCCTTCATGGATGCCAATAACTCCAATTAACCCTTTTGGTTTCCAATCAATCCGGCAATTCCTTTATAGAATGCCAATAACTCAGGCTACCTTTTTTGCTATCAATAATTCCAGCAATTTTCTTATGGAATGTCAATAACTTCAGTTACCTTTTTGGTTCTCAATCATTCCAGAAATTCCTTTACGGAATGCCAATAACCCTATCTACCTTTTTAGTTGCCAATCAGTCCATCCAATATTTAATTTCATTCTTTTCTTGCTTTTGCCCTTTCTACAGTACTTTTATTATCTGAACCCAAACTATACATGTAAAGAAGTTACAATTACAAAATGTTTAAGATTTTAAATATGGAATGAGGTGTCAAACACCTATCTAAAGCTTGTATGCCTAATGCTCTCTGAAGTTGTCTTATCCCGACAACCTCTTTTGTACCAACAAGAATATCTTCATTATAACATAACAACCACCATAAAAACCTCATTCTAATTTTTATTCAATTTATGTTTTTAAGTCAATTAACAAGTGGATTATCAAAGTACCATGAAAAATCAAACTTATCAAGTTAGTCATTCCTTAAGTTCCATCCTTCTTTTTTTTAAGAATCTATTTCTCATGCTTATTCACATAAGTAGGCCCATCTAAACACACAATTATACCCCATGTCAATCAAAGAATTACAAAATAGCAAATCTTGATTGATTTGGTCTAACAAAACCATAACATGTTTTGGAATTTTGATCATAACTAGAGCTGTAAAACACTGTTTTAAGCGTGATTTATCTTTTTGAAAAGTTAAGACATAAAAATACAACAATGATAGAGGGCGATGAACCCATTTCTGTCATTTATACATCGATAACACTTATTATAGTAGCATGTGGAATCTGTCTAACAGGATCCAATTTAAACCTTTCTTCAATTTTTAACTCTTATATGGAGTTTCATAGCTCCAATTTAAACAAGAACAGTTGCATTTAAAAGTTAACATCCCTAGCTACAACGTTCATAAAGAAACATATTTATAGTTCTCTCATTTACTAGTTCTAATTCCAGCTGAAATTCAAATGGTAAAAATGTATAGATTTTAATTTGACCTCTCTTTAGTTTTTTTATTTATATCTACAGTTTTATAACTCAAAATTAAGCAAGAGAAGTTTCATTTGAAATTTAACATCCTTAATTACAACTTTCATTAAGAAACATATTTCAAATTCCCTTATTTACTAGCTCAAATTTTGACCAGAAAGTAGGAATTTCTATAACAACCAAACATATATATCTTCATTTCATTTGCTATTACAAAAATCAACAACTAATTTCAATTTCCCTTAAAATCCTTCATTAACCCTAATTTACAATCCTTGAAAATTAAATGTTAAAACTTACTAGAATGAAATCGAAGTAAATCAGGCGATTTTAACAACTTTTTCTTGTTGTGTTAATGTCAATTCCACTCCTCCAAACCAAATTTTCCACCTCAAATCTTCATTTTCTTCCAATTATTCTCTCTCTCTCTATTTTTTTCTCTCTATATGATTTCTTAAGCTTAGTGTTGGATGTTTGCGGTTTTAATCTCTCATTCTCATCACAATTTCCATCAATTTCCATGGAATATGTTAACAAGAGAAGAAGATGATGATGATAATTAGCCTTTTCGAACCTATAGGTCATTTTTTAGGGGGAAGAACGATAAATTTATCCAAATTGACAATAATACCCTTAATGAACCTATAATTCATTTTTTAGTTATTTTACCTGACTGTCAGTGTCTTTGTAAGGTTTTTCTAAATCTCAATTGGCATGAAATATTAACCCAAGATACAGTGACATGTTAGGAGGCTACTCATAAAATTTTAATCCAATCCAACAATCTGATTGGGAATTATACATGATAGCGTAAAAACAATCAGTATACAATTTTACATCAAGATCTGAATTTTCTTATTCAATCCTTATTGAAATCATATCAATTATCTTACTAAGTCATCAAGACCATTTCCTTACTTCAAAATATATTGACCTTGTCTTTTCATCATTCATTTCTTTTACAGACTTACAACGATTTTACAATAATATTACCGATATTTAACTAAGGTTTACACCAATACTTTTTAGTACAGTTCTTTCTTAACTTTTAGTCCTTATTTTTATTATAATTCCTTGAATTAATTTTTCATTTTCAAAACATATTCATTTAAAGTTTTCTAATTTTTCTATCCGTTAAAACTCGTTATCAATTTCGTCGACGTTATGAATTTTAAGCTAAAATTCATAATTCTAACTTTAACTTTAACAATACCTTTAAATTTATTTATAGAGGTCATCCCCTTCATTACACATCATATTTATTTTTATTTCCATCATTTATCTATCTCTTTCCATCCCGAGTTTCTATTACTCGTCGACGTCTTATTACCTTCGGTCTTATAGTTACTTGGAGGTTTACATAAATAGTTTGTAATTTGTAGTTATTAGCCATCAGAACACTTAGTCATGATCCCGGCCTTCAGGATTTATTTGATTGATGTTCAAAACGATTAAAAGAAAAGGCATAGCAGGAGCTTGTAAATAGAAAAAATTGAATATGATAAAGCTAGTGTGAGACCAGATATCTAATCACCTGCTGCTTAGGTTGATCCCAACTTATGTTATTTGCCATTTGACTTGACAGAACCCTGAAGTCCACCTATTTACACAGCAAACATGTGTCAATGTGTTCACAACAAACCCAACTTTTTTTCTGATGCTTACTTCTTTCGGCTTCCAGGGTTGTATGTTTTATTGCAAATAGAAATCAAAGAATGAATGCTCCCAGAAAAAAGAGACATGAAGTAGCATACCAACATCCTACTCTACTCCAGAACTTGGAACTCGAGAATTCTACAATGTGAAGCTTGCAACATGTGTTCTCTATAGAGTTAGTTTTACGAATCCGTTCCACTTGATACTGCCAAATCATATGAAATTTCATTAGTCCCATCTCCAGGCCGTGATCATGTGTCTCAAGAGATTTTACACCACTTTGGGAGCTCGTAATGAATCTCTAAATTCAGGAAAAGATGGACAATTGAAATCAGCGAATGACTTTTCACCAGTTCCCACTAAAGTGCTACATTTCCAAGAAAGCATTTGTAAACTATGAGGGCATGAAATAATTGAATATTGAAGGCAGGACTACATAAAAAGTGGATGGATGGTGGAACGTTGACCCATGGCAAGGGTCTCTATTCAGTAAAGGGGAAGAGTTTACTGTTTTTATTGTCCAAACGTGACTATGAGAGCGCGTTCGTTTTTGTAGCAGCTTTCACGTTTTGAGCAGAACCACAGATTATATTGTTTGGTTACAAAAGAAAGCTGTGTTTTTGTTTGTGGGATCCACCAATAAACTGAGGTCCAACTTTAGTTATTTGCAAGCATCTTTCACTAGCTTTTTTCTTTTTTTTATTGCGGTTCACATGACTGTGCTGTATCCTTCTTGTTTTTTACTGTTGATAACCTAAACAGACGAAAATGACCTTCTTCTTCCTTCTCCTCGATTGAGTGACCAGAACAACAAATCAAGCTAGCATCAATAAACCAGAATACGAATCAAAGGTTTTAATGAATCTTCTGTACAAGTCATAAGCTGCATATGTTAAGCCATAAGTCCCAAACTTCTTTTATTACAAAATCCAAAAAAAAAACAAAGAAATTCTAGCATTCTTAATACCCCCAATAAAACCTTCGGCTTCCATAAAATCATATCTTAATTGCATAAATTTAAGCCAGAGGACACAAATTCAAAGCCGAAGGTGATACAAGAAACAGAATCAAATTTGCTCCAACGCCAAGAGAATTTGTCAAGAAATAATACGCATGAAGAACATTCCTAAAAGAATGAATGAAAAAAATGAGATACCTTTGCATTGTCCAACCGTAATGAACAAGAACAATTTTCATAAAGAGCATGAAAGCAAAAAAAACAAAGCCACAAGCAATTTACAAAGAAAACAATTATAAATTGTTCCAAATACACCTAATATAAGATTGTACTTACATGCCAGTAATTATGGTCAACTAGTGTGAGCAACTTGGTGATAGAATAAGTACCAACACCAAGAACGATCAATTAACCTCTCGGATTCCAATTTCCTCTCTATACTCTCTCCATCACTACCAGAACTTGAAGCTAAAGAGAACCCTTCAAAGAAAACTACCCTCACTCCCTCCAAACCCGCTCACCTTTGCCAACTTTGTCCCTTCTCTCTTTGCTTGACTCGCTACTATCCCTTCATGCTGGTCTACATTGTCACCACTTTGTACTGGAATAACATTGAGCTCTTCTTAGACAACAGAATTCAAGTGCCAGCTCTGTTTGTTTCTGGAGAAAATTTGGCTCTTTGGCAATTTTGGGTTGAGAAACTGAGGGTTTTGCAGGTTTTTTGAAATGGTTTTGTTGGTTTTTGAAAGAGGAAAGAGACCGTGAGGAGAAATGTTGTGTAAAGCAGCCATTTTTGGCTACTAAGTTGAGGTTGGGTGGGAGGAACTAAGTTGAGTTGACCAAGTTATCAATCTAACTGTTCGTTTCTCCAAGTTAGAGCGTGTGAAGGAAGTTAGGTTATAATGATAGGTTACTGATTTGGCATTTTATGGACTATGATATCATGTTTAGGCTTGCCTGTGTTTTACTTTGGTGTACAGCTATAATGAGGTGTTGGTTGTGTAGGGGTAGGGCATGGGGAGGTGATGAAATCCTATTTTGTGATTGACGTTCATGAATCTATCCTCAGCATGTAAGTAATGCGAGAATAAAATCAATGTTGTAATTTGCATGAATAATTTTTCAATGTAATGATAATCAAATATATATATTAATAAAATTGTAAAATGAAAAATTAATACATGTTTTTTTTTGTTATTTTATTACTGATATTAATTTCAACTACAGTTTTAATTAAATATATATTTTAGTTTAACCACCCACAACAAGATTTTTTTTAACTTGCTTTATTTTCAATCAAAACCATAAAAGCTATCACAATACCAAATACACTCTAAAAAAAACCTCCAACAAGAACATGAGGACCATGAACTGGACGATCAACCCTAAGATACACTCAGCCAAGCCAAAACCAATCATCCAACACACTATAGTCACCTGAAGCAACATAAAAATAAAATTGTTGGGCTCTTGAATAACCAGGTAAAACACACCTTCTCTTTCTGAGCAGTACTGTTGTTAATAATACATGAAAAAACTACACGATAATATTAATTCCTTGGTCAATTCCAATCAGCTCCAGGTAGGCTTCACCTGACCCATATCAGATACTCGTGCCCCATCGGCTCCAGGTTAGCCTAGCCAAGCCCACTAACATTGGACAACCCAGCCTTCGTCTGATTGACCTGATCCTCTTTCTCTGTCATTCTCGTCATTTTTATGGTGTTTTATACAATGTACATATTTTCATAAATATCTCTATAAATATATAAATATCTCTATATATTTATAAGATATTTAAATTAAATATCTTATAACTTATATATATATATATTTCTTAAAATATTTATAGTAAGAAAGTCTATATAAATAAATTTCTCTAAACTTCATGTCTTTAGACAGCACAAGACTCAACACAAGTCTAACACAACACAAATCTAATACAAGACTTAAACAAGACTTAAGGAACATTTAAGACTAGAGAATACCATTTATTCTCTCTTTACATCCAAATACAACTCATTATCTCCGTCACCTATATAAATATTATATTAACTTAAGCATCAAAGTGATTTTTCTTGCAGATGTTGTCGAGCCCACGAAGCCCTCCGGATCCAGTTTTATCAACTCATAAAAAACATCCTTAATCATTTTCCTAGGGATTTCTTTCAGCCTCATTATTGGTGTTGTATGTGGGAACTGACAAAAAGTTAGTTTCATTTTTATTTCTCAAAAGCTCTTTTCATAACTAACAAAACCCCAACACAGTAGTGGCTATGTTCATGGCTACACCCTATATTGCTATATTGGCGACTATATCTACATCTATGCCGATAACATGTCAACGTCTAAGCTAGTGGTTAGGCCTACAGTTACGCCCACGATTATGCCCCACGTGACTAAGCCTGCGGCTACTCCTATAATGACCCCACTCTTCATGGCTATGCTTGTGGTTATGCCTCATATCTATGTCTATAAACAACTTTTATAGTGGCTTGTATACATAAAAGGTAACATTACCCATCGTAAGTATTTCCTTCCCTACTGTTGCTAGGTCAAGTCTTCCATACATATTTGTTTGCAAGACTTTGAGGGCTCTGATGATACATGAAAAAACTACACATTAATATTAATTATTGGGTCGAGTCCAATCGGGCTCCGAGTAAGCTCCATCTGACCCATATCAGAAACTCGTGCCCCGTCAGCTCCAAGCAGATCTAGCCGGGCCCACCAACATCAGACAACCTGGTCATCGCCTAGCTGACTTGATCCTCTTTTTCTATCATTCTCACTATTTCTATGATGTTTTATACAATGTACACATCTCCATATATATATACATATACATATATATATATATATATATACATATACATATATATAGATATATAATTTTGATATTTATAGATATATTTATATAAAATATATTAAAAGTAAGATATTTCTTAAGATATTTATCTTAAAAAAATACTATATAAACAGATATCTCTAAGAGCATGAAAAGGGCTAATCTTCCTAGACTTTATATCTCTAGACAACACAAGACTCAACACAAGTCCAACACAACACAAGTCTAAATACAAGACTTGAACAAGCTTAAGAAACATTTAAGTCTAAAGAATATTATTTATTCTCTCTTTATACACAAATACTACTTATTTTCTATCACTTGTACAAACAGTATACTGACTTAAGTATTAAAGCATTTTTCTTGCAGGTGTCGCCAAGCCCACCAAGTCCTCTGCCTCTAGTTTTATTAGCCCATAAAAAACACCCCCAATCTTTCTCTTATGGATTTTTTACAACCTTATCAACTACACCTCTCCCTATTTAGAAAGCAAACATGAATGAAAATCACAACGAAACTGCCTAAATCCATAACCCAAAAGACATGTTAAAAATATAAACAACTATGATATCTAGCTACATAAACTTCTTACAAAGTGAGTGAGGAAAGACCAAGAGTCCTATCAGACAAGACTATAATTTAAACAACTCTATAACTTTTGAGATAGACCATTACAAATGACAGGAATAAAATCATGTTAAAAATGTCAGGAATTGGAATTGAAGAAACACTGTAAGAAAATGAAAAGTAATGAAAAATAAAAAAATAAAAATAAAAAAGACTAGCAACTTGGCAATAGTAGGTTGAGAAGGTTTTAAATGTATGGAGAAACCAAGCTAGAGTTTTGGGTGAAATTGAAAGCCTAATTGTACCTCATTATACTCAAGACTAAAGGACAATGCAAATTTAAGGTTAAACTAAATGATTATTGGACGAAATTGCTTAAAAATTAAGTCTGCGGACTTAATTAGACTTTTAATAAGCCAATTCAATTTAATCATGAGCCTAATTAAGGATTAATTAATTTTAAGAATCAATTTGGGTCAAATAAAAAGAATTAATTAAGTGTAAAAACTTAATTAGATTTTTAATGGGTCAAATTAATTTTATTTGGGACTTAATAGGTGAAACATTAAGTTTGAATGCCTAATTTGGATATAATTAAATAAAATAAAATTTTAGAGGATCAAGTTTAATTTTCACAAGCTCAATTGGGCAAAATCAGGGATAAAATTACAAGAAAATCAAAGTTTGGAGGTCAATATGAGGTCAAATTGATAAATTTCAAAATCAAGGATCACTTTGTAAAAACACAGAAATTTAAGGATCCAATCAAAGAAGAACAAAGGTAAAATTGTAAGGAATCCAAAAGATTAGGATTGATTGGGGATTTCATTACAAATTTCTAAAGATTTAGGGATCAAATTGAAAACTACCATAATTTCACTATTCATCATTTTCTTCTCATTTAAACAAGAAAAAAGATGACCAATTACCCACCTTTTAGCCCTAATTTCTCCCTCATCCCTCCTACAATTGTATGTCAACTTATACCCTAATATTTTTGCTTCACTTGAGCCATAATTTCAGCTCTTATTATTTTAAAAACACCTGTCAATTATCACCCAAAAACACTACCAAGCACTGTTTTGCCAGGAAAAAAACAGTCGTGTCTTTTTTATTAGTTGCAGAGCAGGAGAAATTTTTGTCCTTAGCTTTAATAAAAGGATGAAATTTATTCTTCAGCATCAAGCATCGAGATCCCATTAAACCATGAACTCTAAAACCTTCCCATTTCTCCCGTAAATATCTTACAAAACCCTATAACCCAAAAAACTGGGGGAGGACTGCTCAGCCTTCTCCTTAATTTTTCCAGCACCCAGAAACAACACCACGCCACTAGCAACAAACACCAGCCGCTTCCCTATTCCAGTTCAAAGCAAGCCCAGCTCTTCTTTTCTATTTCCTCAGTAGCCATAAACACAACATCAGTTGGCCATTTAGATCACCTCGCCTGCAGCTTTGTTCCTGGAGAAGAAGATTGGAACACAAAAAAATCTTAACCGAGAGCAACAACCCAGGACACGGTTATAAGCTACCATCTCTTTACAATCCAAAGACCCAGTTCAGAAACCCAGAAGCACCATTTTCCACTTTTTCCTTCCTTTTTGTTGAAATCAGTGTTTTCTACCTCTCCTTGTACCTCTTTTAAATAGCAGTCCCTGCAACATAGTTCCAGAGGTTCCAGCACTGATATCTCCTCCACCAGCTCACATCCATCGGACAGCAGCTTCTTCTTTTCTACGCCAGGAACGGCTGCACTATTGTCTTCTCAGCCATATAGCTCTGCACCAGCGTAGCTTCTCCACAGCAAACAACAGCACAGCCTCCAGCTGCAACTTATCTCCCTTGTTCCAGTAAAGCAACACTAGAATCACAACACAGCACCAGGATCCGTATTTTCCTTCTATTCACAGCGACTAAACAGCAACCGATCTCTCCACACCTTCAGCTCCTCTGTCCATAACAACCATGGCAGCACCAGTTGTGGCTGAGAAATCATAGCAGCCTTTAATCCAGCACTACCAGCAACAGCAACATCCAATAAGCTACTTCCAGCACAGCAGACTCAAAGTTCCAGCAGAGCAGTAACACCAACAGGAGTTTCAACACTTTATTTTCTTCATAGTCCAACAACCCATCACGTCTTCTCCAGATCCAGCAGTGAAGCCGTGAGCCTCCAGCAGCGTCAGCAGCAGCTCAGATCATCCTCCAGCAAGTCTTCAGCAGCTGAACCGTGAATCTCCACAACCCAGCCCCTGTAGCCGATTGTCCTTCACGCTGACAACCTCTCCAGTAGCAGCAGCGAACCTCTCTAGAAATAGCAGTTTAAGGAAGAAGCAACCACAACAGATTCATTTCAGGCTGAGAGTAGCAGTTTGAGGGACTCCACCTTTACTGTTAAAGCTGAGGAAGCCTGCCATTTTTTGCAGCAAGATCCACATTTGTTTTTGCAGGTATAAACGTCTCCATCTCTTTCCCTTTGATCATGCATTTCGGTTGTATAAAATTTGAAACATGGGGTAGCTTTCTGCCATAAGTTGTTTTGGAGTTATGATCTTCAATATTTGGGGTTAGACAATAAAACATGCATAGTTAGGATTAAACTCTTCTTTTTTTTCTTTTTCTTTTTTTTTTGTGGATGATTCTGATGACCTTCCGGACTTTGTGTTTAAATATAGTATTCATTGTGTATGTTGGACAGTAGACAGAGCTTATTTGTATAAGCTCAAACATGGATTGTGTTGTGATTAGAGCATGAGTATATACCTCATTGCTTGGTTTTTAATTAAGGATTGTGTGCTTCTCCTCTTCAATGATGCTGAGCCATGACAATTGCTAGAGGGTAATTAATTTAGGTCTTTGTATTTTAAACGAGTGCACCATTGCATGATAAGCAGAATTCTAATCGTGGGCTAAAATGCATTGTTTTGGTCTTGCTGGATCTTTATGTGTTTAAAAGATCGGCTTCATATAGCATGGAGGTTTATTTTCATATTTAGCCCAAATTTTCCCTTAATTCAAAAACCCAAAATCTTAGAATTTTCTTAGATTTTTTTTTTCTAAATCAAATTTGACAAGTATCTCAAAAATAAATTATATTTGTATATAAGTATATTAAAAAATCACAAAAATAGTTTTCTTGTTCTTACATGAATTTTTAAATTTAGTAACCAATTTAAACCATGAAAACTTGAACTATATTTTAAAAATATTAAAAAATATTATTTTTTTTATCCCAATATCAAGGATTATAAACTTATACGTAAGATATATTCATCATATTAAAAGAAAAAAAATACAAAAATATATTTTAACTTTAAAACGGTTAGGCTTTAATTAACCTGATAAGATAATAATCTTCTTACTGAAGAGGGTTTTTTTAAAATATTAAACATATCAACAACTAGAAAACACAACAATACCTTAGTTTATATCAAACAAACAAAAAATACAGCTTAACTTAGGTAATGTATAATAGGGGTGATGCATCCTCTCTATACACAATCAATTCTCTTATCCAGACTCTAAGACTAGTTAGAGTTTCTAGTAACTAAAATACTAAGTAGCAACTCCATGCTTTTTTTATTGATAAGAAACAAGAATTCTTTATTTTTCTCCCCATCACAAAAGAGATACCACTTTGAGAAAACGATCATCGCGACGCTCTTTACGTGTGATATTTTTTTAATTTTTTTGGTTTCCTTTGTTTTTTTAGTTGCTTGGTTACTCTAAACAACCCCACTTGGCATTTGCTGTCAATTTAATTTGATGAAATTAAATGCTCCAATTCTTTTTTTAACTTAAGTCTCAATTTTTCTATCAAATTGTGTTATTTCAGGTTCAAACTTAAATGTGAATCAATATTTTTTTTATTATTTTTCTCAATCATGCCAAGTGTTTTTGGAGACATAGATGATTTTTATGTTGAAAATATCTCTTTTTCACATTTTTAATTTGCTCATTTAATTGCACTATAAAAAATATGTAGATAATGATATCTTGTTACCTACAAGAAGTTTATGCTAATATGTTGAGAGATATTACATTTATTTTTTTTAGATTTAATGAAATTAGAGAAGAAAGATACATTTAAAAAAAATGAAGAATATTAAGAGCTTATATTAATTTATAAAAAAAATAATAACTAATGGAAAAAATTAAATGCCACTAAAGTATTAATGGACCAAACCATATAATACTCCTTTGTGTTTTTTTTTAATTTTTTTTATTATAGTTCTTGTTTTATTAAGAAGATATCTGAGTTGTGTGGTTAAAACTTTGTTGTTGTACTATGGACATAGATTCGCATGGTTTTCATTTTTTTTCTTCGAAAATTTTCCATTCTAATCACCAAATAATTTTTTTTTTATTTACTCCTTCTACATTCCTTTCAAATGAGCTTAATAATCTATTTATATTTTCTTTTTATGGGCTTATTACTATGAAAAAAAAATCTTTTTATTAGATTGATGCTTTATTTTACAAAATTAAAAAAAAAACATTATAGAGAAAAATTAAGACTTGAGGGACCAAATTTGACAGTGAGCAACAAGCTTTTTTTTTTTTACATTGTTGATGCCACACAATTTTGTTGATTTTAGCTTGTGAATATTTTCATTTTCATTTTATGTCTTTTTAGTTTTTGTAGTTTTTTATTTGATCTAAAACTTTATTTTGTTCATTTTCAAATCCATAGGTTTGAGAGAAAACAAAGTCACTGCAAAACAGCGAAAGGAGAGAAAGTTGATGTTTGACCTACTTTCAATGATGAAACAAAG
>Ga0325405_1004525_pt1 | contig 14172 bp, 10 predicted proteins | sample PopdelMetagenome_21_FD_205663 | JGI IMG/M metagenome (GOLD analysis project Ga0325405, IMG submission 205663) | Populus deltoides microbial communities from Bellville, Georgia, United States - Xylem-Control-R2 | ecosystem: Host-associated > Plants > Phyllosphere > Stem > Wood/Secondary xylem... | reverse complement strand
AATAAAGAAAATCAATTTAAAAAAAAAACTAATCAAAATATTTTAATGACCAAAACTATAAAAAACTAAGTAATACTAATCCTCTAATTTTTAAATAAAATGTTCTATTAATCAAATATTTTTCTCTTACTTAATCTAATTTTATATACATGAGCATACCACCATATTTTTATTGGTTACTAGCTTAAATTAAAATTTGCTATATAAATATTAGAAAAATATTTTATTTTTTTATTGTATAATTAAAAACCTATTAGTATATATACTTCATATTCATAAAAAAAAAATTATGTTTTTTAAATATGAGATTAAAAACTTTTTTGATTTAAATAATTTAACTTAAAAAAATTTTGGATAAAAAAATTTTAAAATATTTTTTTAAACTTTATTATTTATAATATATATAGCTTAATTATTTTTTAATTTTTTGTTATAAGAATTTTAAATTTCAAATATATATATTTTTTAAAAATTTCGAGGTTACCCAGTCCGAATGTTTATTTCAGTAACATGAAAGCTGCCTGTACTTATTTCAGCAACACTTTGCCCTTAAAACGACATGTCGTTACTTTCTGCAACGACAAACCTTGTCAATCCAAATTACACGTGTCAGTTTGGCGCTCACCAATATGTCTGGTCATCTATAAAGAATGAAAGATAACAGATTGCTTAAGTTAGTTACTGTGGCGCCACACAAATTTTCTCAAACATCACCACTCACAGACCATGGCTGCAGTAGCTCAAGTCACTGCTTCTCTTTCCCTCTCCATTCACGGTACACTCTCTTTTCTCTGTGCGAGTCTTCATGTTTTTCTGTTCTATGGAATTTAATGTAGTTTGTGAAATACTAATGTTGCAGATGCTAGTGCTGTTGGCTCTTCAAGAACCCACATTCCCATTTCTCGATTGCCCACTTTTACTTTTGCACGAAATGGGACTACTTTCGCTACTGGGTCTCCATTTTGTGAGGATTTCAATTGTTTTGCACTTCTTTATTTTCTGCTACTTGCTCTGTATTTATTCCTTAGTGGATACCATATTCTAGCTAGCAAGCTGTGTTTTCAAAGTTCAAAACTTGTATCTTCATCATTTAGTAGGATGATAAATCAGAAGGGAGAAATTTTTATTTTTATTTTTTTTCAACTGCTCTATCGCAATGAGTACAAAATGAATTTTGATGGGCAAGAGATTGAAAAAATAAATGAAATGTAAAGACTTCTTATATAGAGGCACACTTGGTGTTATTGGTCTAGCAATCCTCACCTTTGGGGAATTGACAGCTAGTTAGAGCTATCATTTACTTGTGCTTGTGATCTCTGAGTCAATAAATTGGTGTTTTCTTGATCTATTGTATCTACTTGTTTGTTCTAGATAATCTGAAATATTTCACCCAGTCAATGCAATGATCCCACATCCACAAGATTTGAGCTTTAAATGCTTGCTTGAATTATCCTCAATGCTCGGTAGATGCAGTAAGGTTTTTGTTGGGTTGTCTAGGGTGAATGCGAGGATAGTGGCCATTTGAATTTAAATATCATAATATAGTCTGCTCTTGCCATTCTGCTGCTGTATTTTTGTCGCCAATAAGTTGTGCGACAAGAATAATTTGGAACATGTAATTGAACACCTGAAAATGTAATTGAACACCTGAAAGTAGCTATGCGGTTCCAAATGTTACTTTCTTATCCTTTAAGTTATTGGCATCTAAAGGAACATTAAAAGTATTGGGAGCTAATACTGAATTTCTATTCTAGTGATATCAAGAACTTCTCATCAGAAAAAGGCTGCTGGGAGAGCAACGTTTGTTTCTGTAAGATGTGAGCAAAATACCCAGGATGGCAGCAGTGTGGATGTATGGATTGGACGGCTTGCAATGGTTGCCTTTGCTGGGGCCATCAGTGTTGAAATAGCTACGGGCAAAGGACTTTTGGAGGTATGGCATGCGTTAATTATGAGTTTCAATGTCTCGAAAAAGAAAGTGCTTACTATCGATTTTAAGAATCATCCAATCCCCCTGTCAATGATCCATTATAAAACTTGTTACTGATACACCGTGTGATGTAAGACCTCAAGACTTTTAACATGCAGCTTGTATTAAATTGTGATTGCCTGTACAATATGATAGTGATGCTACTCGATTGATTAGGTTTGTAACTGAACGGAGTAATCAATTTTGGGGCCAATTTATTCAAATGTGATTTAATTCCCACCTATCCCCCCTGCACACACGCACACACACACAGACATAATCTACATGTTGATGGAATAATTGGTACTTGGTGAGCAATTACTTATCAAATTTATGTCCATTTTGCTTTTGCAGAATTTTGGACTCACAAACCCCTTGCCTACAGTGGCCTTGGCAGTAACTGGATTGATGGGTGTTTTGGCAGCTGTGTTTATCTTCCAATCGGCATCTAAGAATTGATTACACTTACGGTTGTGTTTTGTGATCGTAAAGCTTGTATTCTGAAGATATTAAAAGTCACACTTTTTGTTCAGGTTATATAATGCGGCAATATTTGAGAATGTAAAAGTCATGTCGATCTTTATTTATTCAAAGCATTTTCCTCCGAGGTGTTGCGTTTTCTTGAATTCCAAGTTGAAAATAAACTGATTTGATATCATTTCATGGTATCAGATCAGCTTCCGTACAAGGATATCTTCGACAGACCCTGTTACGAGGACAACTATCTGATAACGGGCGGCTTTGCTTGAATAAGCATTATTCCCAGTCCTTTTCAAAGGCTCTTTAGTCTATTCTTATGTGATGCAAATATAAGTGAATATATGTCTTTATAAAGCTCAGATATATTATGTTCAGCTTCCAGATTACAAGGAAATAGAATCTCGACTATCTCTACTAATGTCACATAGATATTTCCTATGAAATGGCATCAACTGCTCTGATAGAAGAGCAACAAAGCAAATCAATTCCATTCGTTACTTGTTCAGAATTTATTCTTTTGCCTTTCTCATCAAAGCATTGCCTGCTATTTACACAAGGCACAAAAGATCTCTCCTTCTATACTCGTTGCTCTTCCATAAGTGCTTTTCATATTTGATCAAATCTTGTTCCTTGCATCTTTTATCATCGTTGGAAGATCTCTTCCTCGGTGCCCAGGCTTCAGCAGTACACCCTTTCTCTACCTTGATGCGCGAGTGTTTAATAGGTTTTAACTAATTGTCGTATGGGCGCAATCATATCCCGATTTGCAAGAAGGTTCCTTCCTAAGACTGAAGTTAGGATTCTCATGGTGGGGCTTGATGCATCTGGGAAAACAACAATTCTGTACAAGCTGAAGCTGGGAGAAATTGTTCTAACGGTACCCACGATTGGTATCTGCCCCCATAAACTCTTCACTTTCCATGACACAAAACTGGCTTCTGGTCTATCTTGTAGGTCTTTAGTTTCTTTCTTGGCAATATCTCCCGGTTGTCTTTCCCATCAAATGCTGCGTATGCATAAAGCCAAGGATCAGACTAGATAATCTTGTGCTTTCAGGGAGAATTTCCAATCATCAATAATCTGTTCGTAATATGGCAGGAAGAGTAGAAGTAGTATATACCAGATAGAAAGCATTACCCCTTCGTTTAATACTTGATCAGCTCTACCTGAGATCTTATTCTTATTCTTCTGTTTCGGTTTCATTTATTCCTTAAATATCCAGCAAAGTAGAGCTGTGGTTCTGGTTTTTAAAGATCTTCTGTTTGCAGCTGCTTCTTTGTTTGACAGAATGATTCGTCTCTCTGATCTCTTGATGTATAGTATGATTTTGAGTTTGTTCATTTTGCATATCATACCTCTTTGCCTTGATGTGCTATGACACAGGTTTTAATGTGGAGACAGTGGTGTACAAAAATATAAGTTTCACCGTATGGGATGTAGGAGGACAACAAAAGGTACACGCTTTGTGCTATTTTCTTAATTAAAGAAGAGAGTTTGCTGAATGTTTTCACAACAAACTAAGAAGCTGTTTTGAATGTTTTACTGCAAAACAGATTCGGCATCTATGGAGACACTACTTTCAGAGTGCCCATGGACTCATCTTTGTCGTGGACAGCAATGATAGGAGGAGAATTTCGGAAGCACGAAATGAGCTACATTGCATTTTATCTCATGTTAGTAAGCTCCATGTATCAAAAATTAAAGTTCTTCTTTGTCATTGATACTAGAAAATCCACAATTATGAGAGGCGAAGGGAATGATAATGGAGAATATAAAAGGAGAATGAACTATTGATCCTGATTCTTAGTAATCCAGATGGTTTTCCTTTATAAATGCAACTCTTTTCTATGCGATTCTTCATATGCTGCTTACTCTAGGTGAATCTAAACGGGTGGGTGCATTTTCTTTTCATTATGCAGATCGAACTAAAGGATGCAATACTGCTTGTCTTTGCTAACAAGCAGGATGTCCCAGATGCTATGCCTGTTTCTGAGGTTGCTGATAAGCTTGGACTACCTTCTCTTAAACAGCGTCACTGGTAAGTCAATGTGTTGTGCTTTAAGATTGGGCTTGCTTCTGTTTCTCTTTCCACTCTTCCTTTCCTAAGTTATAGCAAGTGTGCCAAAACTTGCACAACAGCTTCAAAGGTGGTAATATGGACTTCTTTATGCAGGTACATTCAAAGCTCTTCTGCGACTTCGGGACGTGGACTTTATGAAGGTCTAGACTGGCTATCAAACAACATCTCTAACAAGGCAGCATAACATGGGAAACTTTCCCCAGTTTTTGCAAGAAATCTAAAGGGACTTCTAAGGGTTGCAGCGTATCTTCCTTGCCAAATCGGCCCGGTCATATTACCCTTCAGAGGACGCATTATATGTATCTTTGGAACTTTCCCACTTATCTTGAGTTCCAATTTCCAATCTTGTTTTGACTTATCAGTACGAAAGGAAGAGATATAAGGGGAATCTATCATATAGGATTAAAACCTCCTCGTGCACGTTGTATCCGCCCATGGTTGTTCTGTTTAGTGTAAAGAAAGATAGCATCACTGTATAGAATCACCATGAAGCAGTGCTCCCACCGGATGCCTTTAGCTTCGGTGCCCTAAATATGACCGTGGGGATTATAACAGGTCCAATAATAGAAATGGAAGCCGGTGAGGAATATGATTGACCATCCAATTTTTGTTTAAACTTGAATGCTCGGATACATTTGTGACTTTGTCCTTGCACTTCCAGCTGAAAAGTAATTATTCTGGGCATAATGCAGAAGGCGACAACAAAAGGATATGACTCCATATATTGTCATGTAAAATGTGCCCAGAAAAAGAGGTTCAATTACACCACTCCAAAGATGGAGCATCCTATAGGACTGCCCGCTTGATTACAATTTTCAACACGATTAAACGTGCAAGGGAAGTAATAATCAAGATTTTGAGTGACTGAATTCTTAGGGTACGATGTGGACATTATGGCTCATCAGAAATCCATAGACTGAGGTGCAGTTGATGCTTTCAATTTTTCCCCTTGACTTTCTTCCCTCCTTTTTTGTTTATTTTTTTCTTCGGCTTCTCCTCCGCAACAGGTTGTGTGCTCAGTAGTGTTGATGAATGGATCCCAGGGGATCTGCCTGGAAAGCTTGATGGTTAAGAACCATACTCAACCGTTTCCCTTCCTTCAATCTGATAGGAACAAACCAGTTGTCACATAGCAAAGGTTCATATAAGATAACGCAATGGAAAAGAAGAAAACTTTGACAAGATAAAACATAAGGAAGTGAAGCACGCACATTAGTTTTTGCCTTGTTTTAGAATTCAATTTAAACTCAGCAACAGGTTTTGATTGCCGGGGAGGCTTCAACTCAGGGAGGAACTCTGTGAGGGAAGAGAGGTCACATGCTTTCAATTTCTTCTGTCGGCTTCGAAGCTTGTTCTTCTGAATGAACATGAATTATTTGTTTAGTTCACCAGATAACAAGGCACAAACTAACAAGATCCCACCAATGAAAAAGGAGGAATAAGTAGTCCATAGTGAGGTATAGGCACCAGAGCCTATATAAAAACTCCAATTGGCATTTGCACATTTATAAACCTTTCCCTTTCTGGATTTATATCCATTCTGAGCAACTGAATCAGACCAATACATTTCTTTCAGCGCTCGAAAAAGAAAAGGTCAGTTAAAGCAAGCACATTCATCAAACCTCTCAAGTTGTTGTAAGCATTAAACAATAAAAATAAGAAACCCTAGATACGGCCTATCATTTGCAAAATATCAGAGAGACATAATTGCAACTAATAAAAAGGAAGGTTCTTCTGGACTCAAAAGGCAAAACATGAATAACAACTCACTGGTAAGCAGTCTGAAACTAACTAATAGAAACACCATAGTTATAACAGAAGAAACTCTGGATGTATTTTCTACAAATACAGCCTTTTACGCAAGCCTGAAAAGGCAACATCCAGACCAAAATACCCCATATAGCTATCAAGATAAACACAAAAACCCACATGCAAAGACAACTAAAGTACAGATAAATTAAAGTGCACATCTTGCTTACCTTTGTAATTAATCAACTCTTGAGCATTCAAAACAGCAACTGCATCTCTAACCTCTACATTGAAAAGCAGATACAAGAAAGAAAATTATATTGAGTATAGAGGTAGAAAAGATAATCCAAACGTTAATTAATCCGAACAGATTCAAGAAGCTTACGGTGAATTGGAAGGTTTCTTTCTTTATAGTGTACCTTGACCTTCCCATGATTGAAAATTCTAAGTTCCAATTTAAACAAATAGTAATCCAAGGTATAAAACGCCAGGGAAAGTAAAAAATGTGAAAGTAAATAAAGTATATACAACAAGGAACACAGAAGTTGTCTATGTCTGAGTGAGGGAGAATCTTCATTCAGGTTGCCAAGTTAGGAGCAAAGAGAATTGCGCCCGTAGTTAGTCCTTGGTTCTAGTTGTATGGTCACTTATGCATGCATGGCATTGTAGGCCCATCACGTTGGCGGTCTAAATATGTGGGCTTAGTTTTGAAAATTATGGAATCTAGGCCTGTCCAAACTTGAAGCCCAAAATTACGACACCTGCTAGGCTGCTACATGGAAAAGTTGTCGCATAAAATAATGGCTCTAGGTGGCCTTCTCTTTTCTCTTCTTTCAATGTTTTGGGCCTCCAAAGGGTATGATATAATTTTAGAAAAAATATAATTATAATGAATATGTAACGAATACACTTAAAAAATCATTGTTATTGAACCCAACTCGGGATTAACCCGATCAAGGAGCTAGGTTCTGAGTCACACGAGTTAACCCAAATTAACCCGAGTTAACTCAAAAAAATTAAAAAAAATATTTGAGGTTTTAGTATCTCATTAAAAAGTTAAGAAACAATTCATGTTGATATAAACTATATATGTTTTAAATAATTAAGTTTAAAAGATTATTTTTAAAAAAAAATTTATCTTATATTGAAAAAATATTATCTTCTCATTTTAATTTGAAGTATTTAAGCCAAAAAAATTTATTATCCCACATTGAAAAAACACAATTTTCTTCTTGTGAACATAGAGTATATATACTAATGAGTTTCAAATCCCTCATTAGAAAAATAAGATTTTCTTCTAGTGTTTATATAATGAACTTTGATATGGGCTAGTAACCAATAAAAAAAGAATAGTCGGCTCGCGTGCATAAGGTTGAGACAAGCAAAACAAAAACCTTTGATTACCTCCCTCGCGCATGAGGTAACGACGACCTTTTGTTTTTTGTAGTAATTTTTCATTAACCCTTAAAATGGAACTAGCATTCTAGATTCCCTTGTGAGGCTAGGTGTTTGTACATTAATTTTTTTTTTTTGGCTTGTTAGGCAAAAAACAACCTTTTATCTTTGGTAGTAATTTGTTATTGACCCTTAAAATGAAACTACCATTTTAGATTCCCTTGTAAGGCTAGGTGTTTGTACATTAATTTTTTGGCTTGTTATGCAAAAAAATTAGTTTGTTTTGGAGAGCACCTACCCATGAAAAAATTGTTTCTATTGTAAATAAATATATTAGTCTTGGTGTTTGTAAATTATTTACTTTGATTTCAGAACAATCACTTAAGAGAATTTGTTCTATCTCTTAACAAATAGGTATTTGAAATTTGATTCATTTGTTTATTAAAAATAAAGAGGTTGGGTCTTTATCAGGTTGCAGCGGGTCCCGGGTTTGCAACCCCAGTTTTCATCTTCTTCAGACTCGGTCAGGGCCCCGGATCTCTTGGGTACCAAGTCAACCTGTTGAGCCGAACTGGGTCTAATAACTAAGCAACAAATAAATAATGAAGAAGTTTTTGTTAAATTACCAATTTAGCCATTGCTTCTATTTATCTCTTTCTTGTAGTAATTTGTGTGATGTGGCAATGTTCATAGTTTTAATTTTAAGTTTGTGTGTAGCATGCAATGTTATTTTTTTTAGATTGTGTGCAATGTTCTTCACTGAATGTATAGTGCATATCAAATTTTAATGCTAAAAGTTTTAAACCTAAACTCGATCCATTTTCGAGGATTTTACTTTTTATTTTTGTTTTTGTAATTTTAATGTGAGATCTTTTATGTCAAATGAAGAAGACATGTGATAAACCCAAATTTAACGTGCCTAAAAAAATCTAAAGTCCCTTCTCCCTTTGGCACAACCAAATGAATGAATCTTCTTTATTGGGCTCAGCCAAAGAAATGACCATCATCCTTTGGACTCAGTTAAGGGAATGACCCAACTCTCTGGGGCTCGGTTAAGTGAATGACCCATATCCCTTGGACTTCGTTAAGAGAATGACCTTTCTTCTTTGGGTGCAACAAAAAAAAAAACCCAGCTTTCTTGGACTCAGCCAAGGAAAAAACTTAATATACTTAGGTTCAGTCATGTGCTGAGCCAAGACAACATGAGTCTGATAAATTATCAGACCCAATATAATTAAGTTCAGCCAAATGAAGAACCTCGTACATTTGGGTTCAGCCATGTGTTGAGTCTAAGGCAATATGGGTCTGACAAGTTGCCAAACTTAATATAATTGGATTAAGCCAAATGAAGGACCTTGTACATTTGAGTTCAGCCATGTGTTGAGTCTAAGGCAATATGGGTCTAACAACTTGTAATACACAATATAGATAGGTTCAGCTAATTGAAAGACTCAATACACTTGGGTTTAGAAATGTGCTAAGCCCAAGACAACATAGATCTGACAAGTTATCAAACCCAATATAGTTGAGTTCAGTTAAAGAACAAACCCAGCTCTATTGGGCACCACCAAAAGGAGCATCCATCTTCTTTAGACTAAGCTAATGAAAGGACCCAACTCTTTTGGACTCATTCAGGGGAAGGATCCACCTCCTTTAAACTTATCCAGAGGAAGGACCCACCTCTCATGGGCTCAACCAAGGGGAAGAGCTCAATTACTTTTTGTATCCTACTCTCCCTACATCTATAGGTGTATAAAAATCTTTCAATTACCTACCATATTTATCTCTCATTAAATGCTATCAGGGCAAGATAACACTCCAACCTCTTCTCTCCATAAAAAAAAAAAAAACTCATGGGCTTTAAATACTATATAAATCCTTTAAGCTTTAAGTTCACAATCTCTTCACTTTCAATATTTATTAGCATATATATTTCCAGAGTTTATCTTTATATAATTTCATTGCACTTTATCTCTCTAAAAAGATATATACTTAAGCATCTAGGAGTCCTCTCATTCACCAAAGAAGATCTTTTGCAGATATCTTCTACCAGTCTTCTTAGCTTACTAGACACCAACTATCATTTACATTGTCTATGGAGAATTGATCAAATTTCTAAAACCAAGTGATTAACAAATTATCGAACACATGAACCTTGTTTCTAAGCTATTTGGATTTTTTGAGACATCATCAATGGCGTCGTCTGTGAGAACCTGGGGAAAAAGCCATTGATTTCGTACTAAAGCTTGCTTTTGACATTTCCAGGCCATTCCATGTGACACAACTAATACCTATCTGGGTCAGGACTCGAGACAAGTTTACTCATTACCGCAGACACTCCTGCCCAACCAGAGCTTCAACAACTCTTCAATCGGGGGGTAACTCCTTATTAAGGTAATTCTAGCCACTCAAGGTGAGATGAGAAAATTTGGGCTATGCTTTGCCAACTTTACAAATACAGTTAGAGCCTTGATATTTTGAAAAGCTTTCAACAAGTACAAATGAAATACTAGTTCAAACCGTAAAACATGTGCAGTATCTTTGACAACTACCCAAGGGAAAGAGGAGCATCTCCCTCACACCTGACACTTGCTTAAATGGAAATTTTTCATACCTAATAAGAATAAGAATGTAAGTTTTTTATATACAAATGACTTATTGAAAAATGACTATTTTCATTTTCTCTGGGTGATGCCTAAGGGTAGTTCAACAATACACCTTGGAATGGATGATCTGAAGCGTCCATGGTGCAATAACATAATTATCCTAAAAATATGCAATTTTTCTAGGAATGGATTGACTTGGTTTCCCTAAAGAAAGCGGTCCCTTAAATTACCAATGAATGAATTTGGTCTCCCCAGGGCAATAGATCTGCTCTCCAAGGGATTAGTATGTGGTCTCCCTTAGGGCAATAATCTTATTTTTTCAGAGGATTGGTATGTGGTCTATCTAAGGGAAACAATCCCTCAAATTACTAAGGGATAGACTTGGTCTCCCTAAGAAAATATCTTCACTCTCCACGAGATTGATATGCGGTCTCCCTTAGCGCAATAACCCCACACTTTCTAAGTGATAAACTTGTTATCCCTAGTGCAATAATATAATTATCCTAGGAATACGTAATTTTTCTAGGAAGGGATTGACTTGGTCTCCCTATGTAAATAAACCCATATAAACCCTCGACTATAATAATCTCATCTTAATTTAGTAAAATAACATAAAATACAAAGGATGTGGAGAAATGATTAAATTGAACAAATTAATTGGATTAATAGAGAAGTTATTTAATGAGGGGTGAAATTAAAAACAATAATAAAAGAGTAAGGAGTTAGTAAAGAGAAAGACAAGTAGTGGGGGTCAATGGATTGATAAAAGGAATGGTGGATCAATGTGAAAATAGAAGTAAATATGGGGGGCAAGATGCAAATAAGAAAAGAATATAATTATAAATAACAAGAAATCTCTAGAAATCCCTATATTAATGGCCGGCCAAGGAGAGGAAGAAAGAGGAGAAAAGAAAAATTAAGAGGAACCTTGTAAATTCATCTTTTGATTCCAAAGAAAAGTGAGAATAAGTGAACTGAGAGTGTTTCACGTAAGATTTAGAAAGAAAAATTAGAAAAAAATTTACTAATGGGAAGGGAAAGGTTAGAAGAAGGAAGGAAAGAGAAGAGGAAAAAGGGGTTGTTCTCAATCTCTTGACTCATTGTTTTGTAATAAAAGGTAACAAGCTCTCTTATTAAGTCACTTGAATTTGTTTGTGTTTTCTTAAAAAATTGAGATTGTTGAATGGCTTACTATAGGTTTAAGAAGTTTGTTAAATAATGATAGGTGGATGAAATGATGGAAAAAAAATACATGGGAAACAAATTTATACTTGTTGAACTTAGAAATCAAAACTGGACAAGTTGTCTCTCAACTTCTCTGTTAAGATTTGGATCTTAAGATGACAAAATTTGAGATACCTGTCTTCATGAAAGTTGTAGACCCATATTATAGAGTTCCAAAGAAACAAACCATGCATAAAACCAAGCTCTGTAGCTTTGGTTATACTCAAAATACTAAACAGTGTTCAGAAAGTAATAATTCAATTTTTTTTACAGTAACAGTTGGACAGTAACAGTCCAATGTTTGTTGATGAGCAATTTTGGCTATCTTGGGGGCAGAACTCAGTTATCCTTCCTTCATATAACTTTTAACCTCATGTCTTAGATTTCCAACGAGATCAAACTCGCTTAAAATGGAGTTCTATAACTCCAGATATAGTTAAAAATCTAAGGAGAGGTCAGACAGTAACAATTCAATTTTTTAGACAGTAACAGTTCATTGATAAGCAATTTTGACTATCTTGGGGGCAGAACTGGGTTATCCTTCCTACATAGAATTTGTAGCCTCATGTCTTAGCTTTCCAACGAGATCAATCTTGCTTAAAATGGAGTTTTATAACTCCAGATATAGTTAAAAATCTGAGGAGTGATCAGACAATAGCAGTTCAATTTGTTAGACGGTAACAGTCCAACGTTCCTTGAAGAGCAACTTTAACTAGCTTGGGGTAGAACTGGGTTATCCTTCCTATATAGAACTTATAGCCTCATATCTTAACTTTCCAACGAGATCAATCTCGCTTGAAATGGAGTTCTATAACTCCAAATATAGTTAAAAATCTAAGGAGATGTCAGACAATAACAGTTCAATTCTTTAGACATAAATGGTTGGACAGTAACAGTCCAATGTTCGTTGATGAGCAATTTTGACAGTCTTAGAGGCAGAACTGCGTTATCCTTCCTATATAAAACTTGTAGCCTCGTGTCTTAACTTTCCAACGAGATCAACCTCGCTTGAAATGGAGTTCTATAACTTCAGATATAGTTAAAAATCTGATAAGAGGTCTGATAGTAACAATTCAATTTTTTAAACAGTAATAGTTGGACAGTAACAGTTCAACGTTAATTGATGAGCAATTTTGACTATCTTGGGGGTAGAACTGAGTTATTCTTCCTAATAGAACTTGTAGCCTCATGTCTTAGCTTTCCAACGAGATTAATCTCGCTTGAAATAAAGTTCTATAACTCCAGATATGGTTAAAAATCTGAGGAGAGGTCAGACAGTAACAATTCAAATTTTAGAGAGTAACAGTTGGACAATCCGTTATGTTGAGCCGCCTAAAACTTGTAAATTGGTAACTTCTATTTGGAATTGTTTTTTAATTACAAAATGTTGAATTATGAAGGTAGTATGTATATGTGTGTGTGTATGGTCAAGACTTGAAATTTAAATTAGTGTAGATATTGGTATAGGTGAAATTGTGGAAAATAGACGGGAGCAGGGGACAACTGGCATAGCACGGTTTTCAGGTAGGTGTCCGATACTTCGATTTCTAATTTAAAGACTTGTGTAATTCTTTAACTTAGTCCCTGATAAGATGTAATTTAAATTTTTGTATTTATATGTAGTGCTTGAATGATAAATGGACCAGTGTCCTGGTTTGGAACTGATGCCCTGTGAATGGGCTGATGGTTGGACCAGTGTCCTAGTTTGGAACTGGTGCCCTGTGAATAGGCGATCAATAGAATTAGTTATTATTGGACAAGGTGGGTGTGCTGACAGATGGGAAACTATAGAAATTGATGAATAAAAGAATTAAAAAAACAAATTGTTAGTGTAATGAAAAATATACTAGATTACCTTAATTAATTTAATTATGTTTATGCAAATTATTATGCAGGTTCATCTCAGCAGCGTAACTCTTAGTTGATGCTTGGGTGTTCCCTCTGTATAGTCACTTAAGTTAATAGGAAGATGGAAGAATTTTCCTTTTGGGTTGTATATAATAATATTCCTAAATTGTATGTATAAATTTAAGTAGTATTATTTTTGTAAAATTGTAAATAGTAAATTGAAATTTAAAATCTTTATTATGCTAACGTATGAATGTAATTACGATGGTTAATTAATGGTTACCTCTTAAATCCTAGGATTCTTCTCATTTTTATAACTTGATAATTGTGTGAATTTTATCTTAAAAGTCTATAGTTTGAGACTTGGAATGATTGGATTATATATGAACAATGAATACAGGATGTGTACAAATGATTTGTCGATAACTTAGGATCTTCCGGCATAGGGGAAACTCTGCTGAAATTTTAGTAGAAATTTCAATAAACTATGTATAAGTTTAATAAAGATAAAAAAAAATTACCATGTTTCCTTTTTTAAAGTTGATGCATTAATTTCGGTACGGGGGATGTTACAACCCATCACACACAAGGGATGAACTTCCTCTTCCTAGTATAGTATCATAATTATCATAAAACTATGAAATTCTTCTAGAAAGGGATTGACTTGGTCTTTCTAGACCAATAGCCTCACCACCACTCACAAAGGATGGACTTGCACTACCTGATGTCGTAACACAATTATCTTAGGAATGTGCAATTCTTTTAGGAAGGGATGAACTTGGTCTCCCTAGGGCAACACCCTCATATATAAGGGATGGATC
>Ga0325405_1004521_pt1 | contig 14177 bp, 15 predicted proteins | sample PopdelMetagenome_21_FD_205663 | JGI IMG/M metagenome (GOLD analysis project Ga0325405, IMG submission 205663) | Populus deltoides microbial communities from Bellville, Georgia, United States - Xylem-Control-R2 | ecosystem: Host-associated > Plants > Phyllosphere > Stem > Wood/Secondary xylem... | reverse complement strand
GTTTAGAGTTGCAGCTTTAGGTCTTTAGAATTACTTTTATGCTAATACAAGTTTACTGAAACAGACAACATTCATCATGGTGAAAAGTAGGCCCATGATTAGGATTAGTTTTAACCATCACCAACATTAAAACCTAACACTCCATCACCCTGCAATCTTGGACTCAAACAGAACAAAACAAAGTGCTTCCCAAGTTTTTTCCCTCTTAAATAAAAAAAGGAACAGACTTGGACTCAAACAAAGAGCTTGCATGTATTCATATGCAAATCTAAAACAGGATATTTCCACGCATATGTGAAGATATATGAATTACACAAAAGAGGTTTAATTAATCATGTACTTCCCAATAAACATGGAAACATAAATGGAGCCAGCATTGAGAAAACACACCATACCACAGAGAATGCGTTGCTTCCTATTCTTAATTGTTTGAGTTCTTTCATGCTTTGAACAAAGCAAATCATTGATGTAGATTGCAACAAATTACGATTGAAATCAAAACAGGAATTGTTTCCATACAAACTTAAACAAGTTTCAGAGTTTTTATTGGAACTCTCTAAACCAAAGTATGGAGAGACCAATGATATCTCAAATTGATTGGCACATAAACCATGAAAAAGTAAGGTAAACAAAAAAAATAAAAATAAACCATAAACCATAAACTTCTTCAAGAAGCTACTCATCAAATAAATCATGCAGGTCTACCTGATCATCGGCAAAGTTCTGTGCTTTATGCTTCAGAGTTGTATTTGAGAGGAACTGACAGTTAAGGTTATTTCCAAGTGAAGCTTGATGAAAAAATGAAGCCCAATGACTTTCTGAGAGAACTTTGCTATAATTTGACAACGAAAATGTCTTGCTAGAAGAAGAAAGTACAAATATAGCTGAAAGTAATCTGGAAACCTGTTGAAGTATGATTGCAAGTCAAAAACCAATTCAAGATGGCATAAAAGGAAACACAAGTAAAGCCAGAGCTGCAAGCAACAAGTGAAATTAAGATAAAAGGAAAGGCAAACTTGGATTATAATGATCAGACATGCCAAGTCCATTAAAAAACCAGAATTCTGATCAAAAGTGATTGATATAACCTCTGCATTGCTTTCATCTATTAGTGTAAAAGAATGCTCTCCTTCAAATCCAAGATAATGTTCAGATTTGATTGCAATAAGATTAAGTGCATTATCATCTAAGAGCATAAAACCAACCACAGTAAGCTTAGTGCCCTGTAGAAATTAGAAAAACTTCAATATACTACTAATGAAAATCAACTGCAGAGATCCTTTTAGGTCCACTAGAAGAGCCCAATGCTTGAATAGAAATATTTAATGGGATTTTATAGCCAGTGGGATTTGGTGATGTTTCGCTTCAATAGCATAGCAGCTCCAGCTTTCATTACATGACAATCACAGCCACTGCACTAGAAACATCATTTTTATCTTTCTTTGAGTAGTAAATGTTGTATATGCTGTGAAAGTTTTGCAGTCTTAAATTTTTAGGTTTGTGTAAAAGTTATCTGTATTTTTTTATAAATTACAGCTGCAACGACGAAAACAATTCATAACACAATAAATGGCCCAATGACACCACAACTGCAAGCATGAATGCAAACCATGATTGCAAAAAGAAATCCCACATCTTAAACCAAATTCATGGTGTACAAACCCAGAGAAAGGATTTGTTTAGCTCAAACCATCCACATATTCCCAAAATTTCTTCATGCAACATTCCAATACATGACTGGAAATGAGATGATAGGAAACTCATCTACAAAATTAGCATCCTGGAGTGCGTGATAGTCAATCCACCAACAAAGAATATATAACCCATAACACACACAAAAAAAAAAAACCTCGATGGAGTCACATCATATAACTAAACATGCATTTGATTAAACTTAGTTCATGGTAAAATATTGTTGTAACCTCTGCAAACTTATGTCAGCAAAATTGGTCTAGAAAATCCACACTACCATCCATATTCAGAATAATCAATTACAAGGAAAACAAATGCTTATAACAGGTCCTGTTGTTTTGGATTCCCCTAGTATGATAATAGTCCACGTACTTCCAATAAAAAAGATCAGACTTTTTCATAAATATCATACCTACAGAAAGGAGATCGTTAGGCATTGTTGTTTTATTCATGCTTAATGAAACAGAGAAACTTTTGTTACATTAGAAAGTCTCCTTGTCTTCAGTCAGAATGAAAACAGAAGCTGCACTGGCATTAGGAGTGTTCATTCCACACAAGAAAACAATCTCATTGGTTCCCTTTGGTCTATTTTGTAGTCATCACTTTATATGGCTCTGTTTGGCATTTCAAAACCTCAAGAAAATTGGTTCCATTTCCCTTACGACTTTCAGAAGCCTAGAAAACCCAAACCCCCAAACTCGATAGAATGAAAAATATGCCCGCCATCCCAAATAAGGAGCCACTAACATTACAAATTAAATTTTAATTTATATATGTTTCATTCAAATCAAATAGCTTTTAGTCTTTTATGAGTTGAGCATAACATAATGTCTTTTTAATTGAAATAAATATATTGAAATTTGATTCTTAACATTTATGGACCACCTATTTTGTGGCTGAGGAAGTAATTTTATTCTATTATCCTGTCCTCATATATTAAAAGGTTTTTCGCAGTTTTTGTTTTTGAACAATCAGGATTGCAGAACAATAAGGCTTGCACTACTGAATTGGTCAGCTAAGTCCTTTAACAATCATTTTTTGGGCAAATGCTGCCCCATATGTCAGCCTCTTTTTGATTTAACTATTAGTCAATGGGTCAACCTTTGATCAAGACCAAAACCCCCTGTAAAATGTATTTTGAGATCATTTTATAACAGATGCTAACAGAGAATCCAGCTTGCTTCCAAAAAAATCAAGATTTTTTGAGGTCGAAAAGCTTCTTTTTTTTTCCTGAACACTAAATTGACAAAAATTAAAAATAGGCTAGAAGGGTTCCAAAATGTCTGCATGTGGTTTCCAAAGCTAATCTATTTTAAGCTTGGTTTGGTGAGGCATTACATATTGGACCATGCAAACATGTTGTGAACATTTAAAATTTTAAAGGAGCCTTCCAGCATAAACAACCCTAATTGAGTAGTAAATTTAACCTCACCTGGACTGAAGTTTTTGATTTCACTAAACAGTACCAACAATATTTGCTCTATTCAATTAGCTTAGCTCTCTATTAATTTTGTTTCAGTTAGCATCAGAAATTCTTAAACTGATCTTGAATTGTTCAGTTCAAAATTATCATCCCAAACAAACAAAGACAACCCATGAAACTTCCTGTGAGGAGTTGAGCCATCAAATACAAAAACAGGGCTTAGCCCAACTCCAACTAATCAATTAAAGGTAGAAGAGTAACGGGAAGTCCGACATATAGGACCACAGCACAATATCTGAAGGCCTTATACCTTAAACAAGTTAAACATTTTTCCAAGCAAAGAACCAAAAAAACCTCTACCAAGTCATCACACATATTATAAAGACAATACTAAAACCAAGGGTTAAAAAAAGAAAAAAAAAAGCAACAAAACCAATCGAAATTAATGAGACTAGTGAATAGAAATTGTTAATGATGTGAAGGAAAAAAAACAAAAAACAGATTGACCTTCTGAAGAACTGCAGGAACCTGCCGGCAGAGTACAAATGCTAGCATCAACCAAGACACTATTTTTGATACTTGAACATGGTATAGATCACAGCAGATAGTCCTGGAGCATAATATATCAAGACAAAAGTAAGTCAATTAGTCAAAAAGCCCACTTATAACACCAAGCTATAAAACTGATTACTAAGTAGGCTAGGATTTTAGTCTAGATTACAAAACAAGATGAAAAGCTAATGAAAAAAATATCTCTTCCCCTGGGAGTCATTGAATCATTGAGAAACATGCAAAATGGAAGTATCCATTAAAACAAATACCCATTATCCTTTGAGGAGTAGCTGTTCAGAGAGCACCAAGATATGTCGTAAAGTACTGCTGCACGCTCTATACTGAATACATCCCCTGGCAACTCTTTCCCGACTAGATCAAGCAAGAAAGTGAATGGAATACGAGCATGAGTGAACGGGTTTCGGCTGACTAGGACAGAGATGCTTTGTGAAATAATTTCATGTGCTTCATGAAATCTGCCTTGAATTTCCAGGCATTTTCCTGAAATTAAACAACATAGATAATATTGGATGGATCTAAAAATTAAGAGTGAAGAAAGAATGAATGAAGTTCCATATATATCCAGGTCATTGTTAGTCCTTATATTAGCTGGGAAAACTGGGTGCATATTTACATGTATAATGTGTGCTACTATCAGCATGGATGAACAAAAAATACACTACGAGGAAAAAGTTTCATAACCTTTCCTGGTCTACTGTTTAGACAAAAATGCCACGTTAAAGTCTTTGCATCATTTTTCTTGCTATAAAAACTTCTAAAGAAATCTCGTATCTACTTTATCACTATGGCTACACTAAATTACTTCATAGAATAATCTAATGACATTAAAAATGTATGTGTACACTCACAAATAAATATAAAAACATGTCCCGTTGACAAAAAAATAAAACTCTATACATGAATTCACCCACACAAATATTGAAGCATGTGTGATATTTGATATGTTTGTGTACAATAAAATAATCAGAACACATGTAGTGTTGTGCAAAATATTCATATACAAGGGTATTTCTCTAATTTCAAAGTTGCTCAAAATTATCTAGATCTAAGTTTTTTTTTCTCTTAGTTTTAACTAAAAAGTCCTAAAATATGTTTGGTTACGAAAGAGAGGTTTGAACTCAAGACCTATTGGGGAACAGGAGGGACATTGGTGCCTGATGAGCTACAGTTCATTGGCAAGAAGTCCATAATTAAGTAGGTTTAGGTAGGAAAAGTATTTTCTTATTCAAGAATCGAAGTCCTTGTAGGATTAGAAAACTAACTATGAAGGAAAAGTAGTATTTCCCTGCATCTTTCTACAATTTCCAGAGAACAGACTTCTATATTCTAACCATCAAACATCTACATTGAACTACTAAACATCCAAACCTTCATACCCAATCAATCCTATATAACTATTATAACTAAAACACGTAAAATCCCTATTCTAAACACTGTTCATAGCTCCTAAAAAACAGCACCAGAACATCCCTTATGCGTTCCTGCATTACCTGCATGCAAGAGTCAATATATGTCATTTAATCATTAGGCTTTAATACTCTCAGTACCACAACAAATGCCCATCCACTCATATATCCCGAATAAGTTGTCCTTGTTTTTCTGTTGAAGGATCAATTCTCAACTCTTCTGCATCACTCTTTAAGTGATCATTGAGCGGACCAAAATAATCCACTGAAATTAGACTATCTTAAACTGATAATTCAGATATGACACCAGGAATTATCATAACTTATAATTTATGATTTCTTGTGCGTGCAACAATGACCAAACTAAGAAATAATACTCAGTTACCACTAACCAATGCCAGATAGTAGCCTTATTGATAGCCGCCTACGAGCAAACTCCCATTTCAGATATATGAAATTGCTCAACAATCCAGATTCCTTAACTTCCCTCGCAAGGCAAAACCAACACTTCTTTCCATTGCAAATGCAAATGATTTCACACCCCAAATCAACCATGCAACTTTTTCTTCCAGAGAGCCACTGCCTCTGACCATTAGGATCGACTATATCACATGTTTTGTTTCCTGTCAATTGATTTAAAGGGCCGACTTGTACCTCAGCAGAACTGTCTACTTTCTGATTCTGAAAAGAATGATATCTGGAACGAGTTAATCTAGTATTGTGCTCCATTACAGAAGATTGCTCCTTTAGCAAACATTTTGTTGCCTTTTTAGTCTTTCTACACTTTTGACTTTCCATCTTCAATTTAGGCCCCACCTGACAAGTAGGGAAACAGACAGAAGCTCCCTCAATTTCTTCCACATCTTTGGAATAGCTAACAGAGTTTTTCCATTCAGGTTGACCTAGTCTGTCTAGGGCTGATCTGTACAAACTTTCAGCAAGAGATAGTCTCTCTATACTCCTTGTTGTATTAAAGAGACTATGGGATAAATCACCAAGTCGTTGATCAATTGTGGCTTCAAGCATCAATCCACACTTTAAACAAGAAAAATCTGCACAGCCATGCACCAAAACGTGTTTGGCATTTCGAAGTTCCTTTTCTGACAGATCCCAAGACCCCTTGTTGCAGTACAGTTTACCTGATGTTTTAACAGATATAGTAAGAGGATAGACAAAACAATTTATTACGTAACACAGAAATTAATACAGGGAAACAGGTAGCATGATCTTAATTAATTCATACCTAAAACAGAGGAAAAGGCAACTATAAATAGCGGCAAGCATTGGGAGCGGGAGATGTCTTTACCCCACCGTAAAAAAATTTCAGCCTCAATTCCATTTCCAATTAATTCATGGATAGTTCCAACCTGCAAGGAATCCAAAGAAAATCAATAAACTCTATGCAAAGAAGAGAATCAGCCTTAAATTTCTAGGTCAGAAAGGTGTTGGTCAAAGAAGGGGTGACCTGGAGAGTGCTTTCAAGGTAACACTGAAGTATTTTCCATGGGCTAAGATAACAGGCATCCATGTCCTGTGGAAGGGTATCGAATGACCAAACTTCACAAGCAACTGATTTTTGCATTCTTACATCAGAAAGACCATATGTATTCTTCTGCATATCACTGCCAGCTCCAGTGCAGTTTTCTGATTGCTTCTCAACAGTATACATAAATTTCTCTTTAAAGAGTTTAGTACGCAACCGGTGAGCTTCTTTAGCATATGAAAGTGCCTACAAACATGAGATAAAAATAGTCAAAATTAAAATCATATGAGCAGCAGGAGGCATTAAAACATCAAGATTAACTACTAACCGTTATGGAACCAATATAAGGGTGCAGTGCACAAAATTACTATCTCAAAACAAGCACAAAAAGAAGCAATGCCATATTTACAAAGTATACGACAGTATAACTAGTGAACTGGAGCATAAGTTGAAACAAAGTTATTTGCAAAGCTTTAACAAAAAGAAACACAGGCTTGCAGGTAGAGTATAAGAGTGGTTTTGTTCCGGTGGAGAGAGAAGAGGGGAAATTATAACTTACCAAAATCGAGATATCATTGAGAAAAAAAAAGTAATTTCTAAGCATCTTATAGGAATAAGCCTGTGAACTAGGTGGGACAGCAGAATATGATTCGTTTTTGGAATTACAGGATGGCTTTTCAACTTTGAAGAGCCTCATAGATAAACTTCTCCCAAACCATTAGAAAATGGAAGAAAAAAGTGGGACTTTCTAGAAATACATACGTACAGGCTAAGGAAACTCTATAGCTTATTGATTTGTTCATATTAAAAAATCAAAATATAATCAAATATGGTCAATCTCTGTTGCTATTTGCAAATGCTTACCAATTATCTTAACTACAATCATGATTCCATTTGGATGCCTGACCATTTTTCTCTAATAATCCTTTACAACATAAACATTCAAATTTCACAGTACAGAAAGAAAAGAGAAGAAAATAAAGATAACAATGAAACAATTTCAGGCTAGAAATAACACAAGTGTATGTGGATAACAGCTAACATGCCTTACATTACCAAAACAAAATAGCCAAACTGAGACAAACATGAGAAGCTACTTTTGAGACATGTTTTATAAAAGCTGAATAAACTTACTTAGGCCACAAAACAGTGGACATTTGATTTAGTAACAAGTGACTCAAAACAGATTGACAGCTTAAATAAGGAACAAAGTGGAAAATGCAACTGAAACAATAGGACAAGTGTAGGGCACCAGAAAAGGCAGATGGTATAAGAACAAAAGTACTTTAATTGCAATGGAAAAAACAGAATTAAGATGAATTAATAGGGGCATGTAATCTTCAAAAGACCAAAATTTGATTATAAACATTACATTAGAACAATCACTGCTATTCCTGACAACCCATGTGTCCACGAGGTTTGAGTTTGGTGCTTTACATCTCTCACATGCAGATCTAATGAGTGCTCCAATTCAAAACAATTAAATGTGCATTGTGATAGCAGCTATATCCAAAAAAAGCAATATCCAGAAGTGCTCCAGGATTCACATAAAGTTGGTCTAATATGCTGAACAAGTGCTTTAAGGGCACAATTCCATTTCAGTGTTGTTTTGAAATTTACAAACAACAAAATCTGCCATTTAGCTTATAGCCAGACTAAAAGTTTTGGGCAGACAGATTCAAGAATTATTCAATAATCCACTTTCATCATGCAACATATGAATCAAACTATTTATTGGTGAAGAGTTTACAATTCCCTCCTGAACGATGGTCATCATTCTTTTGTAAGACCCACTCAAAGCACTTACTGAATCACCTTTGCAGTTGCAATATCTAATATGCTTCACTTACACCTCTGATGCCCTTCTTTGTCAATGTTGCTAATGTCTACATAAAACTATGGTAATGGTATGGTTGCATATACATTTTGCATTCCGAGCGTGCTTCTCCCATACTTAATCCAGATATGACTTACTATTTTGCACACTCCAATCAACAGTCTACACTAATTTTTCACCTACAATGCTGGTCTAAAACAAGAGATATATTCTTGTTTCACGAAGATATCATGAATTCCTGCAAAACAATTTAATTGAGATCCTATACTAGGACAAAGTGAAATCAGAAATAGTAGGCCATTCTGGTATGTAGTTATTCAATACAAAGTCATCCAAATTAGGCGTGCTGTTTTGCACAGAATAGAATCAAAAAAGTGAAATCAAGGTCCCAGAAAATCAAGAAACAAGATTTCCAGAGACTGCTCCCTTACCTCAAACAAACGCCCATTTGCAATAAGTCTTTCACACAAATCATAGTAAAGATGTCCAGCAATGAAAAAAGAATAGCTTGTGGCAGGAACCTATGAGAAGAATAATAGAAAACTATTAACAGTTTTGTGTCACAACAGATTATGAAATTAATGAAAGAGGCAACTTAGGTCCTAGGGGAAATCTTACACTCGAAATGAGTTTAAAGGCAGCTTCTTTAACATCATCAACAGTGATATCAGACTTGTAAGGTTTCTGATTGTCAGGGTCGCAATGAAAGTTTGTAAATAGATATGAAAAGTTATGTTGGAACCCAACTAATAAAGGTGGGGACCCCTTTAGACAATGAATCCAGGAATCAATAGACCTGAATTGTTCTCCAGAAAAACCTGGTGAGGTCATTATCAAAGCATCATTTACAGGTGAAATACAAAGAGCATGGGTAAGCCTTCTACTCTCCCACAAAATGGATAAGCACATCTCCAGTTGGACATTCTTCCATTCAAACAATCTAATCATCAACTTATATATGTCATTGTGAAATTCCATAGAACCCTGAATACAAAGAACAGATAAAGCAATGATGCTATGAGCTGAAAAGTAAAGAATGATTAAAGAAAACGATAAGATTATAAAAATACCTTCATTGCTAACAAATCAACTATATTATATAGAAACAAAAGTGCACTGTCAGGTGACATGATACCCTCATCGTACACAATGCCATAATCTGGGATTGGAATGCTTAACCAAAGATCTAAGGCAGCTTTGATATCTTGAAAGACTTGCTGATTGTAAGGAAAACCAAGCAAACATTTAGTAACAATAGAAAGCTTCATTAGCAATTGTGTATATGCATACTAACACAGATGGTCCTTAAAGCATTTAGTGAAATCAGGGAACTAGCCTTTTGTGATTAACACCTTTGAGTTTGGTTCCACTTCCTGGGTACATAGCGCACGTAGGCAATATGTCACGGCTAAATGATGACAGGCAGGAGTTCCATGGCTACATGATTCATCATTCTGTTCAAGCGAGTATGTAAGTAAATCATTGTACAGAGCAAAGAGCATCTACTGAACCTTTAATCATGAAGAAGAGGTAAGAAGTTTATCAAAAAAACAAAAACCAAAGAGAAGGTAAGAGCAAGAAACATGCACTGAGGCCAAAAAACTCACAATTACAGAGATTGCTTCTGACAAGCATTGTATACAGTCCTCCAAACCTTCAGAACCACAGGACCTCAGTGCCCGTCCTTTTCTGATCAAAACTCTTGATTTCTGCAAATGACTATCTGTGACATATACATCTTTCAAGAGGATATCTATAACTTCCATTTGCATTCTTTGACAAAATTCAGGATGCACAGCATACATTTCTTCGTAAGCAAGAAGCTCCTGAAAATGTTAGGGACAAAGAAAAGGAAGAGAAAAAGGCCAATGGTGAGAAGTAAAAAAGACTTAATCCACAATCAAAAAATGCAAAAGGAATGGACTGATAACATCTGTCATAAGGGAAACATGAAAAATGCTCAGACCTGCTGTAAAATTTTACCAATTGTCCTCTTTGACACTCTCATAGACGATGATAGCAAACAGTACAAGGTTGGAGCATCATCATTCACAATCATGTTCTTATTATTCTCACATTGCATCTGGAAATTAAACTATATTTAGACAGCCAAAAAACAAAAAGAAAAAACATACTGAAGACAATTGGAATCTTGCAGATGCTACCTTCACCCATTGTTTCACCAAAGGCACAGGACCTGACAGCCTTCTGAACAAATCTTCAGCAACGGACCAATTTTCAAGACTGTTTACAATGATCTTTTTCACCCTAAGACTGCCAGATTTATGGAGAACATCCAAAAGAAAAACTGTTTGGTTGCATGCCTCAGTGACAAAATCCAGAATAGCATCTTCTGAAAGATCACCAACAAACCCTTCAGACTTCTGCATAGACATCTCAGATAGAAGTTTGACACATTTCCATGATGCTCTGCAACATAATTTCAATGGCTTCAAAGCCTGCAAAGATGAATGATCAATAAAAGAAGGCTTTAAAAAAAGGTAATAAAACATGGATCTTGATGCAAGAGAATTAAGGGTACAAGAACATATTCTCCAGGTGATACCAAAGGAACAGTAATCAACATGCACATCTATGCATATATGAAGTTAACTCCATGACCTGCTTTCCATGTATCCAGGTGATCATATGTCTACACTCAAAACACTCCTTTAATGATTTAATCCATCAAATAACAGTCCATGTCTCTTCTCATCATACCACTCCCACCGTAATTGTTACCTTGGGTATACCACAGTTGCCTAGAACACAGTATATTACAGTATATACTGGTTCATGGAACGTGTAAGCCACAGGGAAAGCCATTTAGATTATTTGTGGTATGTAAGGGGCAGTCTTATCGATTAGGGGTGCCCCTTAAAAATTATTTTGGTCAAACATTAGGAGGTAAATTCCAAAAGAAGCACGGCATGTTTTTCACATTAATTAAGAAAAGTGTTTCTAAGCCATTTAACAAAATCATGTTTCTTCTCCCTTTGTTTCTTTATCTCACACCTTTCACCACGCACAAAACCCAAATTATATATTGGATTGTCAATTTTGGCAATCCAGCCATGCATAGCTGTAATCTCAGAATGCAAAACGTAACCAATTCAAGATGCATGGTCACATTTCAAGGTTCCTAAGAGGTCAAGTGACACCAGTAACTTCAACCACTTTCTTTACACCAAAAATGTGTCAGCAAAACACAGGGCACACTTTCAAACAGCAGCGTGTGGTCCTTTATAAGGTACATTTATGTATTACCTTCACAAATGTCTTTTAAACTCTAAAAGAAGCACTATAAACAAGTGGTAGCATTGCATTAAAGCAAATATGATGAAATGACTGCATCCTCAATGCACTTCTTAACCATTGGATATTCAATGAAATTCAAATTTGGCACCATTATTTAAGCAAAATTCTTGCAAAAAGACAAATAACACCATGCAAAAAAAAGGAAATGAAAGCGGAATTGGCTCTTTATAATTTAAATTTTTTTTGTTTATTAGCCAGATATGATATCAAGTTAATGCCAACATGTTTTCCAAGTTAGAAATCACATCCATAAGAAATTACCTCATTCACTTGTTTATTTCTATACAAAAGTAAGCCAACACTGTATAGGGAAGCAGATATATATTTCAACCCCTGAGGTTGGATCCATTCACTAGCAATGATCTGCTTAATTAGATGAACACTCTTCTGTAATAAGAAAGGGGAAACCCATCAGCAAAATCAAACTTTGAAAAAGCAACATATTGTCCTTCATTTATATAGGATCAATAGTTCATTATTAAGTGAATGGCAATCACTTTGGATTTTTTAATTTTACAAGAAAGAGAGAACCTGCAACTTGTGTTTTGTTCTGCTGGATAGAATGAAAGTAGCAACAGATACAGTAAGAATCATCTTGTTCTCATCAAAACCAGCTGCCTCCCTCTTAGATTTGTTTCTGCACCCATGTATTAGAATTATTCAGAGAATGCTAGATAATATTGGTAGCTAAAGATGTCAGTCAAAGTTCCATCCATGGATAGTTTTAAATAGTAAACGAACCAAATGATGTAGAGGAAAGGAGAACAGGAGGGGAAGGAGAAGAAAAGAAAAGGGGAAAAACAAAGAAACTAATTACAGAGGACCTAACTTTGATCTACCAATTATACTTTCAAGCTAGCCTCAAATCTAAAATTTAACTTCTAATTGCATCTAGTATATCCTTGACATCTAACAGGATCTCCAATAAGGCCTTTCTTTAATGAACATGGGGAGACAGCATATATTATGCACTAGAAATGTTAAAATTTGAAAATGGGGAGTCATGTGTAGCAACATGCTGGCTCCTCATCTATTAAATTTAAAAGATATCACTAAAAGAAGGTCCTGATGCGCATTTTGTTATGTATGATGGATACAATAAATGCAACTAGAAGTATAGGAACAGATTGAAACTCGCTATAAGGACAGATTGCTTGATATTCTTCAATTCTCAAAAGTCTTTTTTTTCAATACTCAAAATCACAGCTATCTCAAATAAATCAACACTCGTCTAGCACGAAAACCAAAGTGGTATAAACTAAAAAGGAAATAGAATGAGAAAACATAATATCCCTTGGTAAAAATTAATCCTAAAATAAGTTTAATTGGTTAGTTGTGCATCTTATAGAGGTTAAAACAATTCTAATACACCTCCAACTGTTTTTTCTACTTCACTCAAGATAGGATCCTCCAACAAAGCACTATCCTCCTGGTTTCAAACCGATGATCGACAGACACAAGCAACAAGTACTGTTACTCCAAGAAAAAAAAAATATTTAATCAAACACAATACCCTTTGTGAGATTCTAAATGAAATGGAAAAGATGAACTCACTTGCTAGAGGATGCAAATATTACTCTTGTTATTTATAGAAAAGAAGATGCGGAAAATTATACATAATTACCTGTGAAAATATAAAACAACGTCACTGAACTGATGAAATGCTTCTTGGATGCTACACAGCATCATAGAAAGAGAAGCAACATCATTTTCAAAAATTATCTGTTTGTTCTGAGAGATCACACGTTCAGAAAGCGGCTTACAAAGGAACTTCAGTACATTTAAGTAGGCTAGTAGATAAACCTCTCTACTTTTTTGTGTGCAATTTAATAAGGTTCCATGGTGAGAATCTAAATGTATATCAGAAGCAAGATCTTGGTAGTCAATCCCACATAACACACAGTTCTCTTCGCAATTATCATAAAAGTAGCTTCGTAAGGAACCAAGTACGGGTGCTAAATTGCAAAGTGTAACTCCATCAAGAATACCAACTGCATGCTCATCTTTTGCACCTTTGGATGGCATAACATCACCAATCATGGACTTAGCATTATGATCAATGAAGGACAATCCAATGGCATAAAGTCTGATAATCATTTCCAATGGTGTCATAACCTGCCAAGCATGTTAAATTTCAAAGCATATACAAGTACATCCACATAATGATGTGATTGCTGCACAAAGTACGATAGACGGAAGCCTATAACTAAATCAAATACCTGACAGAAAGCGCCAGCTAAATCATTTAGGCATTCTGCAAAAGTACTACAAGAAATTGTGGTTGCAGCATGACATTTACTGGCACAATAAGCGACAAGTTCAACTAATTCTGTTCCCCAAATTTCCACTTCAACCTGCCAAAAAAAAAGTTGAAAATAATATCATCACTCCAGACAGAGCTTAAATACAGAAATTAAGTAAAATCTAGGAGTGTAACTTGAACTG
>Ga0325405_1004520_pt1 | contig 14179 bp, 2 predicted proteins | sample PopdelMetagenome_21_FD_205663 | JGI IMG/M metagenome (GOLD analysis project Ga0325405, IMG submission 205663) | Populus deltoides microbial communities from Bellville, Georgia, United States - Xylem-Control-R2 | ecosystem: Host-associated > Plants > Phyllosphere > Stem > Wood/Secondary xylem... | reverse complement strand
GAAACGAAAAAAATTAGGTCATGTGTCTAGGGATATTTTCATCATTTCTTATAGGTTTTATTTGTTTATTCCAAATTCATTGAGGGCATCTTAGTCTTTTTAACTTGATTAATAAACTTTTTAATCCAAAAATTGTTGGCGCTTGCTTTCCAAGCATCAGAGTGTGGGAGGCGTCTACACCCTTTAGATATCACATGTGGTGCCTCTCAGTGGCCAAACTTGCCATTTTATCATGTCTTTGAAAGTGTTGTTGTGTCCTCTCCCTCCTAGTATAGCACATGTCGGAGGTAGATGAGTCTATTTGTTCTCGTTGGTCTTTTTTTTTCCTTTATTTTTTATCCCTTTTATAAAAGTTCGGTTTATTTTCAATTTAGTCCTTTAATTACAATTTGTTATATATTATTTTTTCAATTCAGTTCTTATTCTTTTAATTTTTTTCCTTTGTCATTTTGTTAAAGTTTATTTAATTTTCAATTTCATCATTTTGTTATTTTTTTTCAATTTGATCCTCATTTTTTTTATTGTGTTTCTTTATATTAAAATTATTTCTCTTTTTAATTTAACACTCCAATAAAAAAAATTTGGTTGCCTTCTCATTTATTTCTTATTTTTAATTTCATCCACATTCTTTTAGCTATATTTTTTAGATCCTTTTGTGTAATCAATTTTTTTTCCATATTTATCTTTTAACGTTTGATTTACTGGGTATTAAGTTTTATGGTTTTTCCATTTATATGCTTCTAGTTTAATGACTTGAATCATGAGTTTGAAATATTAAAATGGATCAACATCCTTTTTTTGGATCATTTTATTTTCTAATTTCATCATTCGACGTTAATTTTTTATTCTAATTTTTATTTTTATTTTAATCAATGCTCTTTTAATATTTTTAAAATATTTTTTTTAATTCATGTTTCAATTAATATCCCTCCTTTATGACTTTTTATTTTGCTTGCTTAGCAATTTTAAAATATTTTAAAACAAACTAAATATTTTTACAAATAAAAAATATTTATTTTTAGATAATATTTCTAATATGTACATCCCTTGTATAATATTTTTCTTCTTTTATTTTATGAAATCAGTTTCATGTGTGTGTCAATTTATATTATTGTTTGATTTAATAAAAAATAATATTATTAAACAAATTCAATAAATACAATAGGGTAAATATCTCGTGTTGCGGAATCAAATTTCTTGATCTACATCTATTTTTTAATTTTTTCTTTTAGTTATCGTCCATGACTTTTATTTATTTACATATATAATTATTAATTTATTTAATTAGATATTTGAATAAGTTTTTCAATTTACTATTAAAATATTTTTATATAAAAAACACGACAAAAAGGCTTACATATAATTTTTTTTAGAAAAATTAATATAAGATATGTGATAAAACATGAGTCAAATAAATAGTTAATATATACAAACTTAACTTTTCATTGTAGCAATGAAAAAGACAAGCCTCTTTAATCCTCAAAAGTTTTAGGGATTTTTTTAATCTTATTTTCTAACATTTGATTTAATGGATAATAAACTTTATAATTTAATTTTTATAAAGTTATTATAGTTTTATATTTTGAGCTCTGAGTTTGATTTACCTTTTTAGTTGATTTATTGGAAATTTATTATTACTTGATTTTATTTTTTAATAATAGATTGATTAAATTATTATTATTTTTTTAAAAAAATCATTTTAAATAAATTCTTTTTCAAACTTTAAGGTAGGACCGCGTTCTGGGGCCAAAGGCAAGGATCTATTGTAACTATGTGGTGTTAAATTCTCGATTGGACATATGGTAAATGCATGCAGTTCTCGGGCACCTCAAACCGTACAATTAACAATTATTCTAGAACTTCATAAAGCCAGCCATTTTAGACCGAAAGAAGAAACTTGACCAAGTTTGCCTTACCATGATTAATAACAAAAAAAATATCTTCCATTTCTTTTTTCACTTTGACCTCGTGTTAAAAATAAATTATGTTTGACGACCTTCTGTGCACTACACGCGATTGGTATGCACGTGAGCAATGACTTAGATGACAGATCGGTTGCTGGGGTGCGAAAGGCATGGCTGGCGCGTTCACGTAGATTCTACGAAAGGAGCTAGGAAACAACTAGGAAAACACAAATGAAAGAAAACTCCGTTTCGCTGACCTTTATATTAATAGGTTTTTTGTTTTAATGTTTTAAAAATATTTTTTTTATTTTAAATTAATATTTTTAGATGTTTTTGTATCATTTTGATATACTAACATTAAAAATAATTTTTTAAAAATAAAAAATTATTATTTTCATATATTTTTAAATAAAAAATATTTTAAAAAATATCTACTACTATATTTTTAAATATTTTTTTAATTTTTAATTTTTACTTTTGAGATGTTTGATTGATCAAGACTGTAAATGTATCTTCTTCGATTCAAACTAGTTATTTAAAAAAATATAATTAAATTAAGATAAATACTTGAAAAACAAATTTCAATAAAAAAACATTGAAAAATATGTTTTGATATTTAATATGAAATCAAAACAAAATAAAAAAATTAATCTAAGAAATTTTATAAAATATTTATAATAAAAAATAAAAAATATATATATTTTTTAATTTTACTGAATATCCATGATCACAAACTTTAAAAACAATCTGTATATATTAGGTTCATATATGATAATCAATGAAATGATTTCTAATATTACAAAAAAAAACACGTTATGATCTTATTTTAAAACAAGTATAAAATTAAATAGTTTTTAATAAAATAATATTTTATTTATAATAAATTCTAACTAAAATTTAAGAAAAACATTTTAAAAATATTAATGGGATGGATAAAAAGAGACATGCACACGTGATCCAATTTGAAGATGCCTAGGCGCACACGAGTTCCAGGGGCATGCCCAAGCGCCTAATCTTCTTGTTCAATATTTTTTGTTTAATAGGCTAAATGACAAGTTTTTTAAAAGTAAATAAATGACATGTCATTTATTGGTAAAGTTTTTTTTATCATTAGAGTTGATTGAACAAATTGTTGGATCTTAAAAACCCATTTCACCAAATTTTTACATGAAAACATCTATGCATTTAAATAAAACTTATTTTCATTTCAAAACATCTTTAAATCGCTTAAAAAATTCAAATTTAAACCGGATAAAAAACATTCTCAAACTATAATCTATTTTTTCTTTAATGAGATGAAAGTTCAAAACACTCCTCTTATCGAGATAAACCTAATGATACTAAGATTAACCTTTTTTTTTTTGTTGGGATGTAGTTAACCTACTATTTTTTTCCTTTTTATTTTTTAATGACTTTCTCCTTTTTCTTTCAAAACTCAAGAATTGAAACGTAAAAAAAAATATTGTTTTTGATGAAGATTATCTTTAAAATGATGATAGTCTTTTCCACTGATATATGGCTAACAAAAGTATACCAAACATATTATTATATTTTATGGATTTTTTTTTGGGTAAAGTATTAACATATTATGATATTCTTGTTATAGAATAATACAAATTATATAAAGAGAACTTATTTAATAGTTTAAGTTATCAAGTTGAATTGATTCTTTTACATGGTATTAGAATCTTATTGATTAAGCGATCACAAATTCGAATCTTATTATCTTTGTTTTACTTAATAAAAATTAAATACAAGGTAGTGTGAGTTTGTATAAGTTTTGAACTTAAAAAGTTTTATTTAGAATATATATTAGAGTATGATATAAATTATATACGTTTATATTATTTCTCTTTTAACTACCACGAGATGCATGCCCGCGCGCTGCCGCGGGCTTAAAAAAAAATATTTAATTGTGCTGTAATTGTGAACCAGCGCTAAATAAGTAATAGAAACTAAAGGTATGATGGAACCAATATTTCATGACAGAAAAAAAGTTGTGTTGGTGATCAAAACTTAGAGACTGAACAAAATAATTTGTAGCAATTTACAATGTTTTGCAAGGAAAGATACATTGTTTTCGTCACATGATTTAGTTTTTCTGTTAATAAAAGGCAAAAAAAATTACAAAACTAAATTCTCTACCAACTTAATATTAAAAAAAAACAACAAAGATAAGTTTGGAAAGAAAAAAACCCATGAGGAAAAACGTTGTAGCAATTGACAATGTTTTGTGAGGAAAAATACAGCACTTTCCCTAATAAAATAAAATAAAAAACCATTGAGAGAAATACTGTAGCAATCCATAATGTTTTGTGAGAAAAACTACAATGCTTTCCCCATATGATCTAGTTTTATTGTAATTATAATTATTAACCAACTTAATATTTAAAAAAAATAGACAAAGATAATTTTGGAAAAAATAATAAAAAAATCATATAGGAAAACACTGCAATAATAATTCACAGTGTTTTAAAGAAAACATTATAAAGCTAAATTCTTAATTAGCTCAATATTAAAAAAAAATAAATTGACAGAGATAATTTTAGGGGAAAAATGTTTAAAAAAACACACAAAAAAGAGGAAAAAATCATGTTGGAAACACTATAGCAATTTATAGTGTTTTGTGATGAAAGCTACAGTGCTTCCTCACATGATTTAACATTATTTGTAATGACTTGTAATTGTAATTATCAACAATGTTTTGTGAGGAAAGCTATAATGCTTTCCCCACATGATTAAGTTTTATTACAAAGTTAAATTCTAACAAAATTAATATTAAAAAAATAAAATCAATGAAGATAATTTTGAAAAAAAATATTACAAAAAAAGAAAACACAAAAGAAATTGAAAAAAACCATTTGAGGAAAAATTGTATCAATCCATAGTGTTTGACAAAGATAATTTTAGGGAAAAACATAACAAAACAGAAAAAAATCATATGAGAAAAAACACTGTAGCAATCCACAGTAATTTGCGAGGAAAGTTACAGTGCTTTCCCCACATATTGTAAGTGTAATTTTTAACCAGCTCAATATTAAAATATATATATATATAATTTCAAAGAAAATCATAAAAAAACAAAAACGAAAAAAAACCATGCGGAGAAACACTGTAACAATCAATAATGTTTTAAAGAAAAAAATTACAAAACTAAATTCTCAATCAGCTCAATATAAAAAAAAATCAGCCCAATATAAAAAAAATCGACAAATATAAATTTGAAAAATAAAAAAATAAAATAAAAAACTACGTGGGAAAACACCGTAGCAATCCACATTATTTTAAATGAAAAAAATTACAAGGTGGAATTTTTAACCATCTCAATATTTAAAAAGTAAAATCAACAAAGTTAATTTTTTTAAAAAAAATTAAATGGAAAAAAAAAAGCAAAGTTGGAAAAAAAAAGAAAGTAATTTTCGAAAAAAAAAGGAGGGAAAGTTGGAAAAAAAAGAAAAAAAAAGAAGAAAAAGTATTATAAATTATTACTATTATAATTCACAATGTGATTTATTAGATATTGTTAATGTGATTTAATTCTCTAACATGAAATGGCACGCCTTGCCGTTCCATCAATCTATACAATGCTCTTTAATGGATGGATGTTGCATGGAATGGACTCACCACACTCGAAATGGATGTTGACTAGTTGCCGCAATTCACGATTCAATCATAGATGATCGGTGATGCCAGCAGCATATTTTAAAATATGCAACAGGAATCATAACTTGTAGATTCAGTATTATGATTCAACTTTATTTTTTAAAAAAATATGTTTTTAGTTTTATATTATTTTTTATATTTCTAGATTGTTTTCATAGGTTAAAATGAAAAGTAAAAATTTTAAAATAATAAAAAATTATTATTTTAATATACTTTTAAATAAAAAAATACTTTTAAAAAAACAATTTTTATCAGGAAAAAAAAACTTGATATAACTCCATACCACTCGTTTAAATAAACCAGGGATGATCTGCTTCCAATCTTATCCTATGAATCACTGGTCCAACCTCGGTCAAAAAAAAATAATATATATATATATACATATATATATATATATATATATATATAATTTTAGTCTATAAAAGTTTATTTCAGTTTTCGAATATTAATTTTCTTCCTTGTAGATGTGACTAAACAGAAAATTATTTATTTATTTGTTAAGTTATATTTAGTTTTTTTTTTCTAAATATAAGTTTATAAATAGGATGATTATATTTTTAAATTATTATGTCTTTAATATCCTTATACATTTATAGATTATCCATGAGACTCAAAGCTCGTGGTTTTATAAACAAAACTCATTAAAAATAAAATCTATAACGAATTTATAAAAAAAAAACTCTAATTCGATAGAGCGGATGTAATGGATTTTAATTTTATTAACTAAATCAAATGTATTAAATATAATAAAATTGTAGCTGGAGTAATAATATATTTACGCACTTAATAAAACTTCGTAATTACTATGTTTGGTGTGTCTTCGAGCATTTTAAGCATGCAATTAATCAAATGGATGGGCAATATGGTAATATGAGTGGAGAGTGTAGAACACGTGGCAAGCAATAAAACAAAAATATACGTCACCACCACTTGAAATAAATCCCGAAAAAATTGAGTTCTCCCTTTAAATAAAAAACAAGCATTCAACACGACAGAGCACAGCACGTATTGCCTCTCACCTGTAACCCTTATTTCTCCTCGATATTACCCCCCCACTCTCTCCCTCTCCGGCGATCAACTCGTATCTTAGTTAATTTTCTCACCGGAACCAGCAATTTTGACTTCTCACTTCTCCGGTATCTAATTTTAAATCACGCGATTCAACCGGTCCATTGATAGCACAAATCATCAAATCATGAATCCTGAATAGTAAGCTATCATCATCAAACACTTTTTTTTACCCTTGAATTCTTCTTCTTTCCCCCCCCTTAATTGTGTTAAATATAGGTGAAATTGTATTGGATCTGATTGTTGTTGGTTAATTGATTCCTTAATTCGCAAGTATGCAAGTTTGTTTGTTTCGTCCTTTAATTCTTTTTGGTAGGATTATGATTTAATTATGTGATGGATTTTGATGATTAGATCTAGGTGCTTTGCCTTCAGATCCGTTGACATTTTTTTTTTATAACTTGTAATTCAATCGATTGCAATTTCGCTATTAATTGGGAAAGATTTGTTTTTTTTTTTCCCTTCAATAGGTAATTGGGAGTAGGAGGGTGTTTCAACCTTCTATTTTGATGATCTTTGTGATTGTATTACGAAAGGGAAAGAATAAAAAAACAACCATATGACTTTGATTCTTATTTTGCAGCGATTATTTGTTTAAGCTTTTGCTTATTGGAGATTCTGGTGTTGGAAAATCATGTCTACTTTTGAGGTTTGCTGTAAGTTTCTTCTATTCTTCTCTCAGCTATTTGTCTATATGGAATCCATGTGTCATGCTGTAGTAGTGTACTAATAATCATGATTCTCTAATTTTTTTTGTATGTTTTTTTAACAGGATGATTCATATCTGGAGAGTTACATCAGTACCATCGGAGTGGACTTTGTAAGCTATTATCTTTACACTTTTTTTCCCTTTATCTTCAATTATGTAATCATGGGATTGATTTATTTTTTTTGTTCTACTGTCTAGAAAATCCGCACTGTGGAACAGGACGGGAAAACCATTAAACTACAAATTGTAAGTTATAAAATCGTCTTGATGGCCTCTTGAGTTATTTTTTCTGGATTTCAGTCTCAACATCTGCTTTGATCTTGATTAAAATTGTGTTCAACTTAATTGGTTGTGTTGAGCATTTCTTTCTTTTCTTTTTCTTTTTTTTCCTGGTGGGGTGGGGAATGGTCGTTTGAGGTTGGGTTAGCTGTAACTGTCTTTGAGACACAATGTTTTCTATTTATCTTATAAAAATGTGGTGCACTGATGGCAATATAAAAATTTCTTGGATATGGCAATGTTCGGTACGTAATTATTAAGTGTGTTTCTTGGTTTACTAAATTTGCAGTGGGACACAGCTGGTCAAGAGCGTTTTAGGACAATTACAAGCAGTTATTATCGTGGAGCTCATGGAATCATTGTGAGATTGCCTCTCTCTCTCTCCTCCTCTCTCCTTGTTTACTTAATACCTTACTTTTCGTCTCGTTGTGAGATTTGTCTTATTGATTGCATTTTGGCTAGGTTGTTTACGATGTCACAGACCAAGAGAGCTTCAACAATGTTAAACAATGGCTGAATGAAATTGACCGTTATGCAAGTGAAAATGTGAACAAGCTTCTAGTTGGGAACAAGTGCGACCTCACTGCTAACAAAGTCGTCTCGTATGAGACAGCAAAGGTAATTTAGTCATCTACTTTCTTTTGTTTGTTTTTGCATGTTGAAATATATTGGTTCACTTTACAGTCAGATGAGTCTGGAAGTTTTAATAAGGAAATCGCATCTTTATTCAGGCTTTTGCTGATGAAATTGGGATCCCTTTCATGGAGACAAGTGCAAAAAATGCCACCAATGTTGAGCAGGCTTTCATGGCTATGGCTGCAGAGATCAAGAACAGGTACTCTTAATTTTGTCCTTACGTTGCAAACTCTTTTTTTAATGGAATCCATTATTTCCTTGCTGAATAGGGGGGCGTTTTGCCATAGAAATTCCACAGACTTCTCGTTATTGTGGAGAATTTTATAACATGAGCATGTTTTAGACTACTGGCCTCTTACGTTTTGATTCTTATCCATCAGGATGGCAAGCCAGCCGGCCATGAACAACGCAAGGCCCCCAACAGTGCAGATTCGAGGACAGCCTGTCAACCAGAAGTCTGGTTGCTGCTCCTCTTAGAAAAGAGTCGAAGTTGGCTTGTGATGTTATAACCATGTTGGCATGTAAACCTAGTTCGTCTATTCTCAAAGCTTTGATATGAAGATTATTTGTTATGATTTGCATTTCTGTCAGATGTTTAACACTTATGTTTAAACTTCCATTCTTTTAAATGTATTTGATTTTAAAAACATCTGTACAAAATAGGAATACTGGTTAATAGCAGTATTTGCCTTGTCATTCCCTTATAACATCTGTACTAAATAGGAACTTGATCGTGCTGTTTTAATTTTATTTTTGGTTGTTAACGTGCGCACTTGATCACGCCGATGCACCTGATATGTGGCTTTGCAATCTCGCGATTTTTCTAATAGAATTGCGAAATATGCGTAATAGACAAATAAGTCGTATAAACCATGCATTATAACGGGAAAAAGAATACTTAGAAATATAAAAACTGAAATCAATTCTGTAAACCGTGACAACTCTCAAGAAGATCAAATGAAAAGCCCAGGATAACAACGGCAATAATTATTAGAGAGGATGGGGTTTGATCTTCTGGTTTCCCTTACCACCAAGACTGGATATCAGGCAAGGCTCAAGAAATTAATTTAGCGAGTAGAGTAGAGAATAAATGCTCCCCGTTTCGAGTCGGGCAATTGAAATCATCAGTGAAGAAACTGTTTTATAATGAAGGATTTGTCTGATATGATATCATGGTTTGACCAGAGCTGTCCTACCGTGAATGCTTATTGAGGAGAAACAGTAACCGCAAGAAAACTCATATCTTTCTTAAAGCCGCCAAGAAAAATCTCTTTTCGGCAACTCCGCCAGCTTTTCGCATTTGACAGCGGGATGGGAACAAAACTTTCGCCGTCCCTTTAGAATGCTCATAAAGTAAACCGAACTGATGCTTGGAGTCAGGCGTTGACTGTAGCACATTTGGTTGGCTGAAAGGTCATATGAAATGTCCAGTGATGGGAACAACCAAATTACTGGTTTGCTACGGCGAGGGATTTGTCATTTTCTTTTCTGCAATCATAACTGGACAACCTTTGATCCTGAAACATGACTCTGGTGAGATGCAGGCATTAGAAACGTTTTTCTCCCAGTTTGAATAATCTGATGACCTCTGCCAGCGGCCTGAAGGTACACTGGAAACTCAGTGTCTCAAAAGTTGGATAGTAAACTTGAAAGTCATGGTCAAACTCCAAGGCTAACAGCATACCATCTCTCCACCACACTGCACAATCATTCTCCCGTATATCTGCAATAATGTTATATACTTGTATCCTTTGTGGATATCACAGTTTTTAAAAACCTCCTGAAGTTCCTGAACCGCCGCGTCAGACAATCTGATGACATCACGAGTCTTCTGACTGGCCAAAAGGCCATGGCTTCACAATCTTGTACACATCCAACTCCTTTCATAATGCAATGCAGATTTAAGATTTCAGTGCCTAGCATATCATAGCGGTGAGCAACTGCTGCCATCCTGGATGTGAGGGCATGCCAGATCGAGTGTTGACTCCATCTAATTCACAGATGGAACCACACCCATGGCCTTGCTCATAAGGTTAACATTACTCCTTCCCTTCCTAGCCATTGCAGTTCCAGGGCCCCTAGTCTATTGCTTTTTTCTATTATTCTGTTCAAATTTAAAGACAAGGTCAGCTGATTCCACCCTTTTCAATCACGCTAGATTCTAAACACGAAAACTCAATCAAACTAAACCACCACCTAATTTGAACAATTAACTGCATTATTCAATGCAACTCAGTACTGTTCTTATTTCTTTGTCGGACTTGCTTCTATTCATCTAACTTAACGGTTGCAACTCTATCTGTTGATTGACAAATCAACTTCAGCAAGTAACCACCTGCATTTGCCACCATATCAAGCTTAAGTTAGTCCTTGAAGATTTGACACCAGCTTTAATATTTAATGCAACATAAGTTCCAAGTAGAGGAGAGCATGGCTTCAAGAACCTTAGCTACCTTGACAAGTGCCAACTTGACCAGGCTGTTATGATCAAGTAGAAGTCAAAAGTCTGCCTATTATTACCTCTCCTGTTGAACCGATCCTTCATAGAGACCCATACATGTCCAACTGCAACTAATGGGTCAAAAACTTCTACAAGAGAATTTTCCAACCTACCAGTAATCAGCACAAGAGCAATGCCCATCCTTAAAATGATGAAACCTCGTAGTATCTCTAACAATGATTTCCCTTCTTTCTATTTGTGATATGTACTTGGTAGCTCTATGACAATCTCCGCATACTCTCAGGTTTTTAAACACCCTGATTGGAGTACCAGGTGGCAATTTTATAAGGCCATAAGCAATTGCCAACTTTTCACTGTGCCACGATAAAAGCTGCTCTTTTTGCTCTTCCCCTACATCATGCAATGCAAATTCAAGATCTGGCACATACCCTGCTAACTTCATTTTCTTTTCCAACTCCTTCAGTTTCCCATGTATAGAAGCTAATTCTGGGTGAAACTTATCGCCTGATCTGAACTGATGGGCCATACTCTTAACCTCAATCCAACTGTACCCTGGTGTCTTCACCACCTTGCAGGTTTTCATTGATTTTCTAACTCTAGCAACATGGTCCCATCTTTTTGTAGCTGCATAAACATTAGCAAGTTGAACATAACCAGTTGCACTAGCTGGATCAAGATTAAGCAACTTCTGGGAAGCGAATTCTGCCATCTCAGTGTTCTTGTGTATTCTACAAGCACCCAAAAGGGTTCCAAATACAGCAGCATGAGGTTTGAAAGGCATTTTCTCGATCAAATCTACAGCCTCTACTAACTTACCTGCCCGACCAAGAAGATCAACCATGCATGTATAATGATCAGGCTTAGCTACAAGTCCATAATCCTTCGCCATTGAATGGAAATATTTAACCCCAAGGTCTGTAAATCCAGCATGGTTACAGGCCATTAATACCGCAACAAAAGTGATCCAGTCTGGCTTCATTCCTTTCTCTATCATCTCATCAAACAAACCCAGAGCTTTTTTACCTTCTCCATGTTGAGCATAACCAGAAATCATTGCATTCCAAGTGACAACATCCCTCCTTGGAACCTGAACAAACAATTTCCAGCCATCCTCCAAAACTCCACACTTACAGTACATGCTAATCAACGAAGTTCCTGCAGTTGTATCATCACACAGCGGAGACTTACAAACTAGCTGATGCACTTGCCTGCCCAATTGTAAAGCAGATAACTCACTACACCCTAACGAAGCACTGCTCAAAGTTGACGAATTTGGCTGAATACCAAATCCCACCATTGTTCGGAAAAGTTTTACACCATCCTCAGCTCTGTGATTCTCAATATAACCTGCAATCATAGCATTCCAAGTCACCAAATTTTTCTCGGGCATCTTTTCAAACAATCTTTCTGCCAATCCAATCCTCCCAAGCTTCATGTACCCGGTGATCATAGCGGTCCAGGCCACCACACTCTTAAATGGCGTTTTTTCGAACAACTTTAACGCGGAGTCCAGGTCCCCACACTCTACATAACCTGAAATCATAGCATTCCAAGTGACTACATTTTTCGTTGGCATTATCAAGAACAAGTCGCGTGCTTTGTCCATTTGCTGATTCTGCGCAAAACCGGTTATCATTGTATTCCAAGAAGGTGTGTCTTTAATAGGCATATCTTCAAAGAAAGCCTGAGCTCTTTCCATGTTAGAATTACGTACATAACAAGATAACATGGTGTTATACGAGACAGCATCTGGTTCAGGTATTTTAACAAACAGTTCTTGGGCTTCCTTCAATTTACCGCGCTTCTTTGACAAACCCGCCAAAACCGAATTCCAAGTAACTGTTGTCTTAACAGTCATGTTGTCGAACACGATAAGAGCAGAATCTAAGTCGCCGCATCTGATATGGCTAGTGATCATCTTGTTTGATAAAATGACGTCACTAGATTTGGCATGGTGGTGAAGTGGTTTAGTAGATTTGCCAAAAATAGTAGGATACAATTGGGTTTTGGTTGAGGAATTTGCTTCTCTGTTAGGATCGGCATTTGGGTTTTGGATTGTGCAGGTGGAGAGAGAAGAAGCATGCTGTTTGGCGGGTGAGAAAGTCTTGAGGAAATGGAGGGAAAGTGGGTTTTCTGTTTTGTTGGGAAATAATACATTTTCAATACCGAGGTTTGGGAAGTAAAAAGAAGAGAATTTTTGGGTTATCGTTTTCATTGGGTAAGTAAACTCTGCATGGGGTAGATGAAATAGTCGGAGATGAGATTAAGAGTCCTTCTCTGGTAGGTTTCTGTTTTGTAAAACCTTTCTTCTTTTTGGAGTTTTCTTTCAATGCGTTCTAAAATCAGAAAGAGGAAACCGCGACGGTGTCGTGCGGGTGGTTGGGTTTCTCCGCATATCAAACATGCATTTTGCTGGGCTATATGATCGAAAATAGTCGGTTCACCGTTCAGGTTGAAGCTGAGTTCACATCACTGTAACACTGCAAGTCTTCATGCACAGTTAAATCGTGAAGGAAACAACTTCTTCTCTGCCCGTTCCTCCCCTGCAAATTGGGTGACAACTCACAACGATGACTGATGTTCTGGGATTGGTAGAGGGTCGACTAAATACTGAATACCTATACAAAAATAAAGTATTATCAACTAAATACATTAAATAATGTTATTTTATAAGTGTTTAGAATAGACCCCTTTGTGTTCAATTTAGGCAACCTAGTCCTGTGAAGCGAATGGTCGACTGAAAAGAATCTATTTCGTTTTTATATATGTATTTTTATATTGAATAAAAAATTAATTTTAATAAATACAATTGGATAAATATTACATGAAAGATTAAATATCTTAATTTTTCTAGTTTTGTTATTAATTATAGTAAATATTTTTTTATTTATATAAATAATTCTTGATTTTTTTAATTAAATACTCATATAAATTTTTTAGAATTTTTTTTAATGTAAAAAGACACCTTGAAAAGGTTTTTATATCCACTATTTATGGAAAAAAAAATATATAGAACTTGTTACGAATCGAGTTAATTAAATAGCTAGATAGTTTATAGTTGATTTTTCCATCCTTGTCCGTAAAGCTTGTTTAAGAGTATGGTTGCAGTTGTTTTTCAAAGTGTTTTTCATGTCGAATAAATCAAAATAATATTTTTTTATTTTTTAAAATTTATTTTTAAAATCAGCGCATCAAAACGATCCAAAACACATAAAAAAATTAATTTTTAATAAAAAAAATTTAATTTTTTAAAAACACGGGTACAACCACGTTTCCAAACATCCATTATAATCGCGAAATCAAGGGACAGAAGCATCTTCAATCTGGATAAAATATTTGAATTTTTTGTTTTTTTGTGAAAACGAGTTGGAGTAGATGTAATTGGGAGTTTAGCACAAGCTAAGCATTATAATTTATTAATGTTATTTAGACTTGGGAATTTTAAACACAATTTAATTA
>Ga0325405_1004517_pt1 | contig 14181 bp, 3 predicted proteins | sample PopdelMetagenome_21_FD_205663 | JGI IMG/M metagenome (GOLD analysis project Ga0325405, IMG submission 205663) | Populus deltoides microbial communities from Bellville, Georgia, United States - Xylem-Control-R2 | ecosystem: Host-associated > Plants > Phyllosphere > Stem > Wood/Secondary xylem... | reverse complement strand
CTCCTTCACCTTTACCGATGATTGTGGAATACAACTACTATTATTATTGTTGCTTCGGCGTTGAAACCAGCGACGAACACCGTTCACGAGCGTTCCACTCCCACCCATATATATATATTAAAAAAAATACTGGTGATTTCCCTTTCTTCTTTTACAGCCACCAACTTCCCAGCATTCCTCGCTCTCTCCCCCTATTTTATCTCTCGGATTGCCATCTATTCAAAAAAAACCTCTTGTCTTGTCACTCCTGGGATGATCTCTCTCTCTCTCTATATATATGTGTGTGTGTGTGTACGTGTGTTTGGGTTTTTTTCTCTCTCTCATTTATGTGTGAAACATGGACTGGGAGATGCGTGCGGAGGAGAGGGAGAAAAACATGCGCCGTCCCTTGTCTGGTTGGCTACTCTTTAGGCTTGTGACTTTGTGACATGACATCACATAATTAGCCTCATAGGACGGCCGGACGGACGGACGGGGACATATTCTTGTGTCTTCAATTATATAACAGTGGATAAATAAACCAGTACAAAAATAATATACGTGTTGCATTTTCATTTCCACAAGTATTTGATTATCTTCACCCTTTAAAGAAAAAAAATTAGTGACGAGATTAGAATATAAAATTCGTACTTAAAAGAAATACTTTACCTAGTATGTGTACTAATTTCGTGGCACGTGTTTGTTTAGTTGTTAAGGTAAAAAGTAGAAAACCAAACTTTGATGGTCTAGTCTAGTTAGATGATGTAAACTCTTTTGTTCGTTTTGGGAAAGTTGTAGTAGCTTTTGAAAACCTATAAATCCTACCTTCTCAGGATAATTTAAGGAAAAGTTGTAATTTTGTTTTTAGGGATTGTTTTTTTTAATGTAATGACGGTTAGTTTTTAAAATATTTTTCGTGTTAAAATATATTAAAATAATATTATTTTTTTATTTTTTAAAAATTATTTTTAAGATTAGCGCATCACAACAAACCAAAATATTTAAAAAAGTTAAATTTTTTGGGAACGCGATGCAAACCACGTTTCCAAACATAAAAATATTACTAAACACTTAAAAGTTACATTAATGATTAAAAACAACAACCAAAGAATACTATTTGTATTTTAGGAAAGATAATTTTAATCTAAATTTTTATATTTTTAAAATAAAATTTATATAAAGGATATATATTTAAAGATAATACTTTTTATTTTTTATCTCTAAAATACCCATGTAAAATACATCTAATTCAAAATTATCCAATCAAAGTATCCAAGAATAAAAGTAATTCTTATCGTAGTTTTATAACTGACCTAAGACAAAGTCAAGTTAACGAGACAAGAGGGTCCACCTTTGACCCAAATTAACCTATCTTTTTAAAATGATCAAAATAATGTTGTTTTGATAAAAAAATCAGAAAAATTCAATAAGTTTTATCTCGGATTGCTAGTCAATCCAAGTTTTTTATTGAGTCTAGCCGAGTCAATTTTCACTATATTTTCTTTTAAGCTCGGATTACTTCAGGCTCATGGTTTAATGAGTCCTAGGTTAGCCACTACTAGAAATTCGCTTAATACCAACGGAATTGCCGACGGAATAATTCTGTAGGTAATTTGGGGTCGCCATTACCGACAGACTTTACTCTGTCGGTAATTTCATCGTTATATATCGATGAAATTACAGACAGAATGTTGCGAATTTAAAAAAAGAGGGTGGTTCGCTGACATGGAGGTTATTGCAGGTATTTTTTACTGACGGAATCACCGAGGGATTCAAAACGTCAGCTTCGTATGGTGACGTGACTGATTCACCGATGGAAATGCCGATGAAATCACCAACAGATTCAAAACAGCAGCACCGTACAGTGACGTGCCTTGTTTGCCAACAGAGTAACCGATGGAATCACAGACGGAATAGTCCATCGATGAAGCCATCAGAAAAAGTTAATCGATGCATGGTTTAGCAGATTTGAGGTTGGTGTTAATTTCTAATTTCCAACTTATTTCTAATAATTTATTAATATAATTGTAAATAAATTATTATTTTTATTTATCTAATTATTTATACACAGCACAAATTTGCCTAGGACAGGGCGCATGACAAAGTTGTGAGGAGGGTGTGGGAAAATCACGCGGCAACTAGGTAACATCGAAAACAATACAAGATTTTTTTAGAAAAGCATTTATGTTTCAACTTCCAATTTCTCGCTATGGAAGTAGGTTGCGTGATTTTTGGTATGGAGCACAAAAAAAGGCAAAAAAATCGCGAGAGATAGGGGTCTCCAAGGCTGGAACGACGTGGTAGTTTGGAAAGATTTCAAACAGATATACATCCGGGAAGATATATGGCCGCGTTATCTTGAGCATGTGACGTCTAAGCGGTTCACACAACGCTCGCAGTCCGGTGCTGGCAATCGGAATCGACCAATTCATGGGTCGGTGACAACGAACACCGGCAGCTCCGTTTCATTTGCTGCACATGCGAAACGGATGGTAAAATTAATTTAAATGAAATATATCGTTAAATTAATTTGTTGTTAATTAATCTTTTTTCATTATAGGCTACATCTCTTGGACGTGAGCCAAACCCAATGGAGCTGTTTGTGGAGACGCACGTGCGGAGTCAAGACCGCCAAAAGGGCGCGCAACAGTTCGTTGACAACCGTGCTCAACACTTCGTGGTATGTTCGTTCAACCATTTTATTTTGTAAGTTATTATTTTTATTGAATTGAATATGATGATTACTTTTTCTATTTTCAGGAGACATATAATAGTCGGTTGAGGGAGAGATATAGGGACGATCCTTTGACCCATCCGGAATTCGATCCGGATTTATGGATGGAGGTTGGATCGTCTGGTGGACCCGATAAAAATCGGGTTTGCGGGCTCTCCAACACAACGGCCGAGAACTTACGGGCAGCCCGTAGTGTTTCAACCGTTGGGAGCTCCCAATCAGTATTGAGCACCCAACCTAAGGAGTTCGTGGCCTTGCAGCAACACATGGCTCAGCTCATAAAAAATATGACCCCCTATCAGCAGTGTATGCACAACTCAAAGCAGAGAATGCACAACAAAAGACGGAGGATGCACAACGGTATGCATAACTCAAAGAAGAGAATGCACAACAAAAAACGAAGAATACACAACAAAAAGCGGAGGATGCATAATAGTATGCACAGCAAAAAACGGAGCATGACCAGCTTCGCGAATTTGTCATGAACATGGCATCACAGAGTGGTGATAAATGTTCGCCTCCTTCTTTTTGGCCATATAACAACTAGCCTCCTCCTTCAACTCCACTATTATGTTAATTTGTAATGAATATTATTTAACTTTAATAGTTAATTTAATATTTTTTTAAAACATATTCAGTTTGTAATGAATATTATTTAACTTTATTTCTTTTGTTTTTGATATTTAATAAAAAATTTATTTGCATAATTGGTTTTTATTACCATTAATTTATATAACTTTATATTATGTATTCTAAATAATTTTTTAAAAACATATTTAAAAATAATCACAGAGGGTTTTACCGACGGAATCTATCCGTTGGCATTTGACATCAGCTGCAACAGTCACCGACAAATTTACAGATGGATATATTCGGTCGGTATTATACACTCACCGACAACTTTACCGACGGACGTAATCCGTCGGTCATTTACAGTGCCTGCCACAATGACCGACGAATGTACAAACGGATATCTTCGGTCGGTACTCAAAACATTCATCGATAATTTTACCGACGGTTTCAATCCGTCGGTATGTCACACTATCACTGACAGGCAAAATCCGTCGGTATATTTCAAGCGGGAAACTTTTTTTTGCACTCAATTTCCGTCTGTAAAACCATCGGCAAATGTTTTTTTATTTTTCCGACAGATATAGCGACGAACTCTGGGATTACCAATGAAAGGAAAGCCGACGAACGTATTCTATCGGTGATGATGTTGGTAAATAAATTACTTATGAAATCTTAATCACATATCGATGGAATATTTTCGTTGGTAAAATTGTGAAATCTTGTAATGAGCTAAGTTCTGCACTGACCCATCGAGTCGGTTCAGATTTTATAACTAGAGTTATTATACTATTATTAACTCTAACATTTAGTATAAAACTATATATATATATATATATATATATATATATATATATATAAGTTCGATTGTAATGTTGGGTTTCCCAAAACATATATATGCAGCGGGAAATGGTACATTTAAAATTCTTCAAGAGCCTTAAGGATCTTGTTAGAAAGATTTAGAGATTTTTAGGGTTTATACAAAGATTACATGAAGATCAGATGTTCTTTTCGGCTTTGAATTATTGCTTCAAGGTTGGGTTACCGCAAACCACAAGTCAATAAAGTATCTAGCCTTTAAAAAATATCTTAAATTCTTTTAGGCGAGAGGAATTGGTATGCATTTGAGTTCTAGCTATTTTATTTTATATTTTTTTAGTGTTCTGTAACTTATGTAGTTTTATGTATTGTGTACTATATGAAAAATAACATGCATAACATTTAATTTGTAAGGAAACCTGAAAACCCTATAAATAGCAAAATATTAATTTACCCCCTGAATAATATTATTTACATTATTTCAAGATAATTTTAGAAATTTGTTCAATCAAGTCCCTACTTAATTTTTCTAGGTCTAGAATTGTTATTCCATGTATAAATTACACTCTAATCCTCAATTTCAAAACTTATTTATAATCAAGTCACACTTGATTAAGCATTCTATTTTAATTTCCAGCCAATGATTCTTATGTGTGTTACCCATTAAGTTCCCTAATAAATTGGCTCAAATATAAATTATAATCCTAAATAAAATAGGATTAAATAAATTAAAAATTTTAATTTATTATCAATTTAATAATTGATTGATTTATATTTGAAGATCAAGTACAATATCTAGCAACCTACTAAATATTAGAAAAGTTATACGTGGTTTGACTTAACCTTTCAGTGACCAGTTTCTCAGTGTAATCTTTATACCTTCATTAACAATGTTCTAATTTAAACATTATAGCATGGAGTATGCTTGCTATGTCAAATTATTTTTGTTCTTAACATCATATTCATTAATTCTCTGAATAAGATTTGAAACTCTTTTCAAATCTCATTTTACCTTACGCAAGGATTTACAATCAATATTGTTTGAGAATACATGTAACATTTTCTTTAAATTACTTAGGGTGATGAATTCTCTCTTGATTACTTAAATATCTTCATGTAGTTTATGTTATACCCAATATCTGTTAATTTGTTACCCTTGATTAGAACAACATATAGAGGGATCAAAACATAACTCATTATATAAGATAACTTAGTGATCTCAAGTTCAAGAATCACTTACACAACCATCGCATGAGCCTTTCTATGAACACAAATGATCTCTCCATAGAAAATTCTCATGTAGGTCAATTCAATTTACATGTAATTTGACAAGCACTTGCATATTAGTTCTAGATATCTCTCATACATCAGCTTATATGAACAATTGCTTCTTTTCATAGATGAAAAAACATACTATGTACCAATTTCAACTGCTCCAGTTAATAGTAAGTACTAATAGAGCATTGATTAGGAACATTTTCATAACAATGCTTTGGTGCAATAAGAATCTCATAATTATAGCAACTTTATAATTTTATTTGGAAAGCGTTTTTGTCCCAAGAACTTTATCTTTACTCTAAATTCATTAATCAAATATTAGATTCATTTATTAAATATTTGATGGATATTAAAGATAAATATGTCTATATTAATAAATTAAATATATTTACATGAACAAAATCAATGTTGCATGTAACTAAATGATTGTCTACAAGGCATGTACACTTCTATATTAAGGGTTAAATAATTTTTTTATTTAATTTTTTCATCATCAACTAATCAAGATATAAAGATATTTATAAAAGATGATCTTTTGTAGGTACTACCCACAAGTTACCTTGACCTGCCAAGTATCAAGTACAAGTTATCAACCACCTTGGGTATGAAGAATGGATGAGATTGCTAGAACCAATTGATTAATCGATTATCCAACCCGAGAGCCGTGTTCCCGAGCTACTTGGATTTTTAGGACTTCATCAGTGGCGCCATCTGTGGGAAACTAATAAAAAAGCCATCGGTTTCTTCTTAAAACTTGTTTTTTGTATTTTTCAAGTTATTTCATGGCACACAATCAATGCACACCTAGGCTAGGACGCAGGACAAGGCTACTCGTTGCCGCAAACACTCCTACCCAACAAGAGCTTTAACAACTCACCAGTCATGTGCAACTCCTTACCCTGGTCATGTTGGCAACGCGAGGGAAATGGAAAATCAAATTTGACATAGTAAATATTAGTGCATCATAATGAACATTTATGCACAAAATAAAATATTGGTGCACCATAATAATCATTTGTGCATAAAGCCACAATGTTTTGTGGACAAATGCTCTTTTGTGACCACTCCAGAATTAAAAGTGAGATCCCGTTTTTGTCTTGGTTATATTAATTTTGCAACCCTGCAATCCTAAATGGGTTCTTACTATCCTAATTGCCCTCATCAAACCATCAAGTATGATTAAATTTTGATCAGTAAATTTAGAGCTTGTTTGAAAATATATTAAAAAATATTTTTCACTTAAAAATCTATTAAAAACTAAAAATATAATTAAACCACAATACAAAAATAGAACCTAACACATCTTCTTTTTTTTTAGAAATCTAAATTAATTTATCAAGGGCCCGACATCTCCTACTTCCTGGGGGGGAATGTGGCACATGTTCAAGGAAGGAAGCATCGAGTTCTCCTTCGGAAAATGTTTCCTCCAAGAACCGAATACTTAATTTGTCATGTCATATTGTCTCCTCAAAGCACGTTGACCCCATCTCCCTCAGTGCAAGTTAGGTCTTACAAACTGTCCATCTCCATCAGTGCAAATATGTTACTGCCCATAAATAGAGGCATCTACATCATCCGTGCTAGCTAGAACCATGAGAGGCATGCGACATAGACAAATGGAGGTGCACTTTACTAGGTAGAGAAAATGAGTGGTTGTGGGCCTATATTCCTCCTGTTTGTTAAGCTACTATGACTCTAAAAGAGGCTAGTACGCGTGTGGGCTAGTTACTTTTGATAGGTTTGGTGCGTACAAGCTTCGGTGGTCAAAGCTTATGGCTTCGGGATCTTACTTGGGTTGCAAGTGTGGGTTAAAGACAAAAACATTTACAATGGGTTTATTTTACTATGTTTTATTTAGGTTTTATTTAGGTGTTTTTTTTCCTTACCTGATGAGACAGATCTAACCACAAGAATTTTTGAGTTTAATTTTGAATTTTTATAGATCATAGATAGATTTATCAAGGTATAGGGGGTCAAAAATGAATTCAAAAATAAATTTTAAAGCCAAAAAAATCAAAGTTCTATTTTTCGAACGACTTCTAGTTATTGTATTCTACAAAATATAGACAACACATCATCTATTATTTTTTTAAAAAAAAGTGGATAACTTAAGGAAATCTATTATTGACGAGTATGAGATGATCTTGAGAAAAATTACAATAAACCAACATAAATAAATTATATAATCAAATTGACACACACACACACACATATAAAGTTACAGTCACATTCTATTTTCTTAATGTTATCATTATCCACTTGTAATCTGGGTAACTAGTCAATACCGATACAAATTTGATATCATCAACTTTTGTTCTGATAATTAGCAAATCAAATTTTCTAATACATGTGGATGACAAAGAACTCATTGACATCATTAGCCTTCTCATTACCCGGAATTAGCTAATCAAGTTCATTTCCTAATTATATTTGCTTTGTATTAATGCCGATACCAATGAACCTCATCGGTATCATTAGTTTCTAAAACCAAGAATAACTAATCAAGTCTAGGAAATATCGATACCAATATAACTCATTGACATCATTAGTCTTCCAACCAGGAACAACTAATCAAACTTGACAAATATTGATACCAATATAACTCATTGGTATCATTAGTCTTTGAAACCGTAAATGACTTATTAAGTTTGAAAAATGTTGATACAAATGTAACCCGTTGGTATCATTAGTCTCTCAAATCGGTAACGACTAATAAATTTGAAAAATACCGATACCAATATAACTCATTAGTATCATTAGTCTTCTAAACTGGGAACGACTAATCAAATTTTAGAAATGTCGATACTAATACAACTTATTGATATCATTAGTCTCCCAAAACGAAATTGACTTATCAAATTTGAGATATGTCAATACCAATATAACTCATCGGTATCATTAGTCTCCCAACCGGGAATGACTAATCGAATTTAAAAAATATCGATACCAATATAACCAATTGGTATCATTAGTCTTCCAAACCCGGAATGACTAATCAAATTTAAGAAGTGTCAATACCAATATAAACAATTGATATTATTAGTCTTCCAAACTCGGAATGACTAATCAAATTCCTTAGTATTGTCAATTGTCCACTTTATCAATGTCGATGCCAATATACCCATTGACATCATTAGCTTCTATAACTTTGAACGACTAATCAAATTCAAGTCAATGTCAATATTGATGTATTATATTGATGTTATTAGCTTCCAAACCTTGGACAACTAGTAAAACTCACATTTTTTTTTTTTACTTTTTTTATTCTTTTATACCTTACTCTTGATTTATATATTAAAGAAAATTATAGATAAACATTTCAACCTACTCAAATAAAAATGTTATTGTGTAAGACACCTACCTGACACTTTTGCTCTCACTACGACTCCCTGTGGCTGTACGGATCTCATGGTCTTTCCTGCATCAACAGGATTTAGAATCATCACTTTGTCTTAATGAGAAAATCATCACAACATTTCATATTTTTAATCCCTTATGTTGACAACTTCAAAAACAAGAAGTTACATACAAACCCACATTTTTCTTTTAATTCCTTCATTTGCATTTCAAATTATTAATAACCAATCAAATGAAACCTAAATATTGAAAAGGATAATAAAAGCTTTTAATACTTCTTAGTTGCTTCATCGAAGTGTGAGTATCTTTTACAAGTTAATAATATGTTTTTTTTCCATGTATTCTTGATTTTTTTTCTATTTTCTTTTGAATTATAATTTATTACTCTAGGTTCTATTACAAATTTTTACCTTCCATTTAGTTACTTTACATTATAGGTGACAAATGTTAAAGACTAATTTGTGCGTCAAGACATTAAGAAATTACACACTAAAAATTTGACAAAATGATAATAAAAAACTAAAAGAAAAAAATAAAATACAATTATAGAAAAATTATGTGTACCTTAACCAACATTTTTAATTTCATTTTCTAATATTTAATGAATAGTATTTTAATCTCTAATTATGGGGAAAAAAAACATCTGTTATTTTTTCAAATAAAGCAAAGAAACAATTTGTTGATCTTTACACCCAATTATTTGGTTGATTTATCTCATTTTAATTAATTTATAATTAAAAAAAATTCCTAATTAGAGGAAAATATATACATATTTTCCTAATAATATTAATTTAATTTCTTTAACATTTATTTAATTTCAATTATAAAAAAAAACCCAACCTCTATTCTTATAATTTTTAGTTAATTTATTTAAAATTTAAACTTAGTTTTTTTTCTTTTTTAATTGTTTGATCATTTGTAAAATTTGTAATTTTCTTATGTCTTATTGATGAGATGTTTAATATGTAACACCCAATGTAATTCAACTTGATAGAATGACAAGAACTTTTAATGAAAGAATCAAGTTATAACTAAGACAATATTAAAAAATTAGAATAAGTTATAAAAATACAATTTTTAATTTTTTTAGATATAATCAAGATCAAGTTACAACAAGGACTGTCAATGAATTGGATTCGGAGCAAATCATATCTAAATCTGATTTGTCTAACATGAAAGCCCTAGAGACTTGTAAGGGGAAGTAAATTAAGTGATAGATTAAAAACATTCTAATTTCTTTCATAAACCTAAAACCCCAAATATCACTCCTAAATCCTAATAATAACACCAACACAATATAATAAAAAATTAAGTTGCTAAGAAAATTAAAGAGAGCGAGGAAGAGAAATTAAAGAGCTTGATTTATGCAATGATTTAACTAAACCATTTAGTCCATTCCCTAAATTAGGTTTAGATATATCTATTCAATTATTTGGTCCTCTTCAAGGGTGAGACCCTTATAATCATGATATTCTTGTTGAGCTTAAGTCATTCAATCTCACTATAAAGCTTATTCCAAGGTTGAGATACAATTCTAAATATTTAGGTATCACTTTCACATTTACAAGTATTGAACTCACAAAGGATGAGGATAACAATAACTTTAGTAGATATACAAGTTAAAGCATAACTCTATCATCATTTAATTTAACTTTAAAATATCTCAATAAATGATGAAGTGAAGCAGCATGATTAAGACTAAGAGAATGATATACTCATATTTTAGCTCTAGTAGAAATGGTGGTTCAAAATTGATAAATGAGGTTTTGATCAATCATATAAGGATTTATTATATTCGAATCATGTAAATAGCTTAACATGTATATATTTGGACCAAATAGACAAGCTCAAGCCCATAAAGAGGCATGATCGCGCCAAATGATTTGTCAGACTTAAAAGCCTATAACTTTAGATATGACCATTGGACTGAACTTAAATTTTATAAAAAGGTCCTACAAGTCCTATTATATATAGGGGCCTAACTGGCTTTGCCATCTCATTTTGGGAAGGCCATCAAAAAAAGCCCAGAAGATATTGTTTCAATCAATCTTGTTATTATCCTTGTTAATTTTATAATCTTCGCTTAATTTTTTTGAGTTTTATGTTATTTTTCTATGTGAACTAGAATTCTGATTATTCAAGGTTGGTTTAAAGCCTATTTAAGAGATTATAATCATTGATTCAAGAGTAGACTATCAAAAAAGAATTATTACAGTAATAAAATATGAATTAGGGTTTTGTTATGACTTTTTTTTCAAGAATTTTTTATTCCTTTGTTCTTATTCTTTTGGTTTAGTTACATCAGTTGGTATTACAATTGGAGGTATCCGAATTGATTCCTCATTAGGGGTGAATGTGTAAAAACACATCTTCCTCTTCGAATTGAAATCTTGATGATAGCTATAATAGGACAACCCACACAAATATGTAAAAAACCCACAATGGTGCAACCCATACATAAAAATGCCTATTAGGTTTATGACTAAAATGTTATGATCCAGTGAATACAAAAATAAATTTGTTTACTCCCATCAATCTAGGCTTTTAAGAACAACTTACAATTTGTTTCCACATTAAAAATGAAAAGTGATGAGCCTGTTTAAAGAACGAAAGATAAAAATATGAGTTATCTCGATTTTGAATAAATAGTTATATCGGTATAGGCAAAATAGGTTACTAACAACAATAAAAAGTGATAGGTTGATAAAACAAACTTTTCGAGACAATATTGACCACATGTCAATTGATGAACATTTTTTCAAGCAAGAAAATGATATCTTTTGAATTTTTTTTTCAATTAACTCTTTTTTTTCCCTGGTAGCTTGTGTAGTAGATTGTGTTATTAGATAAAAAAAACTGACAATTGTCCTTTGAAAAAGTGAAAAATTAAGCGAATAAGTGAATGCATCTAAAGAAGGTTTTATATTGTCCTAACAAGATCAATTGCTCTTTGTTTTTACTATTGAAACCATTAATGTTGGATTAATTATGTTCTTAAGATCATGTGTTATAGGTTTATTTATTGTTCAAACTATATCAAGTTGTTGGTATTGGTATCTTGAAGATTTTATGACATGGAATCTCAATATGTTCTTAAGATGACATTAAATACAATTTAGAGTATTAGTTATGAATCAAGTCCTTTTAAGGATCTATTTAACTCGTGCGTCGTCTGTCATCCCAGATTCCGACCATCATTATAGTGGCTAAAAAATCAAATCTATAGGGTTTTAACCCAAAAAACTTATTTTTCAATCAATTTCAACCACAAAAACACTTTTAGAACACCAAGAAACCAACATATTAACTCATTAAATCTAAAAAAGGTCTAAATCATTAAATCAAACAAAAAAAAAATTGTATCCTTGACCTAGATCTGGTTTTCAGGCTATATTGAGACTTAGAACAACCATCACAAGACTCCCCTCACTTAGTGAAACCTGTCAACACCAATTTTAACTTGTTTGGTGGTTAGAATCATCACCAACAAAGATCAACTCAATGATATGTTAATCCAAACTCTGATTTAGGCCAGATCAATTGAAAAATCAATTATTATTATTTTTATCAAAATAATGTTATTTTATTTTTAAAAAATAAATTAAGAACTAGGTTGATTTAGGTCAATTCTTAACTTATGATCTGGATTTTGAATTGAGAGTATCTTTACTTAATTTCATAATCATGAGCTACCTGGCTAGCTAGTCTGCATGAATAAGACTAGATTTGATCAAATTAATTCTCTCTCATATGTTATGGTTATACCAAAAAGAAAATTACATTATAATTATGCAAAAGTGATTAACATTTTGAAACTAAATAAATTTCAAAGTATATCATAGAAAGATGATTGTATTTGCATTATTGAATAATTTATTTTCTCTCTCGTTTTATATAATGATTCTTGCTTTTTATAACTTAAGTCATAAATAAATGAAATTTCAATGCATATTATATTTGCTTTAATTTCAAAATCAATCTACTTTATTATATTAGGAACAACCGAAATTCATCGATCCTAATAAAGTTAGGATTTTGGTGGTCTTTACAGCTTATTAACTTTGTGATTGAAAAAGAAGCTTTTGGTAATTCTATAAAATCGTGCGTGACATTTCTTAGATAACCTTAAGAATATAATAATGATGAAATATCAATACTTTCATTAAGACTTGCAAGAAATGATAAAATTACTTGTTAATCACATCATCTATTGACTCAACAATTATACATTAATTAGATAATAACCTTGCATTACATAACAATATTCTAACATCCTCGTTCCAAAATATTGGAATTATAGTTATTAAACATAACCTGTTATAACAGATTAATACGAGAAATTTATGATTTAAATTTTGATTTGAGCTAAACAAAATTATTAAACCTGATGTAATTCACCTGGATTAAATGTAAAAAAAAAAACTTGGAATCGACCAGGTTGATCCTGGTAATTTTATCAAAAATGACTTTTCTTTTTGCAAAATAATGTTTTTTTTGTTTTTTTAAATAAAGCAACATCATTTTAATTGATCTAAGTTAACTCGCTTAACTTATGATCCAGATCATGAGTCAGACCGAATTAAGTTTAATAACTTTAAGAAAAAAAATTAAAAAATACATTAATTTAAAGAAACTTAGTTATCCTAATTATATTTTTAGTGATTTGAATAATTTGACATTAATAAAAAAAACATTATTTAATAAAATAATTAACATGATATCGTGATAACCCAAACCGTTTTTTTCGAGCAAGTCCTCGCCTTGAACTTGACAATTATAGATTTATAATAGAACGGAGGATGCGTCCTGAAAACGAAGATGAGTTTGGGGTAAGTTCCAAGGGGAGAAAGAATGACGGGCTCGATATGCCACAAGACATAAAGGAGAGGACATAAATACAAATAATAAATAGATTAGATGACGAAATTAAAAAAAAAAAAAAAAAGTAGCAGAAAAACAGTCCCTACAACGTCACCCCCACTTTTATAATAAAATAAAATAAAAATAAAACAAAGCAAGTAAAAGCCATTTTCAACGGTTCGATTCCTTTCTCTTTTTCCTCATAATTATATATATATATATATATATATCCACTTTATCATACACTCTCGATGCAAATTGCAATACATCATCGCCGTCGTCGTTTCAAAATCAATTTTTTCTCAATTTCTCCCAAACACACACTCACCCTATCGAATCTCCTTTTCAATTTCTCACCCTTAACGCTCTCTGTCTAAAAAAAATTAAAATTTCCATGGACCCACCTCCTCCTTCATTATTGATCCCTCCACCAGTTCCGCCGTCCATCCCTTCACCACCACCCACCACCGAAACCCCCACCACCACCGAAACCCCCCATTTAGCTCCTCCACCCAACCCTACCCCCACCATAACCCATCCTTCGTATGCTGAGGTAAACAAAAAAAAGACTTGTTTTTTTTTTT